>Ga0315315_10005908_pt1 | contig 11304 bp, 3 predicted proteins | sample M140m3416metaG_FD_203699 | JGI IMG/M metagenome (GOLD analysis project Ga0315315, IMG submission 203699) | Ammonia-oxidizing marine archaeal communities from Monterey Bay, California, United States - M1 40m 3416 | ecosystem: Environmental > Aquatic > Marine > Intertidal zone | place: USA... | reverse complement strand
CAAAGCCGGGAGAAAGATGATATCAGAAATCAACGCTGCGAAAATCAATGCTGCCAGCATCCAGCCAAAACGGCTGATTAAGAGAAGTTCTGCTGGAAATAACGCCACCATGCCCATCCCCACAATCGCACTGGTTTGCCACAAAGCCGGACCGCAGTGCTCCAGCGCTCCGGAGACGGCTTCGGGAATAGGCTTTCCGTGCCTGATGAGTTCCCGGAACCATGTGATGAGATGCAGGGTTCCGTCGACAGCAATTCCCAGCGCGACAGACGCGGTGATCATGGTGCCGATGTCGACTCGCAGCCGAGCCCATGACAGTAGGCCAAACACCATCACAACCGGCATCAGGTTGGGAAGCATCGTTATCAATCCGGCACGCACGCTTCTTAACAGGATCATCATCACGATGGCGATCAGAATAAAGGCCATGCCAAAACTGTAAATCAGACTTTCAAGAACGGCCTGCTGAGTTCGGAGCAATACGGGGATGAGGCCGGTGACAACATGTTGCACACCTTCCACACGAATAGGCTCACCGGCCTCATTCTTCCCCATAACCTCTGTGAGATTGGTACTGGCAATCTCATCCAGTTCCGTGGTGAGCACGTGGAGATCAACATCAGACAGAATCGAAGCCTGTGCGGAAATACGCCACAACTCATCCCCGGCTTCATTCAGCTTTGGCTCACCAGGCGCCGGTTCCGGAGTCGCAGTTTTTGGGATGGCCAGTAACGATGCAATGTCCTTAGCCTCTTCTCCCCCGGCTTCCAGCTTCTTTTTTATAGTCTCTTCGGTTTGGCTCTGAGCCAACCTCACGCGTCGACGTTGTGTGAACGACAAATCTTTCAGCTGACGCAGGTCGAGAAAGGAAGCCAACGACAGTGTTCCGCTGATCTCCCGGTGATCGCGAATTGCTTCCTGCAATTCCATAACCTTTCGAGCACGGGCCAGGAAGCTCATTTGTTTCTGAGCTTCGTCATTGAAACGTACAATCGTATCGACCGAGATGATCCCGGAAAGATTCTCCTCAAGAAACACATAGTCCTGGTACAAACGAGATTCCGGCGGAAAGTAACGAATAACCTTTGTTTCTGTGCGAAATTCATACAGCCCATATCCACATGCGGCCGTTGCCAGCAGGCAAAGAAGGGCGACCGGATATCGTAGCTTTGTGAGCAACTCTCCGAATGCATACCAATGGTGAGTGTCCACGGCCTCTGCACCTGGCGGGGATCGACGCCAATACAGCATCAGTGACGGCAGCAGGTACAGCACCATAAAGAACGATATGACACAGCCGGTGGCGGAATAGACTCCAAAATCTTTCACGGGGATCAAATTGCTGACAAACAAAGAGCCTAAACCAATCGCTGTGGTTCCGCTGGCCAGGAAGCATGGCAACCACGCAGTGGTGGCTGCTTCCACAACGGAACCATCCTGATCACGTGCAGAGGAATGTTTCCAGTAGTTAGCGAGATGAATAGCTGCCGACGTTGTTAGTACTGCCAGCAGAGTCGGCATCACAACCAGCACCATACTCATACTGCCGCCGGTAACCGGCACAAGTGCAACGGATGCCATCACGGTGAGCACGGCCACTACCTGTACCAGGATTGCCAGACGCATGCTTTTGAGCAGCCAAAGCGAAAGCACGAGGCTGATCAGTATGGAAAACAGAATTGGTGAACGATGTGGAAAGTCCCAGAGTTTATAGGAGCGATTCCAGCCAGCTCGCTTTACGGCATTGTTAAGTTCGGCGCTCACTACGGGACGCCCACCCAATCGCAGGCTCTCTTCAGTGACACCACATTCGAGGCACGCCATACGCACTGCCTCCAGCGAGGCCTTACGTTCAGCCACCCCGGTTGCAGACAGTGTGATTGTAAGTGCGGCCTGCGAGCCATCGATGAAGAACACGTCTTCGATCAACGCTTCCTGTCCCGATCCCGCAATCGGTAGGTCTGTCTTTAAGCTTGTTAAGACCTTTCTGACCTGCTGCTGCATCTCTTGGTCAGAATGCATATGTGGCCATGTGACCGCGTAATCAAAATCCGGTTGATTGCGAATCCAGGAGGTCAAAGCGTCGTTGAACTTCCATGCTGCTGTATCGTCGAGCGCAATTTCAGTTGAAGGCTCTGGAATGTCACCAGCGAGCAATCGAGCCTCACCTGGAACAACCCTGTTTAACGCTGCGAGAATTGCGGTGGCTGCCGCATCGCCACTGGCACGACCTGTCTGCGTAAGTCGAATTCTTAATGGGCCGCGTCCGCAGAGAAGTCCGTTGACGCGATTAATGGCGGTCTCGAATGGAATGTCGCGGTCCAGCATTCGCTTCAGTAGACCTGACGGAAGCGAGACAGACGATACGTAGGTAGATCCACCTTCACGTGAACCGTCTGCGCGTCGCTGACCTTCCAGGTGATCCTGAATTAACTTGAGTCGGGGGTCGCTGATCGCACAGTCATCCCATGAGACAAGAATGCGGTCTTGCGTCGGAAAACTCGTACGATACCAGTCGAGCACCTTCGCTTGTGGGTCATTCTTAGGCAGCCAACCTTCCACATCGTTGTGCATATTGACATTGCCAAGCGACCAAATAATCGGTGGCATCGCCAGCACAACAACGGCGATGATCCAAATCGCCATACCGTGCCCCCAGCGGTCGCGTCGAGTCAGAAATGATCGTTTTTCTGAATCAGTCATGCTGTAGTCACAGAGAGAGGTGCAAAAGTAGTGCGATTAAAGGAATCAACAAGTGCCGATACTGTTAACCATCGGTCACAATCCTGTTTGAAGGTAACGAATTGTATCCAGGTCTGGCGCTGACATGTTGCAAACAAAAGCAGTTGTAGATTGAATCAGTCAGTTGTGCCGTGGAATGCTGCCGGTTACGAACTTCGTTGAAAATAAGACGGTTACGTAAAATGCAAAAGACACCTCTCGGCAGATCGTCAGTAAACATTTAGAACCGAGCTTGATAGAACGACTGAAAGTCATCATCTGCACGGATATTTCATTCCACTTTTTTAGGCGGACAGTCTCTTGACTGATCCCAATTCCACCAAATCGATGAAGTCCAGTGCGGACGACAGTCCTGTGCCGGCGTTCGCGCCGCAGCATGAATCGCAGTCTTTGCCGTTGCTTAGTACGGTTGGCTTGCCACTGGCGACGACAACGGCGCTGGGCTGGTATCTTTCACTGGGATTCCACGTGGCTGGTTATGGCATTGCAGCATCTGCATTTACGTGGCTTGGTCTGCATCTCAATCTCGAGCAACCTGGCATTGAGATGCCTCCGATCCAGGCATCGCTGGGTGAGGAAGATCGAATCGATGATCTCCCGGTGCTGGAAATCATTCCAACCGCGGGACCAGATACACAGGAAACCACTCAGAGTCTTCAGCAAATTGCTAAGCAGATCGCCTTAGCTGATCGAGGCCAAATTGATACCATTGTGTCGGATGCAAAAATGACAGCAGTTGGCAGTGCTGCTAAAGACGCCGGTCAGGAAGGGGAGAGTCCGTTCTTCCGAATTCCGGAATCCGGGCTGGCGGTCACCAAAGGAAGTTTTACCGCTTGGACGGATCCGGCGAATCCTCAACCGGGTCAGCTGTATCAAATCATCATCGAAATTCGCCTGCCCGATCGGGTCAAGAGCTATCGCCTTTCCGATCTGTCAGGAATCGTTATTGGCAGCGATAGCTACCGCCAGCATCTCCCATTCGATCGGGATTCCCCAAGCGCTGCGCGAGTCACTGGCGGTGCCGAATATGAAACGGTCCGCCGAAACACCAGAATAGAAGTGATTGGAAAAACTTTGCAACTGGCAATCAAAGTTCCGGGTGCTGAGCGATTGGTCCGGGATCGAATTCGGATCAAGTCAAGGCGGCTCAAAGAAGAGCAGGAAATCACACTCGTATTTGGCAGCAGTCGAAAGCCGCTGGGACTCGGTTTGGGCAAAGACAAAGAGATTGAAAAGTAATCAGCGTCTCCACGGTTCATGTCGTGCACAAGGAGAGTCAATGTTGAGGCTGTGATCCGGAGCTGCTCGAATGCTGCGGCAGTAAAGCGGGCCATGAATTGCTGTAATCGATCACTGGTCTACCATTGCTGATTTTGTTCCCACAGGGTTGCTGAGGCTCAATCAATTTCCTGACAACAGTAGCCATTGCCTGCTGAACATGAGTCGGATTGTCTCATTTCTCAGCAGATCAATCCTGAATCGGGTCTCCGGGAAATACAACAACGTGAGAGCCACAACGTTATCGGTGCGAAACCTGGTCCCCCATAAGAAAGTGAGTGGCAAAATGTTACAAATGACCAATGATCTTCAATGACCAGCAATTCGGGGGGACCTGACGGCTGCCATCATTGCTCAGTAGAATTCCGTATACTGTTCTTCCTGATCGATGTGACGGTCACCAATTGCGTTCAGATACAGAAACCATTTGTCACAAGGCGTTTCAGCTGCCTTCACGCTCTGCTTTCCCATGTCGCTTATCACACTCTTCATCAGGAATCCGGTCAAGGTCGCGGTCGGCGTCCAGTTACTGATCCTGTTTGGTGTTTTGGCCGTCATTGAGATGCCGGTCGAACTGACCCCGAAGGTTGAGAAGCAGTGGCTCAGCGTCCGCACGAACTGGCCAGGGGCGGGCCCGGAAGAGGTGGAACGCGAGATCGTTGACGAACAGGAACGGCAGCTGAACGCTATTCCGGGAATGAAAGAGATCACCAGTAATAGTTCCAATTCTCGCGCCCGAATTGAAATGAACTTTGACATTAACGCTGACATGAATGAGGCGATGGTCAAAGTCAACGCTCGTTTGCAGCAGGTTACAAAGTATCCTGAGACTGCTTTGGAACCAACGATTCGTTCCGGCACAGATGACACCAGTACCATTGCAATATTCAATGTCATTCCGCGACCGCCCGACGATACTCAGTTGCAGGTGTTTGCATCCCAACACCCGGAACTCACCGAACTGATCAACAGAATTCGTCGGATCACCTGTCCGACAATCGTCCTTCAGCAGATTCGTGACAAAGCAATTCAGCATCCTCAGCTGAATGCACTACTTCCGAACGAAATGAACATCGTTAGTCACACTCGCTTCGTAGAAGATCATGTTGCGACTGCACTAGGAAGAATCGATGGAATTGCCAGAACATGGGTGTGGGGTGGGCAACAGAATGAGATGCGAGTCACGGTGGATCCGGCTAAACTGGCCGTTTTGAATCTTACCCTGACCGATGTGCGCGACACGTTGCGCAATCGTAATCACGATCTTCCGGCCGGGCAACTCGACGAAGGGAAACGACGGTTTGATGTCCGAGTGATGGGGCGTTACGCCAATCCGGAACAAATCAGACGGGAAGTCCTCACTGTCGTCAATGGGATTCAAGTCACCGTTGGCGACGTGGCAGAGGTTGCCTTGCAGCTACGATCGCAGCAGGATAGCGCTGCGAGTCATTTCGATACTCGTTCACTGCGGATGGGGATCACCAAGGAATCCGGTGCGAATCTGATTGAGATCATGACGGAGATCCGCCGCATCAGTCAGGAACTCAATGCAGGAGTTCTGCAGCAACGTGGTCTGCTGCTTTACCAAACGTACGATGACACTGAATACGTTAATGCCGCGATCTCATCTGTCCAGTTTAACCTGCTGCTGGGGGCCTTGCTGACGACAGCCGTACTGCTGTTGTTCCTGCGAAGTGGACGGTCAACTCTGATTGTTGGTGCCGCGATTCCTGTGAGTATCATCGGTACCTTTCTCTGCCTGCGACTGCTTGGCCGGTCACTGAATGTCGTCAGTCTGGCCGGAATGAGCTTTGCAATCGGTATGCTTGTTGATAACGCCGTCGTCGTACAGGAAAATATCTACCGCCATTACCAAAAAGGCCTAGCTCCGTTTGAGGCTGCTCGCCGAGGAACTCTTGAAGTCTGGGGAGCCACTTTGGCTTCCACACTGACTACTCTTGCCGTATTTATTCCTATTCTGTTTATTCGCGAAGAAGCTGGTCAGCTGTTTCGAGATATTGCTCTGGCTATTAGCTGCGGCGTCGGTTTGTCCCTGCTGGTTTCGGTCGTCGTTATTCCAACAGCCGCAGCCCGCATGCTACGGCAAACACCTCGCACAAGAGAACCCGATGGACTCGCGAAGCAAGTTGGCATTGGGCAATTCTTTGCGATTCTGCTGAGACCGATGGACTGGATCGCACGGACAGTGTCGCGACTGGTTGTTAACGTGAATCACAGGATTCAATCACGAACGCTGCTGCAGCTCCTGAGTGTCGTGGTCTTTGCAGGTGGCGGTTTGGCTCTCAGTTGGGCTTTGGTCCCTCCTGTTGAATATCTCCCCAGCGGAAATCGGAACTCCGTGCGAGGGCGTCTGGTACCTCCCCCGGGATACAACATCGAACGAATTCAGACCATTGCAGATGCCTGCTACCAACACATCCGTCCACACATTGAATTCGCAGAAGCGGTCGAAAACGACCAGACAAACATCTCCGCGGTCTCCACAGATGTACCTCTCATTGCTGACTACACCTTTGGAGCTTACGACGGGAAAGGATATGTGAGTGTCAAGGCGTCGGATCCGCAGCGGGCGCACGAACTGGTTGGTTTTATGAAGACCATGACCGACGCGATTCCAGGCGTCAAAGCGTATGTGAGTCAAACAGGTATTTTCCAGGGTGGCTGGGGAAGTTCCAGTCGGCAAATCGAAGTTCATATCGTTGGGCCTGATCTCGACCGTCTGGTCCAACTCGGAGCGGACATCCGCAATCGCGTGAGAACGCAGATCCCTGGCGCCAGTGTCTACCCTGTTCCAAGTCTTGAAATGGGCAAGCCGGAACTGCGTGTGCAACCAAACAAACTACGTGTTGCTGAATCGGGTCTGACAACCAATCAGATTGGCTATACAGTCGACGCCTACATCGATTCCGCGTTTGCCGACAAATACGTTATGGACGGTGATGAAATTGATTTGTCGATTGCCATTCAGAATGACTACGCTGCCGACATCCCGCTGGAAGAGTTACCGATACCAACAGCGAACGGTGAAATTTTGCCGCTGTCAGCTCTGGCAGAGGTCAGGCTGTCTTCCGGGTTAGACAGTGTTCGACATATCAATCGTGAGCGTGCCATTACCCTGCGAGTCAGCCCACCTGAGGATATTCCACTGGCGACCGCAATTCGTACTATTGAAGAAGGGATCGTCGAACCGCTCGAACGGAATGGTGACCTGGACGGTTTGTATCGAGTGAGCCTGTCCGGATCAGCCGATCAGCTCCGCGAGACATGGTCAGCTTTGCGACTCAACTTTCTGATTGCCATTTTGATCACTTATCTGCTCATCGCCGCGCTGTTTGAATCCTGGTCGTACCCATTGGTCATCATGGTTTCACTGCCTCTGGCGGCCGTAGGTGGAATTCTGGGGTTACGTGGCGTCGGTCTGTTTACTCTGCAACACCTTGATATTCTGACGATGCTGGGATTTGTGATTCTTGTGGGAACGGTGGTGAACAACGCCATTCTTATTGTGCATCAGGCGTTGACGTTCATGCGACGCGACGGGATGGATGCGAACCGAGCGGTTGTCGAAAGCGTCTCGACTCGCATTCGCCCTATTTTTATGACCACAATCACCACCACCATCGGACTTTTGCCAATGGTGGTCTTCAACGGGGCAGGATCAGAACTCTATCGCGGGCTGGGCAGTGTCGTGCTCGGCGGTTTGATCGTTTCTACCATCTTCACACTGTTTCTCGTACCTTCCCTGTTCAGCCTCATGCACAGTCTGATAGGTGTCTCAAGGACGACGAACACGTCACATCTGTAAGACGGTAGAGTCATGAATTTTCGATGACTGATGTTGCAGGCGCATTTCTCTTTGTGATCGCTGGCAGTCTCTGCTGACAAAACCGATCAATTCCACATTGATTTCGCGGATGGATTGTCGACAATGCATCAGACTCATCAGGGCGGTCTTTGTCGACCGACTTCCTGAATCAGTGGTGGACCGGCCACCACGAAAAACGTCTACCTGTTTTGCGAACAGAGCGCGAGTCGATACAAATGCACAGGTTCTCATTGAAGGTTCTGCTGCTCCTGCCGTGGCTGGTCACTTTGCTAACCTTGCCGGTTCTCGCGGTTCGACCACCGATACGAGAAGCACCTCGAATTCTCAACGGCAGTGAATATGGTGTGGGACGCACAATCCCGGACCTGGCGTTCAAAGACCTCCACGGACAACGCAGCCGCTTGAGTCTGCTCAGTGAAAATCGGCCAGTGGTGATTCTCATCACCGGCACGGGATGTCCGTTATGTAAGCGTTACGCGCCCAGTCTGGCCAGACTTGAAAAAGACTATGCTGAAAGGGGAGTGCGGTTTTTGTTTGTGAATCCGAACAAAGCGGAAAAGAGGAACAAAATTATCAAGGCGGTGGGAACTCATAACTTCAAGGGACCCTATGTGCTTGATACGCAACAATCGATTATCCGATCACTGCAGGCAAAGACCACCACTGAAGCATTCGTACTGGACTCGGCAAGAATACTGGTTTACCGAGGAGCCGTCGATGATCAATATGGATTCGGCTACGCCCTGAATGCACCGCGCAAAACGTACCTGCGAGATGCGCTTAATGCTGTTTTGGCAGGCGATTCGCCGACCGTCACGGCTACGTCGGCTCCGGGTTGCGAGCTATGGATCGACGGAGAGGAGCCGGCGGCTATCGAGACACCGTCCGCGAATTGATCTCAGGCGACCGGTTTACTGCTGCGTCTGATCAGACACCGACAAAGAAACACCCAATGACGTGGTGCTTCTTAAGGATCAGGTTTTCTCGCTACGACTGGCAGGGTTCGAACCTGTGACCTGCGGTTTAAAAGCCCGTTGCTCTATCGCTCTGAGCTACGGGCGCGTAAGAGAGTTGTTCGGTTCTCCTGTCCGTCAATAAAACGTGAACGTAAGTTGTTCAACGGCGTGCGAAAAAGACGGTCGCGCTGATCGCAAGTCAAAGACCAGATCGCATCTGATAGTCTGCCGGTTCAGAGTCTGGGAGAATTTTGAGCTGCCCGCAGAATCGTTAAGCTTTGCATATGCTGCACCACTGTTACAAAATAGACTGTTGCAAAATAGACTGCCCCATCGACAGCTAACAGGATTCACCAGTCGCGATTGTGATCTGGCAAGGACACTTTGTATTCCGAATAACGGTGACTTACGAACACTGTCAACCGCGCGGCATAGCTGATGATTGACGAACCCGTACCTCGTGCTATGCTTTGCATCTGCACGATGAGATGACCATCTGTTTTTGGACATCTGAATTGTCACACGCGCAAGTGGCGGAATTGGCAGACGCGCTAGGTTGAGGGCCTAGTGGGATTTATTTCTCGTGGAGGTTCGAGTCCTCTCTTGCGCATTCATACCTGCAACAGGGAACTGAGGTGATTCTCAGTTCCCTGTTTTCGTTTTGCACGATGACGACCCACCGACATCAGATTCCGACATTGGCTTAAGGTGGTGATCTGTGTGCACCGTGCCCCACTCAGGCAGCCGAAACTCTATTAGCATTCGTCTGCTCACGGACCACTGCGACGTAAGATGTTTCGAGTGGGTGTGGTACTCGACAGGTTTTCGCGACGTAGAAAATGTTTGATCTGCTTCTGGCAAGTCGTGATTCTGTGAGAGGAGCGGCCAGATCGTTTTGGAACAGCTGATGCTATGGCTTCAATGGCGGGCTCGACGACTGACTCTGGACTTGAACCCGCCGCTTCGGTTTCAAGAATACGTCGTAAAAGTTATCGAGAGCCAATGAAACAAAGTGAAGTTTTTTATAGGTGTTGGCGTTGTTTTCAGTGTCAGGAGAGTCGCGGAAAACCGTTGCTGATTCTGTCCGAAATTGAATTGACGAGTGATTCATCATACACTGCATGCCGTCCCAAGCTGTTCAGATGCGGGCGTTGCTAATCCGTGCAGAATTTAAGATCAACATCACCGCTGGCAACGGGGTGATGTTGGTCGTTCCAGGTGATTCACTGTGAAATTAGATGGTCTTTGTTCAGTTTGTACGTGCCTTGCCTGTGGTTTTCTGGCCACATTCGTCGTGTCTGCAGATGATCGCAACGATCCCGCGTCGCAACTGGCCCAATATTATGGTTTCTCGGGGATCGAGCTCTTCGAGCTGAACGAACGCGTCGGCAATCTGATTTCCGGTGATTTTTCCGGAGATGGATTGACCGATCTTTTGGTGATTGACAACCGAGAAAGCTGTCTGAAACTACTGCGTCAACGAAGAGGAGAAGAGCCGCGAAAGCAACAGGGCAGAACGCACGTCAACGATCTGTATTCGGACTGGCGTTTTGAGTTTCAGGAAATTGCAGTTGATAAGAAGATAGCCGGACTGACATCCGGTGACTTCAATTCCGACGGCCGACTTGACATCGCCTATGTTGGCATTCCTGATCGGCTTGTGGTGCGCTACCAGGCAACTAACAAGCCAGTCGCTTGGAGTGAAACGTGGTCGGTACGGCTTCCCGGACTCGATGCAGTTGCCTGGATGCTGTCTGCAGGAGATCTTAACAACGATGGTCGGGCCGATCTGGTGGTTCTGGGAAAGAAGTACACGTACGTCGTTTATCAAAACGAAGCGGGAGAGATGGAGACTCCCCGACGCCTGATCAATACGTCGACTCAGCTCTCTTTGATCCAGGCCGCCGACATCAATGGAGATGACCGTGATGACGTTTGCTACATGGCAAATGAAGGTGGCAATCGCGGATTATGTGCCAGACTCCAAACAGCAGATGGTCGTTTGGGACCCGAACAGTGCTTCGATCTTCAAAAGCCTCGGTCTGTTACGGTGTGCGAGGTGGATGGGAAGCCTGGTCGCGAAATTATTACCATTGATCAACGCACCGGTAGACTGCTGGTCTCGCAACTTGAGACTTCGGTAGAGACTGACGCTGATACCGAACGTCGACTGGTGCACTTTGGAATCAGCGACGGAGCTTCGTCGGGTCAGAATCGAGCGATGGCAGTTGGCGACATCGACGGCGACAATCGCAGTGATGTGGTGATCACCGATCCTGAAAATGCCCAGGTGCTCGTTTTTCGCCAAAACGGTATCGATGGGCTGGGCGCGGTAGAAGTGTTCCCAGGTCTTTTGGGGGCGACTGATGCCTGCACGATTGATGTGGACAGGGATGGCCGGGATGAGGTCGTTCTGATGAGCGAAATAGAGAACGTTGTCGCCCTGAGTCGTTTTGAAAACGGTCGTTTGACGTTTCCCAA
>Ga0315315_10005907_pt1 | contig 11305 bp, 9 predicted proteins | sample M140m3416metaG_FD_203699 | JGI IMG/M metagenome (GOLD analysis project Ga0315315, IMG submission 203699) | Ammonia-oxidizing marine archaeal communities from Monterey Bay, California, United States - M1 40m 3416 | ecosystem: Environmental > Aquatic > Marine > Intertidal zone | place: USA... | reverse complement strand
TTTTATGATTATTGCCATTCATCAACCCAACTATATTCCTTGGCTCGGATATTTCCGAAAAATATGCCGGTCGCAGACATTCGTATTTTATGACAATGTGCAGATGCCGATGGGCAAGAGTTACGTTAAGCGCTGCCAGGCTAAATCGCCTAACGGTCCCCAATGGCTGACAGTTCCTACCCCCCAAGGAGGAACGCCTGGATCGATTTGTCAGACCCCTACCCTTGCTGGGCCCTGGGTGAGAAAGCATATCGGAAGTTTGCGGAACTGGTACGCCAAGAGCTCTTGGCTTGATCCAGTCTGTGCGATTATTGAGGAAGAATCAGAGAAAAACTACTCGTCGGTTGGGGCCCTTAACGGCGGTATTATTATGCGCCTGGCCACTTTTATAGGTGTCACCGACGTTCGTTTCCTATTCGCATCCGAGATGGCCCATGGTATTTTTGGCGCGGCAAGCATACTGCCAATTCTCGCCGAAGAGGGTGCCACAACCTACTTGACCGGCAGCGGGGCCGGGACAATGCGGCATCTAGATTCCGATGCGTTTGCAAAAGCAAATATAGAAATCCAATTCTTGGATACGTCGTTTGCTGCCTATGATCAACGCCATGGAGAATTTTCGGAGGGTCTCTCCGTGATAGATGCTATCTTGAATATCGGACCGGATGATACGCGCGACCTTATTTCCTGAAAGCGGACACTCGGATGTTATTTAATTCGCATGCGTTTATTCTTTTATTTCTCCCGGTCGTAATTTTTCTATTCGTATTTCTTTCCGTTAGGAATAGCCCGCAAAAATTCTTTTTTTACACCCTTATAGCGGCTTCCTTAATTTTCGTTCTGATCGGTGATGTTTTAAGCCTAGTGCTTCTGTTGACGAGCCTGTTTTGCAATTATGCAATCTTACGTAAATTATCTTCGATGGAATCAGAGCGTGGGCGGCGGTATCTCCTAATTTTTGGTGTCGCGTTTAACTTGTTGTTCATTGGCGTGTTTAAGTACGCGAATTTCTTTCTAACTAATTTGAATATTTTTTTGGCGGAAGACGTCGCGCTTTTGCAAGACAGACTTCCATTAGCTATTTCATTTTATACTTTTCAGCTTATCGCACTGCTGGTGGATAGTTGGAAACATAGGCGCCCTTGTTTGCCACCGGAAAGACTCGCTTTATTCATATCGTTCTTTCCGCAGCTGATTGCTGGCCCGATTGTTCGCTACCAAGAAGTAAAGCAGGACTTAGATCGGCTAGGCACCCTTGACCTTCGGAAGTTAGCGACTGGTGTATCAATTTTTTTTATTGGGTTATTCAAGAAGGCTGTCATAGCCGATAGCCTCGCGCCGATCGCGAACACATTTTATAGCGCCGTCGAGAAAGGCCAATCACCCAGCCTTTTTGAGGCATGGGGCGGCTCACTTGCATACACCTTCCAAATATATTTCGATTTTTCCGGCTACTCGGATATGGCGATTGGCTTGGCACTTATCTTTGGTATCAGCCTGCCAATTAATTTTTACTCTCCTTATAAAGCAGCATCGATCATCGAGTTTTGGCGCCGATGGCATATGACACTATCGCGATTTCTCCGTGATTATCTCTATATCCCGTTGGGAGGAAATCAAGGCTCGGTTCTCGGTCGTTGGCGGAATGTGTTCGTTACAATGCTGCTGGGGGGATTATGGCACGGCGCGTCGTGGAATTTCGTTCTCTGGGGTGGCGCACACGGTCTTCTTATCGCGGCTAATCACGTTGTTCGCCGATCTGGGCTTCGAATACCTATTCCGGTTGGCTGGCTACTGACGATGTTGCTCCTGGTCATGACATGGGTGCTATTCCGCACGACGGAAATTGATTCAGCTAGAAGGGTTTTTGCCGGGATGGTAGGCCTCGGCGGGATCGTGTTTCCAGTTAGCTTGGCACCGTATCTTGGCGATTTCCTGGGGTCTTCGTTTGCAATCCGTTTCGAATCGTCCGAACTGATCCGTGTGCCGGCGTTGGTAGCAATTGCTTTTGCCGCGGTGATAGCGTTTTTTACGCCCAATACAACTCAGATTTTTTTCGAACGAAAAGAAACTCCGTTAACCTTACGACGTGCCATTCTTACTGCAGCCGCCGGGTGTTTCGGGATGTTCGGATTGTTTGAAGCCGTATCGTTTGTGTATTTCCGGTTTTAGAGCATAGAAAATGAATGAAATAAAATATCTCAAAGCGGTTTCATTGTTTTTTGTATTGGTGTTTGCCGTTTTGAGTGGCTTTATTTTTCTTGTTAATCCTTATGATTTGTACGATTTGGAGCCGACAAAATACTCTCGTAGCAAATATAAGATGGCTTCATTTGAACGTGCCATTAAGCCGATTGCCGTTTCACGATATCGGCCAACAACGGTCATTTTAGGGACGTCACGGGCTTCTGTCGGTTTGGACCCAAAAACACTCTCTGCATTGACCGGTACGCGAGCGTATAATTTTGCCATAACGGGTTCTTACATTGATGAAATCGGAGCGGCTCTTCGCCACGCGGTCCGTCAAGTAGGCTCCAATGTTGTCGTTTGGGGAATTGATTATTATTCGTTTACCCGCGTACGACCTGAAGGGGTAAAACAAATTGCGTTTATCGACGATTGTTCGATTTACTGTACTGTCCGAACATATGCAGAGATGACCTTTAGCCTACAAGCACTGGGTGATGCGTTCGAAACGGTCGTTAGAAATGTAAGTGGACATTCCGCAGATCATACGATCTTGGGCCACTATGTAGGCTACGAGTCAACCGGTGCTTTACTAGATAAGCCGGCCGGTCATCTAAAGCCGCTCGTGGCGTCAGCTTACGATACATTTGACAAAATACTTAGTTTTGGCGTGTCTCGCGGCGTTAAATTTTACCTTTTTATCTCTCCCACATACCGTTCTCATGTGAAGCATGGCTCACAATACCGTCATTGGGTAGATCGTACGCTAGAGATTTCTAAAAAATACGGTATTTCAATTATGCGGCCTGATTTAGACCCAGCGCTTACTGCAGATAAACGTCTTTATTTCGATTCTGGCCACTTTAAGAAAGAGGCCGGAAATTTAATTTTAGAAAAGCTTTTGCCCAAGAATGTTGCGCGATAATCGCCGGCGTTACATTTTATCGTTAAGGAGGTTTGTTCGGCCGGTGAATGGCGACTGAACGTCATGGCGTGCTGTCGAGTGATGCGGCTAGGATAACAAAGTCCCCGTCTTCAACCTGACGGGAAAAGCCGTTACAGTTTTAAAACCGTAACGCATCCGCATTTGACCTCTCGGCCTTCAAGGTTAAAAGGATCGCGCCGTCCGCCCGTGCGCGGGCGATCATTTCTGTAATCATGCGAGTGCCCCAACCCTTGGCCCGATGAGCGTGATTGATTATGAAATGGTGTAGGTGCGCATGATCATCGGATTTCTGCGATAAAATCGCATAACCGGTCGGCAAGCCGTTTTGCTAAAGCGCAAAGGATATATCCCACTTTGCCGGTAATTCCATCAGGAAGTTCTGCAAAGACCAGTGTTCGCCTGGTACATCTGCGGCAATGTCTAGAAACTCTTCCTGATGGGCAAGGATATCGCGCGGGCTGATCGTCCGAGGAATAATTTCACGGTAGTCGTCAAACATTTTTGCTTAACAAGAAATGCCCTAGTGCCAAATGTTTTAAGCCGGATTCTTGCAGAACGCGAATGGCGTCTTCCGGTGAATGCACGATAGGCTCACCATGAAGATTGAACGATGTATTCACCAGGCCCCCGCGACCGGTCTTTTTTTCGAATGCGCTTAATAGCCGGTGATAGTCGGGATTGGCTTTTTCCCTAACCACCTGGGCGCGAATTGTATGGTCGCGCGGGTGGGTGCCGGCGGCCAGATGAGCGCGACCTTCGGCACCGGTTTCAAATGTGTGGGTCATGAATTGTGGGTTGATGCCTTTAGGGTCGCTAAAGTACCGCTCCGAGCTTTCGGCGCGAATTGAAGGGGCGAAGGGCATCCAAAAATCCCGTTGCTTGATGGCTTGGTTTAATTCATCGACTACACGGTAGTCGTGGCCGCTTACCAAGATTGAACGGTTACCTAGCGCTCGTGCGCCCCATTCCATCCGACCCCGGGAGCGTGCAACGATTTCGCCGTTAGCCAGTAACGTTGCGACCGAACCATCGACGTCGTCTAACTCTTTGACCTCAATATCACTGCCGCATTTTTCTTGAATGGTTGCTTCTTCCTGACTTTTGGTGAAGTCGCCACCGAGATAGAGATTATTAAAGATGCTTTCCGTGTGATCGAGTATCGTCGTGCCGTCGTAATGCCGATGCAGACAGGCACCGATGGAAAGCGATTCATCGGCCGCGCTCGGCATAACATAAAAACTGGTAACTTCCGGCAGTTCCGCGATCAGCATGTTGGCTTTTACATTCATAAACACGCCGCCGCCGGCCACAATATCTGTAATGCCAGTTTTCTTGATACAAGCTTTTACCCAGTTGACCAACATCTCCTCGGTGAAAAGTTGGGTGGCGCCGGCAATCGTATCGAAGCGAACGCGTTCAAATGCATCGCGGAGCGCACGGTAGCAGTAATTCATCGAGAGTTCGCTGGCTTGCTCGAACGACAACCCATCGTCGGAAAGCCTAAGCATACCGCGAAATATGTCGGCGGCCGTATTTGTTCTTTCGAACTCCGCATAAGGCGCCATGCCCATTAGTTTGTATTCGTGCTCCCAGGGCGTCATGCCCATCATCATAGTAATGCGCGAATAAATTTTCCCAAGCGACGCATGTCGATTGATGGTGGCTATCCTCTTGATGTCGTTGCCTTGGCAAATCGAAACGGATCCCGCCAACCCATCTCCAGCGCCGTCGCAAGTGAGTCCAAGCGCTTTTTGGTTTGGTGCGATGTTTGGTGCGGTGTAATAGGCGGCGGTTAAGTGCGCCAAATGATGTTCGACAAAAGTGACCTTATCGTTGGAAATGCTCAGATGATCAGAGGCTGTTTCGATGCGTTCCGCCCTGCGCTGCTCAAAGATGACTTTTTGGTATCCCTGTGGCTTGGCAAAGTCGGCACGTTGCTCCTCTAGCCCGACGCAATACCAATCTTCCAATTCTGTTAAATAGGCCCGTTGATGCATAAACAATGAGGCATAAGCGACTTCCGATAAGTCCGCTGCAGTAATGCCGACGATCCGCAGGACCTCTTCAATCGACTTTGTAGGATAGCCGACTTCGTTTTTACGTCGACTTAATCGTTCTTCGGAAAGGGACGCGACAATCTTGCCGTTGCACGATAGGCTCGCGCCGCAATTATGGCCGTCATGGATGCCGAGGATGTATTTCGGTTCCGTCATCAAGTTACCTTTTCAGTCCTGTTTTGACCGTCATTGTGGTTCATCATCATTGATTAATTCTTTGTAGGCTTCGCGGTAAGGCTCACAATTGCGGGCCAGCTCTGTCCGCAGGTCTTGATGCCGTCCTGTCGCAAACCGGTCAAGTCTGGAAACCGCACTTTCGGCACTGGTGGTCGTCCACCAAATAGGGTGTGTCAATAATTGTAACGCTTGACCCTTTTTTACCGCGTCTAAATCCAATGGGTGGCCGTGGTCCCAACGGCCCCGCGAATCCGAACAATAGGCCATCTCGGTAAAATATTTCGGTTGGTAAGCGTGGCATCTGTTAGCCAACATATCTACGTGCCCTAACAATGATTTTGCGGGGCGGTGGAAGCTAATCATGTCAACCTCGCGTCCGGTGACGCATTGCAGGCAGCCTGCTTCCCATTCAGCGGCTTCTTCGAGTTCGTCTTCGGTATAAAGCGATGCATCCAAATGGAGGCCAACTCGATGGCCAAGAGACAGAATTGTTTCAACTGCGGCCAGTCCATTTTCCGAAAATAAATTATACAATTCGGTGCGCAGCAGTAGGAAGTAATGAGCGGCGACACCGAGTTCGTTTTCCAGAGTGGCCATCTTCACCGCTGCATCAAGGCACATATCCACATCATGGCGTACGATAAGGTGTTTGCTTGCTGGGTCCGCCTTCCGGAAACTACTAATTGCGTATCCATGGGCGAGCAGCCCCTCGATTAAGTTCTTATAACCGGTGAGAGAAAATTCTCGTTGATCGCTCATGCACCCACCTCGTCGAAAGGGTGTTCGGAAAACCAGCTCGAAAGTGTGAGTAATTGCATTAGGAGCTTCTTATGGTTCGCTTTGCCGTCCATATGATCGAATACCGCGACCCGCAGTCCATCTTGCTGGAATAGACCCATTGCATTGAGTACAGGGTCGTCTGGAAGGGATAGAGCGAGGGTCCGCCACGTCTTATTGTGACGGAACAGGTTTGCCGCGTCCATCCACGATCCGTGCGTAAAAGAAGGGTCCGGTAAGGCCGGACGTTTTGCTAAACCTGTTCGCCTTAGAATTGCACGCATCAAGACCAAAAGAACCTGTTTGGAAAATCCATATCGGGCTGAAAACCCGGTATTTGCATCGGCTAATCGCATCAGGTCGGGGTTGACCTGTTTCATAGCATTATGCGCGACCTTTCCTTCGGCTCGCCAGGCTGGTGGCATAGAAAGGTATAGATCAAAGACTACCGGGTCGAATGTAATGGCGCGGTGATGAATAATTTCCTCGATAGCAACAAAATCAGAGTAGGCATAATGACGCCCAAGCGAATGCAGAATGAAAGCATCCCAGCCGTTGTAATCATCTCCAATTTCCGTATCTGCTAATGCGGCTTCCATAGCGGCTATGCGACGGGAATCTAGCTCGGCAGCGAAGTCCGGCCTCAGAATTTGCTTGGCAATAGCAGGAGAAATGCCAACGCGCAGGCTGTTTGCGATTGTCTCTGGTTTACCATTTGGGATTCGCCGAAGCAGCGGTAAACGCGTAGCTGACCCGGCGAATCTAAGAGTGCGGCAGGGAAGATAGTAGCCGCGGAGTGTATAATCCAAACCATGACCACTGAGCATGACATCGTGATCGCGCGCAATATCGGGCAGAGAGGGGTAAAGATTGACCGGTGCAGTGAATAAGCCATCGCTTGCTTCTGTGGAGGGCTTGATCGCCGCTGCAAGTCCTTCGGCCGTACAATTATGGATTTTGAAATCTGCCCCTGTCATCACTGCGCTCTGGCGAGCGAGGGCAGTTTCCATATTATCCCAGGCACTAACCGTGGCGCAGGAAAGCGGTTTCCCCGATCGATATGCAGCGGCCAATACCGCTCGGGAATCCAATCCACCCGACATTAACAAGCCGTGACGTACTGGGTCTGATAATCTTCGTTCTGTCGCTCGCGTAAGGGCTGAGGCCAACCCTTCCGCTGCGTCCGTTTTCGAGAAGTCGGGTTTTAGCCAGGCTAATTTTCGGGTAGTCTCTTTAGCTAATTTTCCGCCTTCCCAAACCCAAATCTGTGCAGCGGTCATGGATTCTACATCGCTATACTGCGTTTGGTTGGCCACTGTCCGTTGGTAGATGAGGAGTTCCGACAGCCCTTGTCGGCTCAGCCGTTTCCGGACGATGTCCTCTCGGATTGCCGTATCGAGTCGGGAACTGGCGATCAACGCTTTATCATTATGCCAAACGAAAATTGATTTTGAGCCGAGGCGGTCAGTGACTAGGGCGACGCGATTTTTAGTCGGATCGAGAATACCGATACAGAAACTGCCATTGAGCCACGCGGTTTTGTGCAAATGGCCGGTTCGATAAAGGTCCGCAATTAGTTGTTCCGGTTCGCTAAAAAGGCCGAGGTCGTCGAATATTTCACCTGAGATTGCGCATACCAGCCCATCGTCGAACGTGACCGGTGCGTGCATGTGCGCCATACCGGCGTGCCAAGTGTTTGCGATGGCAAGCGCTGGCGTCGGAATTTCCGTGCCTAAAGACTGATTGGCGCCGGCTAGTCGGCTCGCTATGCGTTTAATGGCTGAAGTCGCGTCAAATCTGCCAGCTGCGATGCAAAGACCGGTCATTTTAGGCGTCCGAAACTATGTCCCAATCGAGATGGTCGCCGCGCTTTACAGCACGTGTCACTGTGTGTCCCTGTACGTCAGGAAAATTTTTCGGGGCGAGACCGAAGCCGGGGCGGATCAATCGGATATTCTGCTCGGTAAAGACACCGCCCTGGGCAGTATCTTTAACCACATAAAGAGAGCGTCGGAAGGTGGCATTTCCCTTTTCACTTTCTTTCTGGTCGTAATGTGGTCGGCCAATCACTCGGTTGGCATTAAAAATTTTTTGTGACATTTACGTCAACCTTTCAACTGGTACACGCGAAACGCTGGCACGGTTAATGAACCAGCACTTGTCCTCGGTGCCGATATACTCGGCTTTTTCAAACAATCGGAGGCTTGCGGTGTTTGCTGTATCCACATAGGCATAGATATCCCAATCGTCGAGTAATACACGTCCCAGCCGGAGCGCTTGTGTTGCAATGCCGAGGCCATGCCGGTCCGGTGCGGTCACAATAGAGACTTCAAACCCCTTTCTATCCTTTTGATAGTCAAACCGCAAAAAGCCAGCGGCTTCATTCCCATGCGTGATCATATTGAAAATACAATGCCGGTCCGCACGTTTAGCGGCGAACCAGGTATTGTGTTCAGCTTGCGTGGGCGCTTGGGGGTTGCGCGCAAAGCGACGTGTGTCTGGGTGTTGTTGCCAATATAATAATGTTGTTGAATCGTTTTCACAGACAGGTCTTAAGCGTACTGGTTGAGCGTCTTTCGCTTTCGGTGCGGGTTCTACCGCCAGCATTAATCGCGCGGCGCCAAGGCCGTCACATAATCTAGATGCCTTGGCCGCCATGGTCTCTAGGGCTGCAGGATTGTCGAGCATCTCAATTAAAGCTGTTGCGACAGCAGCGTCATTTTCTGCCCCATCTAACAACCGCGCAGCTCCCCTTGTCGATAGACCCGCGGCGTTGGCGCGTTGATTGTCCCCAATGATAAGCATTAGCGTTGGCCTTCCAAGACAACACCGTTCCCATGCACCAGTTCCGGCAGCGCCGACTACCAAATCAGCGGCCATAATCTCATGCGCCATGTCGGGTGTATCAACGAGCAGCGTCCCGTTCATGGTAGAGAGCGTATTTTCAACCGCCTTGAGATTCGGTGCCGCGCCTCCAAGGGCCACTGTTACTGAAATTTCGAGGCTTGTCGTTTGGATGGCATCTAGCACCCGGCACGTGAAGTTATCCGGATCCGTTGCGCCGAGTGAAATTAGTAAATGCGGCCGATGTCCGGTGCCGGAGATCGGTGAACCCTCAATTCGCCTATGAAAGAAGTCGCGGCGTAAAGGGGCGAAGAAGGGGCCTAAATACAGGTCGCACTGTTCGGGGATCTTATCTTTGTAAGCGTCCGCTTGTCGGCCGGGTGTAAAATCCGCCAGAACGTCGCATTCGTGACGCCGGTTAGCGAGGTCATCGATTGCAAACAGTCGACTTGCCCAATCTCGGCACGCTCCTTCATAGGAGTGGTCGCGCTGGTAATGGTCAATTACGAGCACCTCGCAGTGACCGCCGATCTGTTGGCCTAAAGCAGCCGGCAAATCCGTGTCGTCGACGATAACAATATTGGTTTGCTGGCTGCCCGGAAACGTTATTGTGTGGGCTGTTTCTTTGCTGACGGCGAATTTTGTTTTCCAACCGCGATCGCGTAGCCGTGCGGCCAATCCCAAACAGCGCATAATATGGCCCGACCCCAGTTTGGGTCCACCGTCACACCGAAATACGGCAAGGGGATAATCCGCCATGCACCTCAGCTTCGCGGTTTCCGGAACAGCCACCAATTTAGATCGTCGAGGCCGGTCACGCGTTTCCAGAAAAACCCGTCTGCAACATATTCTAACTCGGGATAAGCATCGAGAAACAGCCCGCCGTAATCTCGCTTGAACAAAAAGTCGCTGTGGCCGTGATAGGGGATGGTTTGTGGTTTGGGCGAAAAATATTCGAGCGTTAAAACATAACGGCCGCTGACCCGAAGAATTTCGCTAATGGCTTGGTCCAATGCATCATCGGGAACGTGAATGAGGACGCCGGAGGTGAAGACGAGATCGATTGAACCATCGTTGAATGGTAAAGATTGCAGGCTGCCTTGAAGCACCCGTTCAGCTGGTATGACACCAGATGAAATTAATTCATCTAGGGCTTCACGATTGGGTTCTACGGCATGAAGGGTGGCGTTTGTAATTTCCGCAAGTGCTTGAATATTGATGCCAATATTTGAACCCACTTCCAGTATAGAAGTTGGGACCTCTGTTTTGGCCAGATGGTCTAATATGACTGCAAATGCATTTTTGCGCTGTTCGACCGCATTCGCGGTTGCTTGGTTTCGCGAAATATAATTTTTACCCCACGCATTTAGTTGTTTTTCGCCATTACTCATGAGTTCGATCCTGGAATGCCAGCTAATATAGGTTGGGCAGTGTTTGCGTTAATTTCGAGAAGTTCCGGCTGGGCGGTAAAAAGCGCGCGCAATTCTTTGAAACCGAAATTCGGATTTTGAGAAAATAGTATATCGAAAACCTGCTTTGCCAGTTGATAATCTTCCGGCGTATCGACGGTTAGGCGCCAATGGCGGAAGTTCGGGTAATGATCCACTTCCAGCGCCGCGAAACGTTCTGGTTGGCGCCAGATAAAGGGCGTAACATGTTCTCGCTCATCATCGCTGGTCGCTTCTTCATAAGCGGCCGCAAGGGCGTCCATGGTGAAAACTTCCGTATCGAAGCCGTGCGGGTAGCCCCTTGTAAAGGCGGTTCTGGCATAAACCACTGGGGAGTTTCGAAAGGCTGTAAGTATTTCTCCGCTCACAGTTGGGTCGATCATGGGGCAGTCAGACGTCATGCGCATCACTACGCTCGCATTTGCCTGCTTGGCGGCTTTGAATGTTCGGTCAAGAACGTCGGTTTCACTGCCTCGGAATAGCTTAACGCCTGTTGGCACTAAGTCGACAATAGTGTCGTGGTCCTCCCCTTCAGGTATCGCCAGCCAAACGGCATCTAGGTTGTTAATTCTCGCAACCCGTTCCAGCATGCGCTGGAGCAACGGCGCTCCAGAAAGCGGCAGTAATATCTTGCCGGGTAAACGGCTGGAGGTCATTCGGGCCTGAATGATGGCGACGATATTATTCGACATATTTATAAGCGCGCGCTTATACCCAACGTTGATGCCAGTGTATCAACGATGTGGTCAATGTCGTCTGATGTCATGTCGGTAAATAGTGGCAGACAGAGGCAACGGGCATAATATTGTTCCGCTCCTACCATCCGCTGTGTGCCGTACAAGCGTTCATAATAAGGCTGCCGGTAGAGG
>Ga0315315_10005906_pt1 | contig 11305 bp, 9 predicted proteins | sample M140m3416metaG_FD_203699 | JGI IMG/M metagenome (GOLD analysis project Ga0315315, IMG submission 203699) | Ammonia-oxidizing marine archaeal communities from Monterey Bay, California, United States - M1 40m 3416 | ecosystem: Environmental > Aquatic > Marine > Intertidal zone | place: USA... | reverse complement strand
ACTACAGGGCTTATTAGATCCTACAAAACTGCAACATCAGAAGCAATTTTATCTTCAGAAATCATTACAAAAACTATACAAGAACAATACGAGGTAAGCTTTAAATATCCCCAAATAAATGATGTAATGCGCTTAGTAAAAGAATTTGATCTAGAAGTAATAAATACTGACTTCCAAATGAAGTGTAGTCTTATATTTACAGTCAGAAAAAATAAAAAAAATAAAGCTTTAAATGCTTTTAATAAGCATCATGAAATTAAAATAACATATATTAAAACTCTATAAATGAAATTACTAAAGAAAATGTGCAATATACATGCGCCATCTGGAGAAGAAAAAAACATGAAGAAATTCCTTTTAGGACATATAGAGGAAAAGAAAAACCACTGGAAAGTAATCCCAACTTTGCATTTTGGAGATGATTTTCAAGATAATATTATCATGGTATTTGGTAACCCAAGAACAGCAGTATTTGCACATATGGACTCAATAGGCTTTACCGTAAAATATAATAACGAAATAATCAAAATTGGAGGGCCAGTTACTAATGAAGGTATAGTATTAGTAGGCAAGGACAGCAAGGGAGAAATTGAAGGGAAAATCATGAAGAAAGATGAAGAGAGCCAAAAGATTATTATTGATTTCAATAGAGAAATTGATAGAGGAACTTCCCTCACTTTCAAAGTAAACTTTAGAGAAGATGAAAAATTTATCCAATCTGCCTATCTAGACAACAGACTAGGAGTCTGGAATGCTCTAGAGTTAGCAAAAACACTTGAAAATGGAATTATTGTATTCACATCCTGGGAAGAGCATGGTGGTGGATCTGCAGCATATCTAGGTAAGTTTATTTATAATAATTACCATGTAAAACAGGCACTAATTTCTGACATAACATGGATTACCGAGGGCGTAATACATGGGGAGGGTTGTGCAATTTCTTTAAGAGATAGTGCCATACCTAGAAAGGCTTTTGTTAATAAAGTGGTTGAGATTGCTAAAGAATCAAAAATACCATTTCAACTAGAAGTAGAGAATGCTGGAGGAAGCGATGGCAATGAACTACAAAAAAGTATTTATCCGTGGGACTGGTGTTTTGTTGGTGCCGCTGAAGACAATGTACATTCTCCAGATGAAAAAGTACATAAAACAGACATCCAAAACATGACAAAACTTTATGAAGAATTATTGAAGAAACTGTAAGAACCACGTCGCTTATTTTATCTCCTCTCTTCCTTAATTCTAGTTACTAAAAAATAACTATTCCAAATAAGAATTAACGTAAAATAACTTATCTCAAAAACTCCGTAAGACCTAAAAGGTAATAACAATAATAATGAGAACAACATTAAAAGGCCTAAAATAATAGATAAAAAACCCGATCGTACAGATTTAAATGAACGAAAAATTCCAAAAAGAAACACAAATAGATTATACGTGAAAAAGAAAAAAAATGCTGGTATTGAATGAAAAACACCATAATTCATGGGTATAGTTGCAGTGAAAAATAACGAAACAGATGAAATAAGCAACAGAAATTTTAATGGATATCTAAAACTTTTTGTTTTAAAATAGAACCTTAAAGCAGTATAAGCATTAAAAAAAATACCTATTGCCAATAATACTAAAGAAGAATTCCAAAGCAACCACGTGGGCTCTTGTATGCCAAAGTCAGAAAGAGGCTTCTCCATCGGATTAAATCCAGGTCGTAAATACCAACAATAAAGAGGGGAAAAAAAACCAAGAAGGATGCAGAAAATAAGATAAAATCTTCTTAAAAGCTTTATCTTGTAATGATTCATTAATAATAACTAATATCTCTCACGCTACCATCAACCATTATTGTATCAGTAACTAAGGATAATTCTTCGTTATATTTATAAATATATCCAGGGTTATTTTCACTATCATTAATATAAATCATTCTACTTAATGCAGTGGTAGTATCTGTGTTATTATAACTTTCGTTTTGAAAGAACAATACATCAGAAACGATATCTAATAACTGAACTACACCTCCTCCAGTATTATTCATTCTATAAACTCCATCATGAGCCGTAAAATAATATCTATTATCATTATCATTAGAAAGAAGGTTATTAGCATTATAGATGCCATTTAGGGTCTTAGTTGAGGTAAGTACCATATCCCAAGGATTAACAGTAGCTAAAGTAGATTCTGTCTGTGTAGATAAATCATTCTGATCATAAATACCTTTGCAGAGTACTTTTAGGTTATTAATATTAACTCCAGAATTTGGGTTTTCCCCCACATACAAACTACCCATCATATCAGCTAAAGGAACAAGTTCATCTTTATAGTCAATTGCAACGATAGTCGAATCTTTAAGAGAATCAGCAGGAGCCCCACCATTCATTACTATAGACCTATACCATTTTGTTATTATAAATACAGGATTTGTAGCATCACCAGTCTCAATATCAGAAGTGATTTCCATTCGTTCAATATCAACTACTTTCACTTTAGAGTCTCCCTTGTCAACTACAAAAGCTCTATCTTCAGGAGAGACAAATTCAAAGTCAACAGCATTTATAAAGTCACCTATATATCCTTTTTCCGCAAATGTTTCAACATTCACAACGTATAGTCTGTCCGCTAAAATATATGCTTTATTTTCTTTAAACTTTACCTTTTTAACATCAGATAGTATTTTTCCATTTACACTTCTATAAATATGATTCTTAACTGAATCTCCATCAAAAAAACTGACACCATTAGAAGTAGATATATACATCCCTGCTCCATAGTCATTTGCAAAAGAGACTTCCTTCTCCTCCTTTTTACAAGAAGATAATACAACTAAAATAATAATAAAAAAATAATACAATCTCATAATTTAATTTTTGGTAAAGATAAAAAAAGGGAGGCAAAAGCCTCCCATGTTTAGATATAATATTTTCCTAAAATTAAATTAGCGAAAACAATATCCTCCTGGTATAATGCCAGCCTGAACAGAATCAACAATATTACCACTTTCAGTATATCTATAAGACCATCCTTGCTGAATATAATCCACAGCATCCGTGCCATAAATATATCCATCATCATAATCTAACGCATAGAAACTTCTATTGATTAATGCCGTAACAGGAAGAGATGTAGCAAAAATATTCATCGAATAAACTGACTTAGACCATGAACCATCAGAGAAATACAGATCAGTACCTGCACTATTAATCACTAAATTGGAAGGATGATTTCCATTTTGAAAATCATAAATAGATGCAATTTCATTATTAACAATTTTAACTAAACTACCAGCAGTTTCAGATACAATATTCCAATCTGTATCATATTCAGTATGACCACCACTTAACACCCAAACCGCCCCATTAACATCTACAACAACTGAGTTTGGCTTATCGCCTACAGTTAATGTAGTCTCTAGCATATCAGTTGATGTATTAATGATACTGACAGTATTATCTAATCCCCATCCTCCTGAATTACATACATATGCATATCCTTCACTGACTACAAGAGCTTCAGGACCAGAACCACAAGTTATAGTTGAATTAATAGTATTATTGATTAAATCAAGTACCTGAACCCCATTAATCCCCCAATCAGTGATGTAAACTTTATTCTCAGAAGAATGAGCTATATATCTAGGAGAAATAGCATCTATCGTAGCAACATGCTTCATAGAATCAACTGAAGCTACTTCAATCTTTGCTGAATTATTTACAACGATATAAGCATTATAATTAATAATACTCATAGATTGTACAACATCACCTAAAATAAATGAATTATTTGATGCAAAAACATCATGCTCAACGATGCCATATTCATCTACGTAAGAAATTGACCCATTTCCATTTCCAAAGTTACCCTCATTAGTGATAAAATATCCGCTTTCGTATAACCCACCATTGCTTATAGGATCAGGATTATTCTTACTACAACTACTCATAATAATAATCGTAGATAGCAAAATTGTTTTCATTGTTTTCATTGTTTTCATTGTTTTCATTGTTTTCATTGTTTTCATTGTTTTCATTGTTTTCATTGTTTTCATTGTTTTTAATATAGGTACTAATCTAAATTATAATCTAAAGTTAATAAGAACTCTCTTCCTGGATTAGGATAATTTTGATAACTTATATAACTCCTATTCATTAAGTTTTTAGCCTTTATCTTTAGAGAAATAGGAATAGAGGTATGCTTATATCTAACAGAGAGATTTGTTAATAAGAATCCATCTAAAATCTTATTCTCAGGCGTCCCATAAGTTGCTATAACCTCTCCTGTATACGACTTACTTAACGTAAACTCAAGGTCTTTATTAACTATAGTCACGCTAGCATTTCCCTTATGAATTGGAACATACCTGAGCTGCTGCCCTATAGTGTTGTCAAGGCTACTATTAGCATCTTCGTTTGTAGATTTAGTAAAAGAATAATTTCCAGCAAAACTCAAGCTCAGGTACTTAAACTTTGTAGCTGTTTCTATTCCTCTACTAAACACCTTTTGTATATTACTGGGAGTCCAACTTCCATTTTCAATTTGCTGCCATAATATCATATCCGATATGTGTAAATTATAAGCTGTAATAGCAAAATCAAACTGCTTAATCTGAAAATCAATACCAAATTCCTTATTCCATGCATCTTCAGGTTTTAAATTTTCATTACCATTAGCCCCTGCACCTACCCAAAACCTATCATTATATGTAGGAGAACGGAAACTTCTATTGTACTTAGCTCTAAACTTCAAACCATCCAAAATCTCTGTTTCAAAGGCTATTGACGGAATCATAGGAACTTCAAAAAAAGTATGCCACTCCTTGCGTATTACAGTATTGACAGATAAGGTTTTTGACTTATACTGAAGTGCCGAAAAAGAAGAAAACATTCTTTCATTCTGATGTAAAGAAGAGTAATTATTATTCTCTATCTTATTATTCGTCAAGGCAGCACCAATATTAATCAGATAGTTTCCTCTCAATAATCTAATATCTGCGTCAGTAATATAAGTTTCTGCTAAATAATGACTATTAATATCTTTTATTAACTCCGTATACCTAAAACCTTCCTGTAGATAAGCTTGCTTAAACTCAAAAACAATAAAATCTACTTTATGTTTTAGACTAAAAAATAAACGCTTAGACAGATCATACTGCTTTGCATCAGAAGATGATATCGTCATATTTTGAGGAACCTCTCTCTCTATATTACTAGTCCATAAACTCAAATTATAATTAGTTTTATTATTCAACTTGTAAAAAAAATCTATATTCTGACTATTAGATTTAATCTTACCATAGTCGTTTATAAAAAAAGGATGACCTATTTGCGCTATATTCACATACTTGAAATCATTCTCATGTATAAAAAAGTGTAAATTAGCACTAGTAATTAGCTTTCCATTAATCAATGAAAGATTTATACTTTGGCTCGAAAGACCATAAGAGCCTTCTGTTAAGCTAAAAGAAAATTTATTCTTAGTTATAGATTGCACATTGGTATTTAGATGCAAACTACCTCCTATTGCACCTGAACCAAATACAGAGGCATCGCCACCATGAACAACAAGTAAATCTGTGAAATTATGACAATATATACTTGAGAAATCAGCCAATCCATTAGCAATAGAATTAATAGGAATACTATTCCATAACACTAAAGTATGTGAACTTGACGTTCCTCTAAACGAAGGAGTGGATAATGCTCCATATTTTTTCATATAAAGTGAATATGAATTACGAATAACCCCGTCTAAACTAATACTACTTCCTTCGGATAAGGACTCGATATTAATAGTAGCTTTATTCACTCCAATATCATGTGTAGCGACCCTTGTTTCAACCAACTTCACCTCTGCCAACTCTATAGTATCCATTGCCATCTGAGCTTGAGAAGTATTCACAAGAAATAATAAAAGATATATGTAAGATAGATTCTTTTTCATATGCCTGACGTTTTAACCAGAAACGATTCGGTTTAAATTAATCTAGCAGGTCTTCTGACTTGGTCCTTTTTGGTATGACCTTCCCATCTATAATAGACAGTGGTACTTGTATTTTCCAAAAAAATATAGACTTTACAGCTTCTGGTAAAGTTGAGGAATTACACCTCATTCCCTTTTACACTAAAATAGCGTACTAGAATAGCAGCAAATATATAAAGTTTAATTATAAAAAAGATAAGATTAAAGCAGTAATAAGCTATCTAAAGATAGAATCTGTAATCTGCAAACTTTTATCAAGCTCAACTAAATTAATATGTAAATCCTCTTTTAAAAAACCTATAAGCTTCTCCGTTGGCATATTACCAACTAATTTATTACTTGCCATTGGACATCCTCCATGACCCTTTAGAGCAGAATCAAAGCGTTTACATCCATTTTCATAAGCAGCGTTTATTTTTTCTTGCCAAGTATCAATAGTTGTGTGAAAATGAGCTCCAAATTCAATCGAAGGATAGTTCCTAATCAAAGTGCTAAATACACGAGCAATATTTTCAGCATTAGACACGCCAATAGTATCAGACAAAGCTATTGTCTCTACTTGCATGCCACTCAACTTATGAGTCAACTCGGCTACAATATCAGCATGGTACAGTTCCTTATAAGGATTACCAAATGCCATAGATAAATACACAACCAACTGTTTATTATGTTTTATTGACAGATCTTTAATTTCCTTAACTATATTAAGCGCTTGCTGAATACTTTTATTTGTATTTCTTTTTTGAAACTCCTCTGAAACTGAAAGCGGAAAACCTAAATATTCTATTTGAGGAAAATGACAAGCAGAGATAGCCCCTCTCATATTTGCAATAATCGCTAATAATCTAGTTGATGTATTATTAAGATTTAAATTATGTAAAACTTCTTCTGTATCTCTTAATTGTGGTATTATTTTTCCAGAAACAAAACTGCCAAAATCTAATGTATCAAAACCAACCTTAAGCAGTTGATTTAAATATTCTATCTTTCTTTCAGTAGGAATAAACTCACTAAAACCTTGCATTGCATCTCTTGGGCATTCTATGATTTTCATTTCTTAAGAAGAGCTTTATTTATTTTCTTAATTAACCCTGGACCCTCATAAATAAATCCAGTATATATCTGAACTAGATCAGCACCGGCATCAATTTTCTCTATAGCATCCTCAGCAGAATGGATACCACCCACCCCAATAATTGGGAATGCTTTATTCGATTTGTCTGACAAGTATTTGATTACTTCAGTAGATTTTTTTCGAACAGGTTTACCACTCAAACCACCACCACCAATAGCATCCAGCTTATATCTATCTGTTTTGAGGCCACTTCTATTAATAGTTGTATTAGTTGCTATTACACCATCAATTTTAGTGCTAGCAACAATCTCTATAATATCATCCAATTGATTACTAGTCAAATCAGGTGCAATCTTCAATAAGATAGGCTTTCTTTTACCCTTTGATATATTTAACTCTTGTAATCTATTAAGCAAAGCAGTCAATGGTTCTTTTTGCTGTAAATCCCTTAATCCAGGAGTATTCGGAGAACTAACATTAACCACAAAATAATCTACATATGGGAAAAGTTTCTGAAAACATATTTCATAATCATTTACTGCTTTATCGTTTGGAGTAATTTTATTTTTCCCAATATTCCCACCTATAATAATATTTTTTTCCCTTCTTCTTAACCTAGCAACTGAGGCTTCTATTCCCTGGTTATTAAAACCCATGCGGTTAATAATCCCTCTATCTTTCTGTAATCTAAATAATCTAGGCTTAGGATTTCCAACTTGTGGCAAGGGGGTAACTGTACCAATCTCCACAAATCCAAAACCAAAAGATGATAATTCATTAAATAATTTTGCATCCTTATCAAATCCTGCTGCTAATCCCACCGGATTATCAAAACTCAGTCCAAATACATTACGTTCCAACGTAGTATCTCTTACTTTAAACATTAAGCGTAAAGCCCACATTGCTCCAGGTATTATCCCGGCAATTTTTATCATCTTAAAGGCAATATGATGTATCGCTTCAGGATTGAAAAGAAATAAGAAGAAACGGACGATTCTATACATAGATATATTTTGCAAATGTAAAAATAGAAATTAGATTAAACTAAAAACTAGAAAACAACAACTATCCCTTTACCTCCTCAAAAGAATTATCATCATAAAAAACAACAACCTTTCCTATTTTCCTAGAAATAATAACCTTCTTTTTCTCTAATTTATTCTGCATATAACCAATACCAGTAATTAACCAATTAGCATTTATATTTGGATAGACATGCAATAGCTTCATTAAAAAATCAATACTTGGCTTATTTCGACCAGAAAGAATATGAGAAATAGTAGCACGATTAACACCAATCTTTTCCGCCAAAGCCGATGACTTTAAGCCTTCATCCTCCATCCAATTCTTAAGTCTTTCATACATAAATTATAAGTTTACAATTGTAAACCTCAAAACTACACTTTGTTTCTTATTTAATGGTTTTTTTGATTATAAAAATAAAAATGACATGTATTATAACTTCATTTTAATATCATAACTTTCTGATTTACAAATTTTTATAATAATTAAAAAGAAATCAAACTTAATTATTATTTTCCTGCAACATTAGCCCTAAATTATGTTTACAAAAGAAAACTATTAAGCTATTTTTTATATTTTTTTAGAGAGACTTCAGCAATAAACCAAAGTAAAATGTTCTTGGCGAAGCTGGCCCGTACACAAAATTACTATCTCTATCTTTTCCTGTATCAAAATTATTTTGATAAGAATTTGTTAGATTCTTTGCACCAAGACTATATTCTAATCTAACCCCTACTCTATTTAGCCTTTGAACATAAGTTGCTTTTAGCCCTAAAACATTAAACACCTCAGAATACTTGTAAGCATCATTCTCTTGATCTGGAGCACCCCCCATATGAATTAACTCCATTTTTCCTGTATAAACTAAATTAGCGAAAAAATTAAACTTTTCTGAAAACTTATAATTAAAATTAGTATAACCATACTCTGCAGGTGTCCTCAAAAACTCTCGCTTTGCAAATAAATCATCAGAATAACTTACTGCCTCATCATACATTGACTTCTGCAGGGTTAAACCTGATTCCATTTGCGCTTTTTGATTAAAGTTAGCTCTCAACTCTAATGTTAAGCCTTTTACAGTAGCGCCTTTACCGTTTCTTTTAACAAACACCATACCATACTCATCTGAACCAAAAGGGTCTTGATAGAATGCACCATCTAAACTAGTAAAAAAACCCTCTAGAGTTAAACCATAAACATAATAAGATGTAGCCTTATCATAGTTATAAGAAGCGCTTAAACTTTCTGACCTTTCTTCTTTTAAATCATCAGCCAACTCAATTCTTGAAACACCGCCCCCTGCAAAAGCCATATGCAAATCGACATCAAAGGCCTGTGGAGCCCTAAATCCAGTACTGTATGATACTCTAAACTGAGAATTACTTTGCAACTTATACAATAAAGAAAGCCTAGGACTTACAATAATATCATCTAACATAGAATGCTTATCAACTCTTGCACCACTCAACAAACTAATTCGACTAGACAAGCTCCAATCAGACTGCAAAAATAAGCCTATTGTTTTTACTTTCTGATCTATTAAATAATTATATGCTGAAATCTCATCAAAAACATAATCAGACACATACTCCGATCCAATAGTCATTACATTAGGACCAATAAATTTATCATACCTATGATTCAATTGAAAGCCAAACTGCCTAGTCTCACTCAATGATTTCCCAAAAGGTGGGCTTGCTAAATGAGCAGCATCATTTATACTATTAACTTCTGGTCTTATAGCTGTATAATGCTCCCTTGCAGTCTGCTGAGCAGCTAGATAAGCAATCAACGAAGAAACTCCTTCATTAAAACTAACTTGATAATCAATATTGCCTAACAAAATATCATGAACACGCTCCTCTGCCTGCATCGCAAAATAAACCGCTCCATCTACCATTTCACCGCCATACCTATACTCATGCAAACTACCCATATTTACTTCTATTTTATGATTTTTACTAGGTTTAAAAAATAAATTTACCCCAAAGGTATTATCTTTAAGCACAGGCAATTCAGAATAGTTATCATTATTATGGTCATAAGCTTCTCTAACCCTATTGTTAACAAAAAACGTTGCTCCTGAGCTATTCTTCTCGGAAACAACAGCAGCATTTCCAAATATAACCCTATCATCAGAAAGACTATTGACAGCACTATAATCATAACCAAAAATAAATTCATTTCTATCCGGAGTTTTAGTAATTACATTTACTACCCCTCCAATAGCTGATGACCCATACAACGAACTTCCCCCTCCTCTAACAATCTCAATTCTATCAATCATATTTACAGGAATTTGTTCCATTCCGTACAAACCTGTAAGCGGACTAAAAATAGGACGTCCATTTATAAGAATCTGTGAATACCCACCTGCCAATCCATTCATTCTTAATTGCGTGTAATTACAAGTTTGACAATCAGTCTCCACTCTCATCCCTGGCTGAAAACTTAATCCCTCAGCCAAATTACACGCTTGTACAGCCTCCAGATGCCTACTATCTATTATATTCACAATTACTGGAGATTTTGTTTTTCTTTTAAAAGTTTTTGTTCCTGTCACCACTATTTGGTCTAAATTATACACCGATTTTTTAAGTGATATATTGATAATATTAACTCCTTTTATAATATTAACATGCACTTTCTTGTCAATCATTCCAACAGAAGAAATAATCAAATATTGACTCCCTAATGGTGCATTTATAATTTTATATAAACCTCTTTCATCTGCTGAAACCCCAAGTTTACCACCCTCAATTAAAATATGAGCAAAAGAAACTGCATTGCCATCACTAGTTACTACCCCCTTAATTTCTTGTCCATTTACACTAATAAAAGACAGTAGACAAAGCATTAATAATAGATTGACTCTCATTTGATTTTTAATTAATATTTAATTTCGTAAAATTAATTAATTTTTAGACATGCCTAAACTTTTATTTATATAAATTTAATTTATATGTTTGCATTATGTTAACTCTAGCAGAAGAAAACTATTTAAAAGCTATTTTATCCATCTCATTAAATGGAGACGGAAAAGCATCCACCAATGCAATAGCAAAAGAAATAAACACCTCAGCCGCTTCAGTTTCAGACATGCTTAAAAAGCTACAGGATAAAAGAATGATCAACTACAAAAAATACAAAGGAGTAGAACTAAGCAAAAAAGGAAGGAGCAAGGCAATTAATATACTAAGAAAACACAGACTTTGGGAAACTTTTTTAGTAAAT
>Ga0315315_10005905_pt1 | contig 11307 bp, 10 predicted proteins | sample M140m3416metaG_FD_203699 | JGI IMG/M metagenome (GOLD analysis project Ga0315315, IMG submission 203699) | Ammonia-oxidizing marine archaeal communities from Monterey Bay, California, United States - M1 40m 3416 | ecosystem: Environmental > Aquatic > Marine > Intertidal zone | place: USA... | reverse complement strand
GAGTATGTGCAGCTGCTGCGTCAACAAAAGTTGCAAAAGGAGGAGGCACGGCTCCTGTATGATGAGCAACTGGAGTATGGACTGCTGGATTAATTGCAGCTACACCTGATGCAACTGATGTAGCTGGCATATGAGCAATTCCTGTATGATGAGCAACTGGTGTATGATCAGCAACTGGTGTATGATCAGCAACTGGTGTATGATCAGCAACTGGTGTATGAGCAGCTGGATTAATTGCAGCTACACCTGATGCAACTGGTGTATGGACTGCTAGCATATGAGCAATTCCTGTATTATAGGCAACTGGTGTATGAGCAGATGGATTAATTGCAGCTACACCTGTTGCAACTGATGTATGAGAAATAGTTGGTGTACTTCCACCAATTAATATTTTTTTGTTAAATTGTAATTCTACAAAATTTGACATATATATATATATAATATAATAAGTTCTATCTAAACATTTATTTTAATTAATTTTTATATGAATGAAAATATAAATTTTCCATATTATTCTATTTCATTAAATAAAAAGCAGTATGAAATTGTTACTAATGAAAAATTAGATTCACAAAAATTAATATTATCTTGTGCTGGATCTGGAAAAACATTAACGATTACTGCAAGAATTTGTTATATGATATATAAATTAGGATGTAATCCTAGTGAATTTTTATTAGCTACATTTAATAGAAATGCTGCAGAAGAAATGAATCAGAGAATTTGTAAATTTATAGGTTTTAATGAAGTCAATTGTGGCACATTTCATAGTTTAGGATTAAGATTATTAAGAAAATATGATTACATGTTTTTGGATGAAGAATATCATATTGATGAAACTCAATTAATTTTTTTAAAATTTTTAACATCTGAAAGAAGTAATATTTTAAAAGAAAAAATTAAATATGTTTTCATAGATGAATTTCAAGATATTAATGATATTCAATTTAAAATTATAAAAGAACTATCTAAAATTGCTAAAAATATATTTTTAGTTGGAGATGATTTACAAAATATTTATTCATTCAGAGGTAGTAATAATAATATAATTTTAAATATAAAAAATTACTTCCCAGAAATAAAATTAGAAACTATGAATATTAACTATAGATCATCACCAGAAATAATTGGTTTAGCAAATGAAATTCAAAAAATGAATAAACAAAACTTTAAAAAAGAAATGATTCCTCACAAAGGTAGTAATAATTCTCCAAAAATATTTATATTTGACAATTTATCTAAAGAAATAAACTTTATTGTTAGCTCTATTTATTCAGATCTTAAGAAAGGTTATAAGAGAAAACAAATAGCTGTTTTATGTAGAACAAATATGCCTTTATACTTTTTAGAAGAACAACTTCAAAAATGTGGAATTAAAAATAAAATTTTAACATCTGAAAATTATTTATCAAATTGTATTTCATTAAGTACTATTCATTCTGCTAAAGGTTTAGAATGGGATAAAGTTTATTTAATTGGTATGAATAATAGCTATTTTCCTAATCCAAAATCAGACATAGAAGAAGAAAGAAGGTTATTTTATGTAGCTGTTACAAGAGCTAAACATAACTTGATTATATCATTAAATAAAAAAGATGAATGTAGTAGTTTATTAAAAGAAATTCCAGAAGATTTATTTGATAAAGAATTTATATTCAATGAAATTAACTATTCAATAAATGATTTGCCATTAGAAAAACAAGTTGATAATTCTGTAACAAAATTAATTAGTAAGTTGAATGGTGAAGATTACATAAATTTAAAAAAGTTAGATATTTTTAAAGATATTAAATTTACTGAAAAGAAAGTTTATGATTCTTATCAACATCCTGATTGGGTAATAAAAGAAGATTACTATGCAGAATTTGGATGTTTCGTTGACTATTTAATTAGAAGAATGATTGCAAATGAAAATAAAAATTGGAATGATACATATTCAGGTTTTTACGATAAAAGAGCAAATGAAGTAGTAACAAGTTGTTTTTTAAAAAGTAACTTGTTTTATAAATATTGTAAATATCATAAAGGAATTATAGCATGTTTAAAATTATACGAACATAAAAATAAAATTAATAGAAAAGAAAAATTAAAAATATTTAACAATTTTTATAAGGATTATAATGTAAAAGAAGATAAAGATATCGAATCAATCATTGAAATTATAATTAATAATAAGAAGACATTTGATGTTGGTTATATCGGAGTAACAAATAAAATATATATACCATTTGGTTTGAAACAATTATTCACAAAGTCATATATTGCATATACTAATAAAAATATGAATTGGGAAAAGATCATTTGGGAGATATTTTTAATATCTAAATGTCATTCTGTTTGGGGAGATCGTCGTAAATGTTTATACATAAACATCGAAAAAGATAAAGTGTTAGGATTGAAAAGTTTTTATAAAGATATTAATACTTTTATTAAAAAGTTAATTAACGATAAGATAGTATTTTGTAATCCAGATTTAAATGATGGGTTAATATTTGGCGATGCAGATTTGATTATTGAAAATGAAGTTTTAGATATCAAAACTAGCTCTAAGAAAGATATTAATATAGAATATACACTGCAGCTTTTATTATATACCTCATTAGCTAGGTTTAAAGGTATGAAAATAGATAAAATTAGTATATTTAATCCATTGTTAGGGATGTATCATTATTGTGATGTTTCTGAATGGAATAAAAATGAAGAATTATTAGAATACTTGCATAATAAAAATTAATTTTTAATTATCTATTTTAGCACCTAAATGCATAGTTTTATTGTCTGGACCAACTATAATAACTACATTTTCATCATTTATAATTTGAGGATTATGAAGGTTATGTAAATAATCTTTTAAAGTACTAACAATTTCAAGCTGTTCATTGATAATATTAAGTTCATATTCAACAATTTGTCTTCTTAATTCTATAGAACGTGTATGATATAAGTGATTATTTCTATCAATATTAGATTGTGCCGATAAACTATTTGTAAATTTGCACAAACATAATATTATTATTATAGCGATAATTATACATATTAATAAAAGACCACATTTTTTTATAAATAGTTCAATTGGAGCCATAATTCTATAATTAATATAAATTACTTGATAATAGTAATAATTAATAATTTTCAATTTTATAAAAGTATATGACATTTAATTTAGAGCACTAAACTACTACTTTTAATCTTGGAATATAATAGATTAATAGATACTAATAAATTAGACAGAAATTCAATCGAATTAGCTTTTTACAGACAAGCTCCTGGATTACTTACAAAGAAATTTTAATTAATTTTTTAAATTTAAATAATTAATTAAACTACACTATACCAAATATAACTAGATACTAATATAGTTCCTGAAATAAATAAACATAAATATGTCTTTGGGTATTTAGATTCGATTAGCATTTTTCCTAAATCTTCTCCTATCTCTTCCATTTCTTTACTTGAATACATTGACATTAAATTTAAAAATAATATTTTTTTTGTATATAAACGTATTATAATGGAAAATTATTTAATTTCAAAAGTTTTAGAATTTAAATCTGAATGGGATAAAAAACATGTTAAATTAGAAAAGACAAAATATGGATTAAGTAATCAAAACTACTATGTTAAATATAAGGACAAATATACTTATTTTATAAAATATTATAGTAAAAAAAATAATAAAATTATAAAACCTAAAATTTTATTTTCATTTGATAATGGGCATATTGAAGAATATATTAATGGTAGAAATCTAAATGTAAAGGATTATAATGGTGCTACTTTTAAAAAAATAGCAATATTAATTAGAAATTTTCATAATAAATATAATTTAAATCATAATGACATAAATAAAACAAATATTATGGTTAGAGAAGATAATTTTTTAGATTTAATTGATTATGAATATGTTGGAGAGTTAGATATTTATTATGATATTGCTAATTTTTTTTTTGATTGTTTATATGACTTTGATTCTGAAGAATGGTTTAAATTTAATTTAAATCTATTTCCATCTAAAAGGCATTTTAATTTATTTTGTAAAGAATATTTTCAAACAAAAGATATGAATTTAATTTCTAACCATCGCACTAATATTTTAGATAAAATGAAAAATGTTATTAAATTTTGGATTAAATGGGCAGATTCATATAATGAAATAGATTATACTTTTTATAAACTTTACTTAAATAAATTACTTAATATAAATTTCAATGATTTATTAGAAAAAAAAGTTATATATTGTGATGGTACATTTGATTTACTACATACTGGACATTTAACTTTTTTTAAAAAAGCTAAAAGTTTAAATTGTAGAAAATTAATTATTGGCGTTTTATCTGATAAAGATGTTGAGAGTTATAAGAGAATACCTATATTGGACATAGATACTCGTAGTGAAATGATTAAAACATTAAAGTTAGTAGATGAAGTAGTATCAAACTGTCCTTTTAATAGAATAGAAAATGATTTTTTAGATTTTTATGGTATAGATTTAATTGTATATGGTGGTGATCCAAAATTAAATGATCCGTTAGGAACTTGGAATTATCATTATAGTGTTCCTCTAGAACAAAAATGTTTGATAATGATACCGTATTCTAAAGGTATTTCAACTTCCGAAATTTTATATAAAATTAAAAGTATTACTAGTTAAGTTAAAAATATATATATATATATAATATATGAAGATATTGTATTATTTAACTAGAAATCCTTCTCAATTTAGTTTTTTATATAATATATATCAATTACACGATGGGCCAATATATTTTCCTAATTATTCAGGAAAAATTCCAAAATATTTAAGTCATAACGTAAAAATTTTTAATAATTTAGATCAAATTAAAAAATATAATCCTGATTTTATTTTGCATACTGACTTTTTTCCTATTTTAGATGGTAATTGGAAAAATATTTACATTGGACATGGATTTGGTTACGACGCTTTTATAAATAATTGTTCTGATAATTTAATATTATCTCATGATGAATATACTAAGAATGGATCTGGAACATGGGAATATTTTGATTATATATTTGTGCCGAGTGAGTTAATAAAAGAAGAGGTATCAAAAGAATATAATATTGATATTAATAAAATAAGATGTATTGGATATCCTAGGTTAGATAAAATAAAAAAAAGTTACTTAATAAGTTATAATAATAAAAAAAAACTATTATATGCTCCATCGTGGAGTCTTAAATCGTCGCTATTAATTATGAAAGATTTAGTTATTAAATTATCAAAATATTTTAATGTTATAGTATTATTTCACTCAAATACAATATATTCTCCATCTGAAAAAGTAGACGCAGCTAGATATATTATTAAGAATAAAAGTGAATCATTGCAAATAGTTTACAGAAATGAATATGATAAATTATTTAATGATGTAGATGATAAAAATATATTAAATTTTAATGATGATATGAATTTATTACAAAGTTTAATTATTTCAACTGATGTTTTATTATGTGATTCTAAAAGTGGAGCTGGTTGGGATGCTTTATTTTTAGAATCACCTTATATAAAAATATCAGCTAAAAAAGAATTAACATTAGATGATTTAATTAAAAAAATAAATAATGTTAAAGGAAGAAATAAATTTAATTATTGTGGCAAAGAATATTCAGTAGAAGATATATTTGGAAAAAAAGATGGAAAAAATAGTCAAAGATGTATTAATATTTTAAATAACTTATTAAATTAAAATATTAATTAATATTATATGATTTATAATATTAATTATACAACTATCGAAGGTAATAATAAAATTTCAAAATATTATACAAGTTTAGATGTTAAAAATAAACTATTAAATATTTTAGAAAAAACAGATAAATTATTAAAAAAACATAATATAAAATATACTTTATCTTATGGTACGTTATTAGGAGCAGTTAGACATAATGACATAATTCCATGGGATGATGATATAGATTTAGATGTAGAAGATAGGGATTTAAATAAATTAATGTCAAATGAATTTATTGAAGATTTAAAAAAAAATGATATGGTTTTATTTAATTATCATCATAATAATTTGCCAGATAAAAAACCTATTTTTTTTAAGATATATGACAAAAATGGTTCTGATACAGGTTATCCTTGGAAATTTCCATTTGTTGATATATTTATAATTGAAATAAAAGATGGGAAATATATCAAAAATTATAAACCTGGTATATTAAGTACTAATTTTAGTCCTCCATATGATTATTATAATTTGAATCAATTTAATAACTTGATAAAATACAAATTTAACAGATTAACATTAGATGGTATTAGTAATCCAGAAGAATATTTAGATAGGTATTATAAAAAATGGAGAACTTATGCATATATATCTTGTTGGAATCATGAAAAAGAGAAGACAAATGATAATTGTGGTATTGAATTAGATATTACTAATATTAATAATATTAAAATATTATAATATTATATGAAGTATAAAATAAGTTATAGTGATAAAAATTTATGGGAAGTTGAATTAAATAAAAGAATGTTACATTTAAAAGAAAATAATAATAATAAATTACTTGAAAGAAATAAATATTTAACTGACTTTTATTTAAAATTAAAAAAATTATTTAAATTTATTCAAGATAATAATATACCAATATGTATGAGAATGGGTGGTTTAGTTATGACAGTAAGACATGAAGGATTCATTGAAAAAGGAGGATTAGAATATTTTTATGGTTATGATAATGATATGGATGTTTATTCATTAATGTCAGATAGAGATAAATTAAAGTTACAATTTGAAGATTCTAATTATAAATTTATTGAATCTGAAAAACATAAAGATATGATTTTAAGAGAGGGTGGAGAGGAAAATTTAGAATATTATAAAAAAGCTCCCTATATAAATTTAGAAGATCCTACTGGATATTATATTTATGAAAAATCAACTAATAGTAAGTTAATAGATGGAACATATTTATTTGAACATAATGATAATATTATTGATATTGTAAACTATAAATCTACTATAAATATTGAAAAAAATCATTACAAAACCTATCCCAAATATGGAGAATATAAATATGATTATAATGATTTTTTTCCTTTTGCAAAAGGAAACTTTTATGATAGTGTTGTAAATATTCCCAATAAAGCAAGAGATGTATTGAAAAAATTTTATGGAGAAGAAATATTTTCAAAAGTATATACATATATACCATCTAGTGATGGTGGTTCTATTAGTAAAAAATTTGACATTGATGGTATGGTTCCAAGAGTTAAATTAATTTTGTAAATAATAATATTTAATATAATATATATGAAGTATAATATTAAATATTCACAATTAAACAAAAAATTAGGATTTTGTTTTTTAATTTATGATAAAATTAATCATGAAGATTTATGGAATGATTTTTTTAGAAATGTAGATGGGTCTAAATATGAAATATTTATTTATTTTAAAACTAATTCACCTTTAAAACATTTTGAAAAATATAAATTAAAAAATTGTATTGAACCAAAAAATAATTGTATAAAAACTTCATGGGGCGAATACCGTATATCTTTATCTCAAAATTTAATGATGAAAGAAGGTATAAATGAATGTTCACATTTTATCTTTTTATCAGGATCATGTATACCTTTTAAAAACTTTGACTATATTTATGACTATTTAAATAATGACTTTTCTTATTTTAATAAAGCTCCCGATGAACAAGTATTTCCTAGATGTAATTATGTGTTAAACTATATTGATAAAAAATTTATTAAAAAAGCTAATACAAATGCTATAATAAATAATAGTCATGCTAGAATTATTATTAATAATGAAGACCTTTTAAAAAAATGGTTTTCTAATGTAAATAATGCAGATGAACATTGTCATATTACATTATTATATTATTTTGGAAAAGAAAATGAACTTAAATTAACTAATAATACTAGTTATTCTGGTGCGACTACTTTTGCAGCATGGGAAGATATGCAAGATTTTATGACATTTCCTAAATCAATAAAATCAAATGCATATACATATGAAGTAATTAGTAAAGATGAACTATCTTATCTAATTAATAGCCCATGTCTTTTTGGTAGAAAATTTACAGAAAATTGTACAATGGAAGGAGAATCATTAAAAGATTCTGTATTAAAAATGATAATGCCTTTAAAAGGAGGTTTAAAGAAAAAATATTTGTTATTCTCTAGTGTATCTAAGAGAAGTGATAAAAAACAAGCATGGGAATATTGGAGTGAAGGTGAAAGAAATTATGATATTGTATTAGCATATTATAAAGATGAAGTACCAGAAAATTGTAGTGACTTTTGCTTTAAAAGAAATGACTTCAAATTGCCCAACTTTCATTATTATGCAAGTGGTTATGATATATCTAACTATGATGCAGTTTTTTTAGTAGATGATGATATTATAATGCAAAGTCAAGATATTAATAAAATGTTTGACATTTTTAATCAAAATAATTTATTAGTTGCAGCTCCATCGATGGATTCAGAATCTGATGTTCACTATTGGTTTCAAAAACAAAATAAGGATAAAAAAATTACATTTACAAATTTTGTAGAAATAGGAACTCTTATTCTCGATAAAAAAACAATCCCAAAATTACTACAGCTTTTTTCAGAGTCAGGTTCTGGATGGGGAACAGATATTATTTTACCTCATATTATAAAACCGAATGAAAAGCAAATGGGTATAATTAATGAAGTATCTTGTCATCATCCTAAAGTTACAAAAAAAGAAGGATTTACTAAATCTTCTAGTATGTGTTTAAATGGATCATGTTCAAATAAAGCAGTATTTGATAAAGGGAATGCATTATTAAAAAAATACAATGTTAAAACAAATATTAAAGTATTTAATTAAAATTATATAAACACAATTTTATTTATATACCTAATGAATAAAACTGTTTATTGTGGTATGGCATGTGATATCTTAAATCATGGCCACATTAATGTTCTTAGAAAAGCTTCAGAATATGGTCAGGTAACTGTAGGACTATTTGTAGATAGTATTTTAAATGGATATGAAAGAATTCCTATTAATACATATGATACTAGAAAACAAGTATTAGAATCTGTATCTTATGTTTCTAATATTATTGAACAACAAAGTCTTGATTTTACTGAAAATTTAAGAAAATTAAAACCAAATTATGTTGTTCATGGAGACAACTGGAAAAATAATGAATATAGTCATATTAGAGAAAAAATTATTGATGTTCTAAAAGAATGGGATGGTGAATTAGTTGAAGTTCCATATACTAAGGATATTTCTACATCTGCTATTATTGAAAAAATTGTTAATGAAGATAAACTTAGAAATAATTACATTCTCAAATCTAAAAAACTAAGACAACTATTATTTTCTGACAAACTTGAATTCATTATGGAAGCTCACAACGGAATGAGTGCTAAAATTGTTGAAGAAGCAGGATTCAAAGGAATTTGGGCAAGTGGACTATGTCTATCTGGATCTCTTGGATTAAGAGATAATAATGAAGCATCTTGGTCTCAAGTTGTTGATGTATTAGAATATATGGCAAATGTAGTTGATATTCCAATTCTTGTTGATGGCGATTCAGGATTTGGAAACTTTAATAATGCTAGAATCTTTTGTTCTAACTTAGAAAAAAGAGGTATTGCTGGTGTAGTATTTGAAGATAAACTTTTCCCAAAAACTAATTCTTTTATTGAAGTAGAAGGTGGTCAGAAGTTAGCAGATATGAACGAATTCTGTGGTAAAATCAGAGCATGTAAAGAACATCAAGTTAACCCATATTTCGTAGTTGTTGCTAGACTAGAAGCATTTATTGCTGGATATGGTATCGAAGAAGCAATGAAAAGAGCACTTGCATATCATGCAGCTGGTGCAGATGCAATTTTAGTTCATAGTAAAATTTCTACTTCTGCAGATGTAGATGAATTTATGAAAAGATGGGATAATAGATGCCCAATTGTAATTGTTCCAACAAAATATTATTCAACTCCTACAGATCATTTTAAAGAGTTAGGAATTAGTACAGTAATTTGGGCTAATCATAACTTTAGAAGTTGCATTGATGTAATGAGAAAAACTTCTAAACAAATTTTTGAAGATCAAAGTTTAGCAAATGTTGAGAAAAATATTGCAACTGTTAAAGATATTTTCAATTATACTAAAGAGGCTGAATTAAAGAAAGATGAAAGTAAATATGTAAATTATGATGTTTCTGAATATATAGTTCCACTAAAAGAAAAAGTAGAACAAGAACAAAATAATGTCGAAAATGAAAAATAAATTATATAATTAAATATATATGAGTGCAAAGTTTTATTTAATATCGGGATTAGTATCAGGAGTATTTTCTGCAATTTCATTTGCGAACTATTATACATTAACTGGTGTTGATTTGATATCTGAAGATGAAGCAAAAGCTAAAATTAAAAGTGGAGAAATCAAAGTAGTAATTGATGTTAGAACATCATTAGAATATAATTTAGGACACTATCCAAATGCTTTACATTTACCTTTTAACGAAATGACTACTGAATCTACAAAAGATTTAAATAAAAATCATGGAATTGTAGTATATTGCAATACAGGGCAAAGAGCTAGAAAAGCTGCTGAAAAGTTAAAAACTTTAGGATTTAAAACCGTTTTTTATATTGCATCAACATATAAAACAATTATGTAAGTTTAGTTTTTAATCTTTGAATAATTTCAGTTGTACTAATACCTTCGGTATAGTCTACTCTTTTAAACATACCTAATTCATATGGTATTTTATACATAAAATTATATTTTTCGTTTTCTTCTTCACTATGACCGTGAATAACTAAATCTATATTATGTTTCTTTAAATATTCTTCTGTAATAACTAAAGGAGCATCAGGAACAACCTGGTCAACATATTTGCAAGCTTCAACAACTTTAATTCTTTCATTCATATTCATAATAGGATCTCTTTTATAAGATCTGATAGTTTCATCTGAATGAATTCCAACAACTAATCTATCTCCCATTGCTTTTGCATTTTTTAACATATTTACGTGGCCCCAATGAAATAAATCGGCACACATATCGAGATAAACATTTACCATATATACTTATTATATTTTATTAATATACTGTTTAACTTTATCTAATAAATTATTAATATCTTTTAAGTATAATTTACCAATATTACCAATTCTAAATGATGGTATGTCTGTAGTTTTACCAGGATATATAACTAATCCATGTGATTTCAAATATTCATAAAAGTCATTAAAATTAAAGTTATCTTCTGGATATAAGAATGAAGTTATAAAATAACCTTGTAACTCGAATGGTAAGAAAG
>Ga0315315_10005902_pt1 | contig 11312 bp, 4 predicted proteins | sample M140m3416metaG_FD_203699 | JGI IMG/M metagenome (GOLD analysis project Ga0315315, IMG submission 203699) | Ammonia-oxidizing marine archaeal communities from Monterey Bay, California, United States - M1 40m 3416 | ecosystem: Environmental > Aquatic > Marine > Intertidal zone | place: USA... | reverse complement strand
CCACAAACCTCAACATTTTTGTGCATTACCCCAAAGTGGATTACACGGCGGGAACGGCCTACGGCAAATCAACAAAAGGCGGCCTCCTCGAGGAGGTTAAAATTCTGGTGCATTACCCAAAAAATGGGAACGAGAAGACATATTTCATGAACGCGCACACCGGAGAAATTGAAGTAATTGGTGCAGATAATGCCGATCCCGAAACCGACGGAATAATTGTGGAGTACACCTGCCTTATGAGCTCGGCCATTCTTGCCGCAGCTGGCTCAAAAACTGGCGAACTCTTGATGGCCTACCCCCAAACCTCGGTCAACACGTACGCTCTCTTTTTTTTGTCCTTTTTGTTTTGTGTTTTCTCTGACACGTTACCGCCATTTTTATTTTCCCTTTTCAGGATTGCCACATCTCCGGAAATGATGAAACTCCAGCTTCGAGTTTATCTGGGGGCGTGCCTCTACAATCCCCAGTACGTACCGTTTTTTGTTTTGTTTTTCCCACTTTGTTTTTTTTTAACACACTGTCGCCTTTTTTAGAAACGTGATGATTATTCCGCACTGTCACTTTGAGGGTATTTCAAATCACCAAGTTATCGTTGGTGTAACGGGTATTACCCAGTATCCGCATGAGATGCCTGACGCCGGGGTTGACTTTCCCGGCAGTGACCCTACTAGCGACGAACGCAAGCCGTCGCTTATGTACCGCGGCGCGACGTACAGTAAGAAAACGTGCAGCAACGACAGCCTCATTTCGCCCAACAACGGCCATTTCGGAAGCCTGGATTGCCCCGCCGGCTTTTCAAAGCTGCACGGTACGCATTTTTCGGCCTTTCCTCTTTACTTTATTCTTTTACTTACTCTTGTAATTTTTCCCCATTTTCCACAGGCCAAAATGTCATGGAGGCGATGCACCGCACACACTAGATATAAATTTAAATCAAGAGAAAACCAAAGCGTAATAATGGTTTGGCTTTACGACCTTGTAGTTCCTCCAATCCAAACCGCGCTAAAGTTGGCGTATGAAACTGTGGAGGATATTATTGACGAATTGATTGAAGATCTTGTCGTTTTTGTGCTTTCCATCTTCCTTTTGTTTGAGGAACTTTTTGTCAGCTTTTGGTCAATCTTTTATCTTTTGATCACGGGATTTGCGCTTGTTTTTGCACGGTATCGGTTTATTGCGTCTGCCGAATCGCTTGCCAACAACTTTGGCCCGATTGCGGATATTATCAATGCGGTCATTGGCACGCTCGACGCGCTAATTGGTGCTGTGGCGGCCATTGGCGGTGCTGTCACCGACCTTTTTGGCGAAGTGTTTGCCGACAAGTCGCCGGCAAAATGCCTTGGGTGCTATTTCCACGAAATACCGTTCATTAACACCACTTCTATTGAAGATTGGCTGAGAACTGTGCCAGAACAGTGCGAGCCGTTTAACAGCGCCGACAAAATTCTTGACGGCCTGGTTCGGAGCAATGCGTCTCCAAGTATTTGCCCGACCATGCGGCGGCTCTACGTGGTCGACTGGGTCTACCCGTGGCTTTGGTAAGTTTTTTACTGCGCCTCCGTTCCGCCGCGCCGCCTGCACTCCCAAATTGTTTACCCCCCCCATTCGCAGGCCGATTGTGAACGGCCTGTGGCTTTCGCACGATCCGACGCCGCTGTACACTGGAAACGAAAACAATTGTGCTGGGTCCGACATTGAGCCCCGATGGGAATGCCTCATTCTTGGCCTTGGCTACGTCCTACTTGAAGTAGTTTTGCCGCTACTGCTGATCGGAATCGCATGGCGCGCATTTGGGCGCGAGCTTTCCAGCGTTGTTTACGATTTAATCCGGATTGCGTTCCGGATAGTTGTGTCAAGTCTCACCACGGCGGCCGGGGAACTTTATCGCATTCTCGGGAGTTAAAGCACAAGGATGCGCTCGGCTTCGGCCGTGTCCTCGGCCTGTTCGATAAACTTGAGGAGGCTCTCGATCTCGGACAGTTTTCCGCGGATCACGCGCAGAATTTGACGCCGGGCCTCCGACTGGGCTGCCGGACGAGCCGCCGGACGAGCCGCCGGACGCGCCGCCGTAGGCTCCGCCTTGACAGGAGCACTGTCCTTTTCCGGTGCCGAAACGGTCGGCCGAACAACCACAGAGGCATCAAGAGTCGCCTGTGTGGGGTCGGCTTTCTGAGCCACCTTTTTCTTTTTTTCGCTGCTTCCGCCGGGCTGCGGCGCCTTCCGCTTTGCAGGCGCCCGCTTTTTCTTTTCTGGCTCCTTGGCCGGAGCCTTCTCAACAGCGGCCGCCTCGGACGCTTGCGAGGGCGCGACCGGCACCGCCTCCGGCAATGGAGAATTGGTCTTTTCCGGCACGACGGCAGGCGCCGGCTTTTTTTCGGTTCCAATCAGATGGTTAAAAACATCCTCGGACGTGTGCTCCTGGCAAAAGACGCGAATGTTTGCAGCCTCCTCTGGGACCTCCTCGAGCATGTTGGCAATAACCGAGCGGATCGTCTTGACGGTCACCGGGTTGAAGTGCACCCCAGTGCCCTGCAAAACGGGGCGCCAGTATTTTTTGCCGCCGGAAATCCGGAAAAGTTCCTTCAGCTGCTCAAAGGCGGGCGCGAGGTCTCCGGTGAAAACGGGGATCATCGGCTTTTTTCCCTGGGCCGTTGGCGCGAGCAGGCATTTTGTGCCGTTGACATTCACCTCGCGTTTTCCGGCCGGCATTGAGGCAGCCTCGCGCACAAGAGCGGCCAACGTTTGCGGATCGACTTCGCATTCGGAGGCCGAGCTTTGGGACGTGTCCTGCGAATTCTCAGATGACTCTGAACCAACACTGGCGGGGCTGTCGGCCGCAGAAGGGACAAAATCGCGGTCTTCTTCCTCTTCGGCTTCGTCAAACCATTGGTCCGGGTCGGTGCTGGTATTGGTGTCCATTCCTGCAGTCGTTTCGAGTTGTGTCTCTTCCCAGCCGAGGCTCTTCAAAAAATAGTGCAGGTTGCCTTTTAAAAAATCTAAAATTATAGAGGGCCTACGTTTCCGAAAGCAGGGGCTCGTCCTGTGCGGAGCAACAGCACCTGCCGCAAGCTTTTATAGGTCGGCACACAAATAGGTCGGTACACTGGCCTATAATACTCTTTAGGAGCGTGTCCAGGCCGCAGCAACAACACATGTGAAAGAGTTGGCTTATATTCCTGTATATAAAACAGACTCGTGATAAATAGAGCCCGCTATATTTAAGTCTCCGGAGAGAATTTTATAGTTGAAAAAAAATTTTGTTTTAAAATCTCACTTCCTAAAATGAGTGGCGCCCGTCGGCGGCCCTTTGTCCAGCAGGAGGCCAAGGACGGGGCCCCGCGATTTTTCCCGCAGGCACAGCCACTGAGATGGGACGGGCGGTTTGATGCCCAGGACGACGAAATCGTCGTTGCCATCTCCTTCCCGCCGAGCCATTTTGCTCCACACTCCACCTGCTTCCGCGACCACATCCAGAGCGAGAGCATCTTGTTGCGGCAGTCGTTGCTGTACCTCTACTTCCAGGCCTGCCTTCAGGCCAACCCGCGCGTCATCATGTTCTCCACCGCGTTTTCGGACGAAACGATCGCCCAGTTGCTGCAGGACCAGGACGTCGAGCTCCCACAGGGCCCGCTCGAGCAGCTGATCATCATGCCGCTGACGAACGAGCAGGTGGGGCTCGTCATGTCCTTTATCGCGGAGCGTGTGCAGGGCGAGCAGGCCGAGGAATCCGAGGGCGGTGCGGCGAAGAAACAGGCCGCTCCCCGCAAAGCCGCCCCGAACATCGTGTCCGGGCAGGCAGACTACCGCCGCATCCGGAACGAGACTGTGCTGGCACGGGCCACCGAACTGCTGGTGGCGCGGCCGATTCAAGCGACAGACCGCCTCCTGGCAACGCCGACAATCGACATTGAGGCAAAGGATATTGCATCGAGCGACCTATACACTGGGCACTTTCTCAACGTGTGCAACCCGCTCAAACTCATTCCAGAACACGGCGGCAGCGCGATGACCACGGAGGGGATCCTCGCTCCTTTGCAAAGCGACCCCAACCACTACTACCAGCCCGTCTTGACGGGAGGTGTGCGCTTCGATCCGATTCCCGAGTTTGCAGAGCTGAAGACGAGGTTTTTGAACCCGCTGGACCAGAAAAAAATCTTCCAGGATCCCGTCCTCGGTCTCGACGCCAACATACTCGGTCGCATGGCGTGGCCACACCGTTCCCCGCCGCTCGGCGTTGTGCGCTCTCAGATTCGGATCATGTACGAGAGCCTTCGGCGTTCCGTGCCCTGGTCGCGCATTGCCGAGATTCACCCGCGCGCCCTGCTCATCAATGGGCTCACGCCACAAGAAAAGGAGCGCGGGGAAGTTCTCACAAAGAATGGGCTGATTCCAGCGGAGGACCAAATTTCGCCGCTTCTCATCGACCCCCAGGCGAATTCGATGCTGGTCGAGAATACAACTTCGGTGATGCAGCCCGGTATGAACACGAATGACCGTATCATTCAGGCGGTTTACCCTGCCCAGTCCAGGTTTATGAACGCAAATCGCAGCTTGGTGGAGCAGGCACACGCCATCGAGGACGAGGATGTACGGGGCGAAACGATCGAGAAACTCTACAGGGAAATTTGGAACGCGGGAAAGACGATGATTGAGGAAGACGCCCTCGCAATGCCGGCGGCGCTGAGCGATCTCGTCGGTGAAAAGAGGCCGATGCACGAGCAGCTTGTGCGCATGAGGGCCACCTCCGAGAAAAAATTCCAGTTTGTGATGCAGCTCTACAAGTGGGCTCTCGAGGATGGCCCCATCGACGGATTTGACACCATGGGGACAGTTATGGCACAGCTGGTGCACGTACTCCACAGCCATTTGAACCTTATGTCGAACCAGATACCGTCAATGCTTTTGATTGTGCTCCAGTCGTGGTGCAGCCCGACCCAGAACACAAACGAGAAGGAGTGCATCGCGATGGTGGGAACCTGGGCCGCCGGAAAATCAAAGATCCAGGATCTTACACAGCTGATGACGCCGGGATCTCTCATACGGGTCCACGGAGACGAGACTGCCAGTGCAAGCACGTACGAGGATAGCTCCGAGAGCGATTGCCGAATGATCTTTAGCGACGAAAAGTTTGGCATGGGAAACAATCAGGCGTCGCGCGATCTCGAGAACAGCCGCACGGGGATGGTTTTGAAGACGATGCTGGCAGAGGGATTTGTGAGCAAGGCGCTTCCGGTCAGTCACATGGACGATACGGGGGGGACGCGGTTCAAGACGGAGCGGGAAATATCGGCAGCGCGGTCGTGCAGGCAATTTAACCGGAACGAAAAGGGCATCGAGTCCCCGATCGAATCCCGCCTGCACGGAGCAGACGTACCCGATCCCCCGACCAGAGAGCAGAGGGAAACGCTCCTACGGCCCAAAGTGAAACCAGTCGTGTTGGAGCTCACCTCCCTTTTCGGACGAATGTGCGGGATGGGGCAGATTTTCCTCAATTACCCGGGCCACTACGGACTGCACAACGCATCAGAGTGCGATACGGATCTCATTTCGGTTGCGATGTCGGTCATGGACTCGGTGGGGCTGACACCCCCCATAGGACGTCCCCTGAACCAGTTTGTATGGACCGTGCGGGCATGCATGTATTTTCGGATCCTTTCCGAGTGTGGGCGGTTCAAAACGGCGTGGAGCAACAAGGCGGATGGACAGGAGCATTACGATGGCGCCCCCCAAGACTGGGAGCGTGCACTGATGATCCAGGCGAATCTGGTGGTTTCGCCCAGCGACATTATTGCGGGGATCAGCCTCTACTACGGGTGCCAGGCGCAGGACAGCCTCATCGAGCTGATTCTTGCGACGTTTGTGGAGTTGATTGAGCCCGTCTATTCACAGGTCGACGACAACGATCCTGCCGTGTTTAGCGGATTTGCGCAGAATAATGGAAAGTTTTATGTGCTGACCTCGGGGTCGGCAGCCAACAGGGGCAGGGTGACCAATCCGCTGTCGGAATTGGCGAACCGCGTGTACAAGATCCACAAAGCCAAGTACTGCGAGTCTCACTCGGTGCCGGTCATCGAGGAGATGCTGCGCGCCCTCACAAACAAGCAAATTGGCGGCGCCGCCGCTCTGTTGACGGTCGAACATCTTGTCGAGACAAAAGCCGGCAGCCACACCGAACAGCGCTGGGCAGTCAGCCAGGAAATGCTGCACAAGACCAATTTCCCGCGCATCGAACGGATTCTTTCGTGCGCTGCAGACTTACAAGAGGTCAGGAAATCATCGAATACGCCGTGCGATTACACCTCGGGAGACGAAAGTTTGTGGCTTTTTCCGACAGATTTCCAGGAGCTACTTTCCGGAGACATACTGCTCAATCCCACAACGTATCTGACAAACCCGAACGACGCCGTACGCCGCATCGCGCTCAATTTGATCGCGCCGATTGCGAAAACAAAAGAGGGGAGAAAAGCACAACCGGCGCTCACCGAGGATCTGTACAACAAGTGGTTCAGGTTTGGGGAACGATGCCGCCGCATTGAAGTTGGGCAGGGAAACACGTTTACGGCGTACACGCAAATTGACCCATCTCTGGCGACGGACGCAGACGTCAAGCTGTCGGACGGGAGGTGCCTGAGAGGCACGCGAAAGTCGGGTTCCGTACTCGTAATGAAGGCCGATCTTTGCAACGAAGCGGCGTCCGGAAAAGCCAAGCCGAACATGTTCAAGAATGCAGTCCGAATCATGCAGGCAATCATGCTCCCGGTCGAGTCTCTACAAGTCGAGACCATGCACAAGCTGTGGTTTGGAGTCGAACGAAACGACGACGGAGAGAAGCGCATGGTAACCATAGACCCCGAGCCGCTTGATGACATATCGATCACCCTGTTTGATCTAAACTACAAAAAGGACATTCCGGGGTCGAGAAAGTTTGGGGTACAGCCACTGGAAGACGACGATACTTGCGACATGGAGGTTACCTGGCCGGGAACTGGACCAGAGGTCACGTTTGAATTTGCCGACGACCTCTATGGCAGGAATCTGCGGAACAGGTGGAGAAGATTTGGCGTCAAAGATAAGTATAAGCTCAAGTGGCACGACCCGGGATGGGAGCCAAAGTATCACGCCGATTGCGAAGAAACGGGGGAAAGTGCCGAGTCGAAACGCGCGCGCATGTCATAACCCAGGATGGGCGATTTTTTCGATAAATCCAGTAGAAAAAATTGCCGCCTCTGCCAAACAAATCATTGCCGCCATGGATGGAGATCTCCCTCGGATCCCGTGTTTGCTGCACTGTGTGAGGATCACAACACGCTTTTTGGATTTGCCCAGGTAATTTTGAACGGCTGGACCACATCCCTACAAATGCAAAAATACAACCGCGAAACGTTTCTGGCCCACTCCAGCTGGCTGGTTGAGATAAGCCACGTGATGAACCCACCCCCTGCAACATTGGACGGGCTGTTTACAGCCGTTTTGCATAATGGAACAACGGAAACTTTTGATCTGTTCCTGGACGCCGTTGCTTCAACGGGAGTGCCAGTGTGGATGACGCCAACTTTGGTCAAACGCCTATTTGAAAAAATATCCAAAGCCGTAAAAATTGACGCATTGGATGAAGCAACAAAAGTTTTGGAACTGGCGCTGGAACGAATCCCATGTAACAATAACTTGCGCGTTGAACTATTCAATGGAACACTGCACGTGACTCGGTTCACCGACAAAGAAAATGTAAAAAATCTTATGGAGGCAGCACTGAAAAATTATTCAAACGCACCCGTGGCAGATTGGCATGGATTAAAAAAAGAAAAGCTCGAAGAGCTGAAAAATTGGCTTGAAACAAAAAATCATATTCCGACTGCGGCAAGTTTAAATTCGTTTTTGCAAGAACTGGAACCAAACTGGATGTGCCCAAAACCGTTTAGAGAACCAGAAGAATGGTCGGCAGCATGGTACTCTGGCGAAAAATGGAAAGAAGGAATGGGCGGCATCCTTTCATTTGTCGCAGAAGTTTCTTACAAGCCCAGCATGATCATAGAATACTTGCTACAAAAAAACATGAAAATGTGCATTGTGTCCAACAAACCAGTTCACAAAGTTTCAATGCCACAAAAAACAAATCGAATTTTATCGTACCGGTCCCCGTACACGCAACTTTTTTCGCGAATATCAGAACTTGGAGCCAGCGAAATTTCACGCGCGGCAATTATTTTGCACAACAATTTACCCCACAATCATTTTTCTGGATTCCAGGAGGGCCCAAAAGAAGAGGTAAAAACTAAACTCTTGGTTTTTGCAGAACAAATGTTTGAACAAGAAAAATTGGGGCCGCTCACGCTTGCGGCAACTTATATTGAGGACGATAACAATCCGTGGGTTCTCTACTGCACAAAAAGCAAACGTGTTTTTGCGGAACCACTGGAAACGATTCCGCAGGAAAAACTTATGCATTTTGTATGGCTCTCCAGCCCAAACAGCATCGTTGAATCGCCAATGGCCGTGAAAATTGCGCTAAAAAATCTGGTAAATGTGCAGGAAGCGCAAAAGATTGTGAACACAATTGAAACTATTTTGCCAACTCCGCGCACCGGTTGGACGGAAAACCTGTTTGAGTTGGGGCCATCCCCGGCAGCAACTTTTGCACTTTTAAAAAATGAAAACGAAATAAAAAATTGTGTTTACGAGTGGAAATCGGGAATACTGAATCGCGACCAAAAACAGGCAAATTGCATTATGGGAATATTATTTTGCTTGGCGGGCGCAAAAGTTGACTCATTATCGCAAAATGGAAAACGGTGGACCCAGTTCATCAAAGATGCATGTGGAAAATTCACGGCAGAGGATCTTTGCGTGAACGACGCAACGGGATCGCTTCAGATGCTCTGCAGCGCGTTGTCTATGCCGGGAGAAAGAAACGGACAGCCGCTTTTTTCAACGCACAAATTTAGCGCAACCGAGATGCCCACATTGGCACTTTTTTCTCTGTTCACAACAGTTTTTCTGTCGTCGCACCGGGGATCATTGGTCAATGGCCTTGCCACCGCAACCCAAATTGAGCAAAGCCTAGAGGTGGCGAGAAAAGAACACGATTATTTGGACAGGGCTCTCAAAAAAACGCCGGAATTGGAAAAACCCAGCCTATGGTTTAAAAAATACAGGCCAGAGGACCACCGGCTCTACCCCAGACACATCAGGGCCGCAGTTACCACGGCGTTTTGTGCAATTCGCCACGTTTCAAAAGTCAATGGGATCCCCGACATCCCCATCGAGTTGCTCCTCCTGATTTTTAAGAGTGCCGGAAACGAGGTCGGAGTCTTTGGCCAAATCGAATCCCTTTACGAAAATAGCATTTTTGGAAACGACATTATCATGAACTGGGTCTTTATGAAATCCCGCGTCATCAGGAACGGCGTCGCTTGCGGGAGTAACTGGAACATGGCGTGAAAAGGGGTTGCATTTGTGCCTCTTGAAGCCGCCAGGCGTAGTGTAGCGCACATTGCAATTATTACATTTAAACCACGGCCCGGCATGTTTTCTTGCCACGTGCAAATCAAAGTCGTTTTTTTTGGAATACAGATAGTGGCAGTGGTCGCACTCAAACGAAAGCATGTCGTGTTCAATTGCACAGTGCCTGCGCCAGTCCTCGCGAAACACAAACGTCTCGCATTGCGAGCAAAACACGTTTCCAAAATGACTCATAAAATGAACGTAGCCAAGAGCACTGTTTTTAAATTGACGTTCACATACGAGGCATCTGTAGGCCGTTTCCTGGCCTTCCTGTTTCGCTGTTACGGATTGCATCCATCCAGTAGATTGCGATGAGGAGAGCCATGCCAACGTCGTCTTTCTGGGTGCCGTTCGCTGTGCCGCAAATTTTGCCCTTTTCTGTGTCCCGGAACCGGCAGATTTCTTGCCAGACATTCTGCAACGCAAGATCTGGACTGATCACGGGGGCCCGAGGAGTAAAGGCGGTGTTGTCAGACGTGAAAAACGAATCCGATATCCGCAGTTCCCCAGTGTTGATCAAAATGTTCTGCAACTGTCTCAAAGATACGGCCTTGGTTTCATGCGTCGTCCATATTCCGACGTCCGGGGTTATGTACTTCTTAAACATGGTCTTCGAAACCCAATTGTGAACGGGCTGAAATTTTTTAATGCAAAGAAGGATCGAATGCGCCGCAACCTCGTTGTTGTTGCACTCGATGATGGGGACAATGGTGGCTTCGGAAAATTGCCGCACCGCCCGAAGCCGAGTCAAAAATTGGGAAACGGCCATTTCACATTGCGTCTGTTCTGCTCGGATAAGTGCAACCGACGCGGCACCGGCAAAAATTTTCTGGCCCGTCTTTTTATCGACGCACACGGCCACCATGCCCATGGCCGACCCCTTGTGCGATGCAGGATCGATGGCAACATAAATCCTGTCAACAAGGGGCGGGGCAAACCGCCTGGCCTCGAGAAGGGCGTCAACCAGACGGCTGTCAACGTATGAATCGCTCTTGTTGGAAAGCACACCGAGCACCTCGGTTTGGTATGTCGCCCGTTCGTTGGCGGGGACAAGCGCAAGCATGGCGTGGAGTGTCATGAGACTTTTCCACCGCGGAACGTAGCCAAGGTTGTGGGTGCACCTGTCCGGAACTCCGTGTTCGGCGCATTCTGCGCAGACGAGCGAGTGCGACACAAAGTAAAAGTGAAAGTCGCCGCGCCCGTTCGCGTTGGTGACAAGGTTGAGAAACTGCTGAAACCACGAGTCGCGCGGGGGCGGAGTCGTAATAAACGTAAAGGCTCTGCCGCCAACCTGCGACAGGGGACGAAGAAACTGCTCAAAAAAATTTTTCTCAATAAAGGCGATTTCGTCCACCATCACCGCTCCTGGCGCGTCGCCGCGGCAGGAAGCTATGTTTCTCGGCCTTGCCCGAACCACATTTTCTGTCCCGAGCGTCGATATCGCAAACATGATCTCGTTATCCCGCGTTATTTTCACGTTTTGAAACCCAATCGAAGGCAACTTTTTTTCTTTCATAAGATGATGAATAATACTTTTCACGGCGCGAAGTACTTCCTGAGCGCGATCCAGCGATGTTGAATATACAAAAACGAGGTTGCCGCCGCGTGGACTGGCTATGCTTAGCGCAGCCAAAAATTTGGCAAGGGTCGTCGTCTTCCCTTGCTGGCGGTTGGTCACCCATACAAGATGCGAATCTTTTGCATCGGAATCAATCAGCTGGCGAAGTCGGTTTCCGTGCGCTTTGGCAACCGCCTGGCCCACAATAAGTTCCAGGTGTCCGCACATGAGCTGGCGAATGATCCGTTCATTC
>Ga0315315_10005901_pt1 | contig 11314 bp, 9 predicted proteins | sample M140m3416metaG_FD_203699 | JGI IMG/M metagenome (GOLD analysis project Ga0315315, IMG submission 203699) | Ammonia-oxidizing marine archaeal communities from Monterey Bay, California, United States - M1 40m 3416 | ecosystem: Environmental > Aquatic > Marine > Intertidal zone | place: USA... | reverse complement strand
CTCGTATCCGACCGTCCCTGTCAAGTCTGTGTACCTGGCTTGTCCGCCGAAGGTGCAGACGGGCGGCCCGGAGGCGATGCATCAACTGTGCTCTGCCATCAATAAGAGCGACAAATTCCAAGGCAAGGCTAGGATGCTGTACCTGCGTGAGGACTCAAACGTTGGAGTCCGCCATTCGAAGGGAGTAGGCCGAGTTGCAGCTTATGAGAGATACGATGCCTCAGCGGCAGAAGGTCTCCCAGACAACGAAACTGAGCTCATCATCTGGCCAGAGGTATGGACTCAACACATTGATAGCAAGGGTTTGGTTCCCAGTGGAAAAATTAGACCTGCTCATCAGACTGCGATTTGGTGGCTGTCAGTTGACAACAACAATGGAAAGTTCAAAGATTGGAAAAGGGATGATATCCTTCACCTTTATCAAAGTGAATATGCCAAGCAACACCTTGTAAAAAATGGTGCAAAGCATATCATCGCTATGACGGAGTATATTCCTAATCGAGCTGTACCTGCAGCTTCAGAAAGGACGTTGCAGGTACTGTATAATCCAGTCAAGGGCATTCATTACACGGACGAAATCAAGCGTCGATCCGGGAAAGGGAAACATGCAATTTCATTTACGCCCATCGGAGGTGGCTCGGGCGGCAGGACAAGAATCTCGCCGGAGGAGGTTGTGGCCATGCTGGGAAGAGCTCGTGTTTACATTGACTTTGGACCGCATCCTGGAATGGATCGGCTTCCACGGGAGGCCGCAATCGCAAGCTGTATTGTCATTACCAACGGAGATGGGGCGGCACAATTCGACACGGATGTACCCATCCCTCCTCACTACAAGGTTCGGAAATTTGATGTGGATCGAATCCATAGATTGTTGCGGCGAAGCTTGGACGAATATGAAAAGAGAGTCAAAGACTTCGATGACTACAGAAAATGGATCGGTGGCCAGATGGAGCGAATGGACATGTGCGTAGATAAGTTCCTTGATGAAGTTGCTGGTAGTCGTTTGAAAGTCTCGAAACCGTAAAGACGCTACTCGTAAGTGAGCTGAGTGCTGTATGCATAATGCAAAGACCGCACTCACTCCTTAAACTCTAGCAGATCTTGGCTAAAAGGGGGGGACATTCAGTTTATAGCATCCGTCTGTCCTCATTTACTGCTTGACTTACCGGTAAAGCCCTCATGCTGTATCATTATAAAAATAATTATTATTATTTCTTATTTTTTACTTACTACGATCTAGTTGTACAGATGGATGTATGTTAATGTATTACGAGCTCGTAATAATACTAATAATACGTATGTTTTTTAACCTTGCGAAAAATCTCGAAACAGAGTATACTCTACCTACTACGAGCTCGTAGTATGCATAAAATATTACGCATACTGTGGGCAATCCAGCAGGTGCACAGGAGCAGTACAGCATATTCACTCTCGACTCTCGACGGTCAACCATCAACCAACAACCCATCACCCTCACCCATACATGTGTATGCTCTAAGATTCATGTAGATCAACCCACCCTTGTTTGCGGATACTTTGAATTTCATTGCCCTCAGTTCGAGTCTGCTTCCGTCAAAGATGAGGTCCATACCGTCGCTTGCCTTAGTGGTAGGTTATTCCTGCAACCTAGTCGCTCTAGGTTTCAACGGTGCTAGCATCCCAAGGAATAAGCGTCGCCTTTTTCCGAATCACTTGGTCCTTTCGGCTGAATCGGGCCCACAAGTCCGCACGACGACGGAGGGTGCCGACCCGGACTCTTTCAAGGTAGAGCTGGACGAGGAAGAGTTCGGGGCGCCGATTCTGGCCATAGATCCCGCGTTGATCGAGATCGTTCGACGTTGCGATTCGCTCGATCTGAAGGAAGACGAAGCTGCCTGTCTTGTTGGTGATACTCTGTCAGCTCAGACCCGGTATCCATTTGTGCAAATGCTTCGATCCAGTAGTCCCTACATTGGTAATCATCGAGGGGAGCTTGCAGTCCTGCACATTCCAGGTGACTTGCTCGCTTGGGACGGCTTCGACAATCTCATTGACGACATAGCGCTTTGTTGGCTGCTAGGAATGAAAATTGTAATCGTAGCTGGATGCCGTCATCAGGTGAATGGCAGGTCCAAAAATACGTTACAGGAGCAAATCAGAGTGACAGATCCTGAAACGCTTCGAATCGTTGAGGAAGAGGCAGGCTTCGTACGATTCGAACTAGAACGTCAACTGAATCGCTGCCTTCGGCTGCAAGAAGCGGGCGGAAATGTGATGAGCGGGAATTTTTTTACCGCCAGGCCGTTTGGGGTGGTAGATGGCGTTGATTACCAGTACTCTGGTGGCCCGGAAAAGTTGAACATCGACAAGGTGGTCGACATTCTTCAGAATAAAGATATTGTATTGCTCACGCCCATAGGTATTGGTCCGACGGGGGAAGGTGTCAACGTCCACAGCGAAAGCCTTGCTGCATTTGTCGCCGCGTCTCTTCGAGCCAACAAAGTTATCTACTGTTCCAATGATGGCATGGTGCTTCGGGATAAGGAGACAGGGAAACTCGTGCAGAACTTTCGGGTTCGTGATTCCCATGCCATCGTAGGGCACAACAAGCTTCACGTCCATGACAACTACTTTCTCTCTCTAGGTAATGGAGCTGATCGGGATATGAAACCTGAAGCCTTGTCCATGCTGTTAAAAATAGGGTGGTCCACTCGTGCTCTCAAGGACGGTGTGGAACGCGCACATATTATAGCGCCGACAAATGGGGCTCTTATAGAGGAGCTATTCACGGCTAAGGATGGTTCTGGAACGTGCATCAGTCAAGATACGTTTCAAAGCATTCATCCCGACGATGACAGTGGCGATAGAGAAATGTCCAATCGAGACTTCCAAGCACAGTTTTTTCGCTCGTTTGATTAGGGAGAATGGCGAACGTCATATATTTGTAACGGTTGCTTTCCCTTTCTTTTTATTTACATGGATGGTGTATTTGTGAGGTTTTAAAGGTTGTTCTAGCAGTTAGATCTTGCAAGTAGAAAGTAATTGCTATCCATACATGAGCGAGTTGGTCCTATTTTAGCCCTATGCATCCATATTATTCTCGCTTTGAATGTTCGTCTTTCTTTTTCTCCTCTCAATGCGTGTTTCTAATTGCTTGGCAAGTTTGCTCATCGGCCATTCTACCAATATTCCGACTAACAAAGCTGCAATAAAGGTTACCGCCACTACCCCAGCGCACAGGAATACAAAGTCCACGTGTGAGTAACTGAATTTGCTCGTACGAGAGAGGAACCATAAATTGATGACCATTGGGTGCAGAAGATACATGCCAAATGACAACTTGGCTATAGGATCCCATCCATTCCAATTTAAAACTGATGACCCACAAATGGGATGCAGTTGCCCGTTGAAACCTAGAAGGGTAATTATTGCAAGGCAAAGACTCCACGATGGACGCACACATGAGTTGTAGATGGCAAGAGCATGCATCGACCACCCGCTACCGCAGCCAGCTGTATGCATGTCTTGCCATATCTGACAGGGGATATTATCATAGGCAGTTGACCCTAAAAAAGTGAGAAGCAATATGCTCAAAACGGCGACGATGGAAAGGACAGTACTGACCTGAAGGCAAGAAAAATTAAAATAGAAAATGAATTAAGCAAATATGAGAAAAACGTTGAGGTATTATTTCCGTCAATCCATGTTGATTTCAAAACAATGGTACACGTCAAGAACCTACCTCTTTTCGTAGTCCCAGATGGGGGCAAAGCAAGCTCTTTTCGTGCCATATTTGAGCGGTGATGAAGCCTGCCACGTATGGTGTAGCACGATAGAATGGATTAATGTATGCATCTCGATCGAAAGAGAGTGTTTGGCTCCCATCCATCAAGTGTCCTGACCAATCTCTTTGATAAGTGTTGATGAAAGTCACGCTCGTTACTAGAGCGATAAGAAGAAGCTCAAACAGAATTGTTGTACGTCGGTATCCTCTTCGAAGAAACGTGGTAACGAATATCGGGGTCAAGACAGCGCAAAGTTGGAAGTCAACACCTAGATACCATGCATGATACATGCATTCACTGCTTTCCCCAAATTTTTGTTTCCATGGGATAAGATTGTTAACGAATAACATGTTGGTCCAGGCGTACTTGTCGCACTGAGCAACGAAAGTAGCCCACCTTGCCCAGAATGGCCCATTCCCCCATGTCACTGCCAACTTCCACCAGATAAGGAGGACAAATCCATCTGTCGGAAGAGAAGAAATGAGAGAAAGTATATCGTAAGATATAATATATTTAGTGCTTTTCACCGATAAAAAATGAATGGGATTCGAGCCAAGATAGTCGAGAACAAAAGCGATACGAGGTCACACATCTGAAGAACTCACAGGTCGGGAGGATGCGAAGTATCCTGTGCAAAAGAAATGGAAGGATCCACTTCATTACTCCCGGAGGTGCCTCCCTAGATTTCTTGGTGACTTGCAATCGATGCGCATAGGTACCGAGGACTCGATGAAAAGGTTTTGCGATGTTGTAATCATACAAACACTGCTCTGTTCGGGATACACACGTTTCTCCATCATTTTTATCGCCAAATATAACCATTGGATCAAGTTTCTGCGTATTGAATGAATTTGAAGCAGAACATAAAAGAGGGAAGGAGATATCTGTTTTAGTCGTTGCTATGTAGAGAGAGAGAAGGGTCGGAACAGAAGCTTCCCAGGGACGATGGCAGCCAGCAGTTGTATAAGCCATGCCTCACCTTGAGCAATCCGCTCATGACAAGATAGCCACCTATAAAAAAAAAAGTGTCAACTGCGTACCGAGCACTAAAGAAGAACATTGCAGGGGTAGAAGATATCATTCCAGTAGGGGGTAACACGGCAGACGGATTCTGATAGCCAATGCTTGATTGTACCACTGTTGGATGGCGAAAAAAAGAGTTGATATGTTGACTGAGATTGAGAACATTGAGAAAGGAGCATGTCATAAAAAATTTCCGCCGGCAACACTAGCAAGACAACAGTCCAATTGACAAATGAAACACTTACCAATGGTGTGTCCGAGAATTATCCATATCATTGATATGCCACGCAAACCATTAAGGCATTGAGAGGATGATACGGACTGAGATGTGACTTGAGCAGCCACCGACCCTTCTTCTTCCTTCAAATATGAAGGGAACAGCCCGATAGAACTGTGTGCTCTATCTAGAGTGCCTTCTCCTAATTGTTTGGTAGCTTGTTGGTGTGCTATTTCGTCATAGGGACTATCTCGAGACAGACGTGTGATTTCATAAAAGGATTGAGTAGCGTCGAAAGGAGAAAAGATGTGGCCGAGCCTTCGCATGAAATGTCCAAGAAAACCTACGATTTGTTTTCGCGAGGGTGACTTGGAATTGCTGTTCAGGTCTACTTCGCCGATCGTTGCACCGTAGCCTTGAGTTGCACTGGAACCCTCAGGCATGGTATCATGTACGTATTTGGTCATTAGGCCAACCATTTCATCATTTGATTGAGGCTGTCCAACAGAAGAAGAACGCGATAGTTCCCTTGGCTCATTCAAGCTGGCGACCACGACATCCTCTTCGGTCATACCCCATCGAGACGTGGCAGTTCCAACGAGAACAAAGCAAAACAGTATGCCGATGAGGGCCATCGTGAACATGTAATCGAGCCCTCGGAATGGAACATCTTTATAAAACGCTTCATCCAACTGCGCCAAGCCAGTTTCTCCTGCGCACTGTATCCCCATCTTAAATTTAATCCCAGTAGTGATGGATAAAGAAAGCGAAGAAATGTATTTGTATCGACGAGTTGCCGCTGGCGGAATCTTGATTGATTGAACGGTCGTTATGTTGCCATCTAGGGCCATTGTTGAGTCTGTCGAAGTTGTGACCGATGCAGCCTTTTGTTTTAGGCTTTCCCGCCAACCGTCGTCGTGGAATAGGGCCAAAAGATCATTGCTACTGCAAGAAGCGGGGACACAAATACCTGCAATGGGAGGTTGCCAAAGTGCACCTGGAGCATATGCTATCTTGTTCTGTCGAAGCGGGTGAAACCAAGCAACATGGTTAGAACGGCAATATCACAAGACCCCATCCTTGTTTCACATGCTCAAATCAGCGTGACTTACCGGCGGAAGCCCTCCGACCGTACAGAATCGAGTTGCAGGAGCAACCCACTCAGAGTCGAAGACCTCCTCGTTAGCATCAACAGGCGAGGTATCTGGCTGATAGTCGCCAAATTCCATCTGCACCTTGGAGGCTACAGTTTTTTCCAGCTCTCTCAACTCTTGACCAATTTCCCCAGGAACGTAATTGCATGCTCCCCAATCACCCATACCCCCACCAGCACCCATACCGTACGCCCATCCTAGGGCCGAAAGGGAGAGGGGATCCGGACCCGGAGACGTAGAGTCAACGAGGATGGCGAGGGCCGTGGTCAATAATCGTTCCTGCCGATCCGCATCGTTCTCAGCCTGATCCACTTCATGTACCACCTTTTCCCATTCAGGAGCTTTTGTCGCGAGGTATTCCAACACTCCGGCACATGTATGTACTTGCACCTGGCAATCTCGGTCGCAAACGTGGATCCGCTTCTGCTTCTTTTGCTTGTATTCTCCGCTTTCCTCTTCAACATGAGTGTCATTATCAATATCATCCGATATTGAATGATCGTCGTCCTCATTTCCTACATATCCATTGCTATCTTGGCGCACGTTAACGTTGCGGCTTTGGTTCTTCGTCATTTCTCTCCTTCTTTCTCTCTCCGCAATGCCACAGAGAGGACAAATCCAACCCCACTAGTCCCATTAGATTGCCAAAAAAATAAATTTTAAAATATGTACTACTACTCTAGTATGTGATGTCGACTGTTGCGGATTGCGGTTGTGGAGAATGGAGAACACCGAGCTCGTACTACTCTAGTTTGCGTACTAGTTAGCTAGTATTAGAATTTATACGTAGAGACTCCGCAGCTCTGCAGCTTCATGCATAAACTCTACACTCTGCTCTGTGCATACTATTAACTATGCATAGTAGCACAACTCTACAGCTCTATGCATACGAACTCGTACGCTCTATGTACGTATGTATGTATGTATGTATGTATGTATGATGTGTATATACGTGCGTGGTGTACAGCTCTAAAGTATCTCGTACGATCTCGTTTGGATGTTTTCAATAACACACTGACATGTACTTGAGTACTATCCTAGATATGTGAATCCTCGAATCCTCACTTTGTCATACGTTTTATTGTTGTCTCGACAGACGGCTCGTGTTGTATCAATCAGGTCGTTCGTCGCCTTCAAACAAAGCAAAAGATTCTGCTTCGCGCCTTTAATCTTTGTTCCGTCGTCATGAGGATATTATTTGGATCAAGCCTTATAACCATTATACTTTTCTCCACATTCGCAACACATGAAGCATTTTCGTCGTACCAAATACATGTAGGTATGCGAGCGCCTGCTGCAGGATACTCGGCTTCACGAGGAACCGCCCCCCTAAGAAGGCATCCCATCGAACGGAGCGAGGACGACGATCTTCATTCTGGGAGTGAACTCAAGGATGCTTCCCAATCAAGGCGCCTGTTTGCGTCCCAAATAATCGGTACCACAGGAACACTATTCTTCCTACCACCTGTTGCTCTCGCTGGCATCGACGTAAGTTCCCTAAGAAGTTTGCCCGTTGATGGAGATGCATCTGGAGCGGCAACACGTTTGAAACAATTGCAGATGCAAGGGACACAAATAGAAAGAGGAGGAGATTTTGCAGTGGCCACAAGATTAGACAGTGGTGTGATCTATCGTGATATGAACACTGGTAAGGATGGTGCTCGGACAGTTCGTAGAGGATCCAATGTTGGAGCTGAAATGACCATTCGTTGCAAATCCCTTGCCACCGCTAGTGAGCCGAACGGGGGGATATACTTCTCGACAAAAGAGGATAATAATTTGAACGAACTTTCGTGGACGATTGGGAGTGGCGATTTTCCAAAAGGGTTAGAAGAAGGAATGCTGGGGATGAAATTGAATGCTGTTCGGCAGATCGAAGTTCCATCTCCTCAGATTTTTGCGGCAAGAAACGCTGGTCAGCTACCCGAAGCAACGACTGATGAGGGAAAACGAAGGTATGCAAGTTTATTTCAATCCGATGATGCAACGCTGGTATTTGAAGTCTTGATCACTGGAATTAATCAAGGAGACAACAGAATATAGAATCATCTCTCTTGCTACGAGCTAGAAAACCTTTTTCTAACTTTGAGACGCTAAAAAATCTGCGGCGCTGTTCCCGCTCACGAACCCCGTACTCCAACAATTCTGAAAGTTATATCCACCAGTGACGCCATCGACGTTGATCAGTTCTCCGCAGCAGTACAATCCTGGGCATTTCTTACTGCCCATAGTCTTCATGTCAATTTCCTTCAATAAAATCCCCCCAGCAGTTACAAATTCTTCCTTAAAGACTCCCTTTCCTGTGAACTCGAGCTGGAATTCGCCGATACAGCGAGCAAGGGCGCGAACTTTCTTCTTGGATGCATCGCACCAACGAGAACCCGTCTCAAAACCGCTTTTCTCTACCATCGACGACCAAAGCCTCCTCGGAATAACTGAAGAACCCTTATCTGTCAGGAGTGGGCAGACAGAAGATACCATGCGTTTGGGGGATGCTGTTGTCATGGACCAAAGCAAAGCTTCAATATCATTCCCTGAACCAAATTCTGGCGCCCAATTTATGGTGACTTTGCCGCGGTAGTTGACATCTTTGAGCTCCCTGGCCGCAAATGCAGACAGGCGCAACGTAGCAGGACCAGAAATTCCATGATGTGTGATCAGCAATGGACCTTCTTGCGTCAGCACATTTTTCTTCTTTTTCCCCTCGACTGCGGCTTTGAATGCTATGCGTGTCGATTGTACGGAAAGACCAGAGAGGTCATGCAAGACGCCCCCTTCCTTAATGTCGTGCTTCGCGTTGAGGGTAAAAAGTGAGGGAACGGGCTTGACTATTTTGTGACCCAATGATTGCGCCAGCTTGAAACCAATCGGTGCAGATCCCGTCGCAAGAATGATCGAATCAAAATAGGTTGGGTCTGCTTCACCCTTAACTTCGACGGCAAATGAACCATCTTCACCTCTCTGAATGGAATCAACTCTCTTGTTCAACAAAATCTCAACTCCACACGATCTTGCCGCGTTTTCGATGCAATCGATGATCGTTTCGGAATTATCCGTGACAGGAAACATTCTTCCATCCGATTCTGTTTTTAATTCCACTCCACGAGATGTGAACCATTCCCTCGCTTGTGTTGGAGAGAAGCGTTTCGTCATTAACCCGCGAAGCTCCTTCGACCCTCGGGGATACCCCGATAGGATATCATTCAATGGCTTGTCAGTATCATGCATCACATTGCACCTACCACCACCGCTAATTGCCACCTTAGTCAGAGTCTTCCTTCCGCTCTCAAGAACAACAACTTGTGCATCTTGGTCCATGCCAATGTTTTTAAGGCTATCAGCTGCGGCGATGGCAGAAAACATTCCGGAGGCTCCCCCACCAATCACACCGATGCGTCTAATGTTGGCCGTCGACAGCGCCCGTATCGAAGGTGGGCGTACGATGCTCGCCATCGCAGCCATAGCGAAGGACCTACGCCATAATAACCGGCATACCATGCTGCCGGGAATTTTGGCAAGCTGGATCAAATATTACCGATAACAAAATAAAGGCATATCAGATCAGATATCTGATGTGATGTGTTCGAATATGTTTGGGTTGTCAGATTGGATGGATCCCAATGTATTGCAACGGCCTACGGCCGGCACGTAGGGAAGTCGCGTCGAATTCGTTGGTATTTTGCTTGGAATATTCTATGTACTAAAATATTTACCAACGAAGGATTTCCAAAGTAAGATACCGCTTTACGTACTCCTACAAGAGCTTTCTAGTAAAAGCACTTCTCTCCATCCAAACAAAATACCTGGATTTACTTACTTTAAATAATATATAATATTTAATCCTAAAATTGGTATCAGACGAGAAAAGGACGCAGTTATATAGCTTCAATTTTCCTGCTGGACACGCAAAACCTCCCCATCACACACGAAATATCAATGCTTCCTCCAACTGCATCAGATCAAACTCTAGACGAAGCTGGAACAAGATTTCTCTTGAGAATAAAGGCTGGCCTGCGTTTCTTAAGGATCCGAAGACTCAAGTGTAGCGCCATCATAGGTGACGAAAGTCTCATCATCCTCGCCCTCACCCGTGACTGGCTTGCGGAACAGCTCGCTGAAGGCCTCGGGATGCTGCACGCCGACAAAGCGGATGCCAAAGATCAAAATGAGGGTGAAGACGGCCATTACAATGCCAAAGGCGCCCATGCCGAAAAGGAAAAGGCCGATAAAGACGTCGACCATGTACCTGCCTCGGAATGTGAAGAGGAAAGCGAATGCCGGGGTGTCGAGTTTCTGCATGACACGATCAGGACCCTTAAGGCTTACGAAGAGCATGGTAAGGCACATGAGGGACGTGTAGAATGCAACCAGACCGTGCATGTAAGAGTATGGGCTAGCCGCAAAGACCCAGCTTGCGATGATATCGGTCTATTTTGTGCGCGATTTTCGAGAGAATGGGTAAAGGGGATGTTAGTAAAAGAATTGTGAAGACCCGATCTCGGGTTGCGCAACGCAGCACCTCCACTTCCAAAATATGCCAGAGATAGTCCGATTCGATCCAACCCGACCCGATCCGATCCGATCAGATCCGATCCCACTCGATTCGATCCGACATGAAAACGATCAGAAAAAAGATGACGGCCATGACTGCCGTTCAAGTTTGCTGATCGGGGAACTGATCATGATCACCACCAATGTCAAGCACACAAGACAAGTGCATCTAAGGTCGAGGTATCTTTTTTGGCTGGACCATGGATTTTTTTGACCGGACCATGGTTCAAATGCATTATCACTCTACTTACTACATAGATCCCGGCCGAGGCAGTTCTGAACGAACGTGTAATTCTGGCGTTGTCTGACATATTTCAATTGTATTCTTGGGAATGGGACTGTTATGAGGTGGAACGACGAGATACCCAGAAGGGTGAATTGCTGAGTGGTAGGCGACTTTGGTGTCGAGTCGTCGTGCAGGAGTGAGTCGTCGTACTAGCTAGATCCAGTAGTCCGGGGAGTCTTTTAGAGAGAGGAAAATTCCTAGCTAGTATACATCTACAGCTGTAATTGTAAATTTGATGAGTGGATCAGTAATTAAGCCTTCATGTTCTTATAAAATGTATGGTATAAAAATATATGGCCTGTTTATTAATAATTAATTT
>Ga0315315_10005898_pt1 | contig 11315 bp, 17 predicted proteins | sample M140m3416metaG_FD_203699 | JGI IMG/M metagenome (GOLD analysis project Ga0315315, IMG submission 203699) | Ammonia-oxidizing marine archaeal communities from Monterey Bay, California, United States - M1 40m 3416 | ecosystem: Environmental > Aquatic > Marine > Intertidal zone | place: USA... | reverse complement strand
CCCCTGAGCAAAAACGCAAGTGGATTGCGGATGGAAAATGATCAAGAAAGGACCCTGAAATGAAATGGTTATTAATGGCTTTGACGTGTGTTGTTCCAGTCTCTAGACCCTTAACCTTACAGGAAGTGGCTGAGACACGAGTAAAATACATGGCTGAGAGGAATTATAGGTGGCATCCACCTTATTCAATTGCTAATCCTTGGAAATATGGAGCCAGATTTGAGGGTTGTGGATGGGGTCGTAAAGGCCGAAACCCTAAAACGCTAGGCACCTGCATGCCGAGAAGAAGAATGAGATTAGTGGCGGATGCTACTGCGACTGGAAGATATGGAACATACCGTGTAAGATTGTGGAAATAGAATTAAGGTTGTAAAATGTCTAAACGCGAATTACCCCATACATCTGTAATAACATTTGATATTAATATTAGACCAATTAATCCAGACAACAGTCTGGGAGAGTCTTTAAGTGACGAGAGGCTATTAAAATACAACCTAGGAAAAAAAGCCCAAATCAATATTTTAGGTGTGTCAGAGGCAGACTGTATACAGAATATCAAAAATAAACTGGAGAAATTAAATGAGTCGTTGGGAGAATGAAGATATATCAGATTTGAGCCTACCTGACCAGCCAGCAAGAACTGAAATGTTTTTAGGTATAGATGGTCATCATGTAGAAGAGGTCAAGGCGTACGCAAAAATTGTCACAACTAATACTAATGATAAAGAAGAGCAAAGATTTTATATTAGATTTGGAAGAGGGGAGTTGTTGGACGCCCATAGGGCTGACAAAAGAATTAACAATAAAATTTACGCATTTAGAAAAGTGTCGAAGGTCACATTTGACCACTACATGCAATATTTAACGAGGAAGAATTCATTGTACTTTACGAAGGCAAGACGATCTTTAATGGGAGAGTAATATGAAAAAGGGACCATTGTCGAACAAGGAAAAAGAATTCATCGATAACAATCATGCGATGGATATTAGAGATATTTCAGAGAAGTTGGATAGGTCTGAACAGGTATTAGCTCGGTATATGGAAATTACTGAGAATCCTCGTCCAAATTTATTTGCAACTAAGCCTGAGCGTGGTGTTGTAATTATGACGGAAAATGCCTCTATGGCAGCCGATGAATCCAGGCCCAAAAGAACAACCACAGCCAAGAGGTATGAGGAAGGGGTTATTCATCAGATAAAGGATAAGTAGTATGATTTGTACAGAAGTAGATCCATATTTTTATAGGCTGACCCATGAGCAATTAATGATTAGTTGGGTGATCACATTGACAGATGGTGTGAAGGTTTATGGAGACTATGATAGGCCCGATATACCAAACCCTTGGCTGAGACTGAGGCGTCATTGTGAAGCTAATAAAGTTTGGCCCACATGTGTTGAACTTTATATGTTTGGTGCAGAGAAAAAGATTTTCTTTGAGAATGAAAATGGTTTAGATGGCATAGCTGTAATGAGGGGTATTGCCAAGGACCAAGCTATGGATGGGTCTCATTCTCAATCCTTCCAAACATTAACAGTTTTACATCTGCGAGATGACTGCTCTATGGTAGATGTTGCCAAATACACTTGGCCGTATAATGAATTTGAGCAAAAAGAATCAGAAAGAATCTTGACTTCCGATAACCTTGGTAATATGATCTTCAAAGATGGCTCAGAAAAAAGACAACACGAAGAAGTTAAAAAGTATCTCGACGGGGGACTTGTGTAGTTCTGCTCAGTACGTGGCTGAGGTGGTATGCCTCAGAAAAGCCGAAAAGGATAACAAAGGGAGTTTGGAATATAAATTTTGGAATAAGTCTAAAGATAAAGAATATCAAACACAAGTACGTGCAGCACATAAGTTAGTCAAAAAATATGGTGAGGACGCTCTATTAAAATATGTTAATGGCCCTAGCGGTAGAAATGTTTATTCGCTAGGGTTTTTACATAAGTCGGGTAGATATGTTTTGATACTACGATTCGTAGATAAAGGTGTTGCTAAGGTCGCAAAACTTTTGGACAAAGAGTCAAAAAAAGAAAAGAAGGTAATCGACTCCACTGTTGAGATCGAGCACAAGCCAAGAAAGTCATTCAGAAATCAGTCCACATTATTCTCTAAGATTAGAAATATAGAAGATGACAAAAGTAAAGAATCCTGAATATATCTCAAAGATTATTAAAGACTACGGCAAGATTATTACTACTGGCACACAGGTGCTTGAAAGCCAAAAGAATAAAAAAATCATTTCTGTAAGTCCTGCTATTGACATTGCTCTTGGGGGTGGTATACTGGAAGGTAGTTGGCTCACCCTTACTGGCGATCCTAAAAGTGGTAAAACCACTACAGCGATGCAGATTGCTGCCAACTGTCAAAAGGAAGGCAGGCCAATTATCTATTTAGATGTCGAGGGACGGCTAAAGGGTATGAATTTTGAGGTTGCTGATCTTGATCCAGCAAAGATGGAGATTATTCAACCAGAAGATGAGCCATTGCCCGCTGAAACATTTCTTGATGTGGCACACAAGTTGATGAGTAATACAGACTATTATGGGGCCATTTTGATTATTGATTCCATCTCATCGTTGCTGCCTGCTAAAGAATTGGATGGAGACTTCAAGCCGGGGCGTGCAGGGCTCCCCAAAATCCTGTCGATTTTCACTAAAAAAATGGGACAACTATTACCCAAACAGAATGGCTTAGTAATTGCTATCACTCATTACATTGCCAACACTGGTGGTTTTGGTGCTTCTAAAATGGCTGATGGAGGAAACAAAATCCAGTATCAAGCGGATACGAGAATGGAGATTCGTGGCGGGGGTGAAAAAAGCCCTGCTATTTCTCCTTGGGAGGACAGTAATAAGAAGAGGATTGGACAGGCTATCAACTGGAGAATCATTTGCTCGTCGATGGGGGCTCCTGGTGGTCAGGTACAAAGTTGGATTCGGTACGGTCACGGTATTGACAAGATTCAAGAAGTACTTATACTGGCACAAGAATTAGGGATGATTAATAAAGCTGGTGCTTGGTACAGTTGTCCCTTTATGCTAGAGTGTAAAGATGTAGTAAAAGAGATCAAACCAGACTTAGATATTGAAGATAATGACGCTGTGATGAAAGCTTTCAAATTTCAGGGTCAGGACAAGCTTTATAGTTTCTTGCATGAAAATCCTAATCTTATAGACATGCTTGAACAGAACATAAAGGATATGCTATGAAAATAAAAGGCTTAGATGGTAGAGAATATTCTTGGCACCCATCTAATTGCCAAGCTTCTTGTGAAAACAGATCTTCTTTACACAATAAGGCCAAGGAGTTACTTGAAGAAATTTTTCCTTATGATAGAATATTAGAAGAGATATCACTACCGGGTAGTAAGACGATGATGAGGAAAAGCACGCTCAGGGCTGACTTGTTCGTACCTAATCGGGATTTGATTGTAGAGGTTCATGGTGAGCAGCACTATAAATTTAATTCATTCTTCCACAAAAATAAAATGGCATTTTATAAAGCTAAGGCTAGAGATTCAGAAAAAAAAGAATGGTGCGAGCTAAATAATATTAGATTAGTAGAACTTAGTTATGATGAGGATATAGATGACTGGCGAAACAAAATCGAGTAAAATATTTCATCTACCAGATATAAAAAATGACGTTTTTAACAATATTTATATAAATAAATTCAGGCTAGAGCGTGCCGCACCATTAGAAATGGAATCTTATGGTGATGAGATAGGGCAAAAATTATCTGAATCGTATGATCATAAAAACATAGTTATAGATACGGGGTGTACCGGCGTAGTTGACAAGACACAAAATTACATATCCTCCATACAGCAGCATCGGCATAACGATCCGATTATCCCAATATCTGTTGATTTTTCTAAGGTTGGTGGTTTAGATAATAACATCTTTATAAATAATTTGTCTCAAAAGATTCATAGTAATATCTATCCTATGCCTCTTGGCACTCCTCGTGATATAGATATAAGAAATCTAAATATTGTACCAAATACGCAAAAACACAAAATGTGTTATGCCAATTTTTCTATAACAAACATGTACAGAATAAGTGTGATGAAATGGGCTGCTGAGCAGGAGTATATAGACTGTAGGTTTATTAAAAGGTTTCCAGAATGGGACGACGTGTGGGGTAAAGATATATCTTTTTCAGAGAAAATAGGTTTTGCAGATTTTGTGCAAGAGTTGAGTCAGTATAAGTTTGCCATAACCCCCAACGGGGTAGGTATAGATACAGAGAGATTGTGGGAATGCGTTCTGTTAAATGTTATACCTATAGCTCAAAGAAATTATGCGAATGAAATATTTTCTAAAATATGGCCAATGTTACTGGTTGAAAAATACGAAACTAATAATTTACAAAAGATTATGTTGGATTTTGAAAATACTCACGGGGAAATAGTGTATGATACAGATTTACTTCTGTCGGAAAATTTGCCATTCCTGTTAGATAGAATATCTTTTGAATGTAAGAGGGTATAGATGAGCGGCGAAGAAAAATTGCATGAATTTTTAGAAGCTATGGACTCGTGGTTGGCCTGTAAAAGTCTGCCATTAGTTGATGACAACCCACAGATAAAAATGATCCTCAATATGAACTCAGAAGAAATTCGGGGATTATCTAGTGAAGAATGTGCTTCCTATGCGTATGAGCTATATGCATATTCAGAATATGTTGAAGGTATTAGAACCAAAGAAAAAATCATTTTAGACTGGGCAGACGCTAGTATTTGGTATATAATATCTACAGTGGTTCAGAATTATGGTGGCAAGTTTGCAAAATGGCAAGAGAAATACTACTCTGCTATCAAAGAGAATCCTACAGCTAGTGATATCTTAAGAATTAAGAATCATGCAGAATCTAGAGTTACAACACTTGATGGAAAATCTGAAAGAATACAAAAGATGGCAGATATTTTAACAAATCTTTCTAGGAGAAGATGACTATGGTTAGAGATAAACCGGAAGATTATTTATTTACAATGAAAGACAAAACAAACGAGCCCACTTCTGGATCACCCGTTAACGATAAGCAAAACAGAGTCAATCTATTTGAAGATGATGGCACTATCGCCTCGGATATATCGACTCCAGACTTCACTCCCACAAACAGGAGTAGAACAGTGTATAAGCCGATTGACCAAACCTGTGGCAGGTGTAACAAAACAACTGCCGTGAATCCCAAGCACGCCCGTGAATTTTTTGTCTGTGACCGATGCCTAAGCAAGTAAAACAACCATCACTTCAAGATCCTGCGTCCGAACGGGCTGTATTAGCCGCACTATGCCAATATGGTTTGGATTGCTATTTAGATATTGATTTTATTACAGGTGATCATTTTAATGATGAGATGAATCAGGTTCTGTTCGACTGTATTCATAAGTCAATTACTAATAACTCTAAGGTGGAACTGACTTCCATCCTTTCTGCGGCAAATGATCTAGGTATAGAAGAGCATATAAGTAGTAAGGAAGAAATTGCCTTTATTAGGTCGCTCTTTAACTTTCCCATCCATAAAGATAATGCAGGTATTTATGCGGCTAAGATTGCCAAACTAAAACTAGCAAGGGATTTGAAGAAAACGCTTAAAGCCTGCGAGAAAGATTTAAACTCGGTCACAGGTGAAGAGGATATCATTGATTTGATATCCAAGGTTGAAGAGCCTATCCTCGATGCGACATCAGATATCTACCAAAACTCAGATAAGAATACAGAGATTATTGGAGATAACATTGAGGATTATATTACCTATTTAGCTGAGAACCAATGCGATATCGCCGGTATCCCTACAGGGTTCACCGCATATGATTTAGCGATTGGTGGAGGCTTAAGGCGTAAGTCTGTGGACTTGATTGCTGCTCGACCTAAAGTTGGTAAGTCGATGTTTGGGGACGCTGTAGCAATTAATGTGGCAAAGAACTCAGGCATTCCAGTTCTGATGCTGGATACTGAAATGTCTAAAGAAGATCACCTAAATAGAATGCTGGCCAATATTAGTGGTGTTGATATCAATAAAATTTCTACTGGTCAGTTTAATGATAATGAAATAGATAAGGAAAAGGTTAGGGCTGCTGGAGAAGAGCTTAAAAGCATCCCCTATCACTATCTCAGTATTGCGGGACAGTCATTTGACAACATCTTGGCGGTAATGCGAAAGTGGATTTATCAACATGTGGGATTTGATGAGAATGGAAAGACTAAAGATTGTCTTATCGTTTATGACTATCTAAAACTTATGGGATCTGAGAGCATTAGTAATGCTATGCAGGAATATCAAGTTCTCGGATTCCAGATCACTAAACTGCATAACTTCTGTGTGAAGTACGATGTGCCATGTCTAAGTTTTGTACAGTTGAATAGAGATGGTATTACTAAAGAATCTACAGATGTTGTGTCTGGTTCAGATAGGCTGATTTGGCTATGTACAAGTTTCTCAATATTTAAAATGAAGTCGGAGGAAGAGGTCGCTGATGATGGTGCCGAAAACGGAAATAGAAAATTAGTACCGGTGGTTGCTAGGCATGGCCAAATGCTAGACACTGGTGATTACATTAGTATGAATATGTACGGGTCGATTGGTAAACTGGTAGAGGGTAGAACAAGGAATGAAATACATACGAGCAACAGAAACCGAGATGAAGGATTTGAAATAGATGACGACATTTCATCAGACGACCTTGAGTGAAGTTAGCGATGCGATGTTCCTGCAACTTCCACGGTTATTCCAGTTGTTGGAATTGGACTTCTTTGAGAGCCATCATTCATATCATTTAGCATGCCCTGTTCACGGCGGTGATAACCCACAGGGTTGTGTTGTCTTCAAAGAATCCAATATTGGTGCTGGTGGCTGGCAGTGCTTCACGCATAATTGTCAGGATCAATTCCAGAGAAGTTTCTTTGGATTCATTAGAGGTGTGTTGTCGGCCCACAGTGATAAAGAATTCGCATCTATGGACGACACAATGAAGTTTTGTTTAGACTTCCTCCAGTGTAAAATACAGGATCTGGAAAATCCCAAAACCTTGAGACGGGAAGCTTATAATAGTTTTGAGGTTTTTAACAGACAGCTGGTTAGGAAATCATCAGACCTATCAAGGGAAGAAATTCGCAGTAGGCTGGAAATTCCATCAGAATATTTTATAAAGAGAGGTTTTTCCCCAGAGGTGTTAAACGAATTCGATGTTGGATTTACTTCTGTAAATTCTGGGATAATGAGAAAAAGAGTTGTGGTTCCAGTGTACGATGAAGACTATAATTATGTAAGTTGTGCTGGAAGACTGACTCATGATAATACCACTCCACAAAACCCTAAATGGATTTACAACAAGGGTTTTCAAAAATCAATTTATTTGTATGGACTTAATGTTGCAAAAGAGTATATCAAACAAACAGCATCTGTAATTTTAGTGGAGGGCCAGGGTGATGTTTGGAGAATGCATGAAGCTGGTTACAAAAATTGTGTAGGGCTTTTTGGTGCGGATCTTAGTGACGATCAACTACTGTTACTGGAACAAACTGGAGCCCTAAACTTAATTATTTTGACAGACATGGATGACGCTGGACAAAAAGCTGCCGATAAAATCATCAAAAAGTGCGGAAGAAGATTTAACTATGTTAGACCAGAGATCCCTGCCAAGGATGTGGGGGATATGACAATAGATAAAATTCGTGAAAATCTTACACCACAAATAGAAAGTTTTGTATAATGGAACCGAGAATTTTAGCATTCGCTGGACATAAACAGGCAGGTAAGAGCACTTGTTGTAATTTCCTACATGGATATCAATTAAGGGCCAATGGTATCATTAACAGCTTCGACATACTAACAGATGGTAGTTTGGTTATCGATACTGTGATGATCGACTCAGATGGTAATCAGCAAACTGGCAAGGGTGCTCTTGACACCAAAAGAACAGACATAGATTTTGCTGAGTGGGCAGCTTATAGTATGTGGCCTTATGTTAAGCAATACTCTTTCGCATCTACCTTAAAGGAAATTGCGATTGGTTTGTTTGGTCTTAAACAAGACAATATTCACGGAACAAATATCCAAAAAAATCAAACTACCCATTTTAATTGGGGTGATATGCCGGGTGTGATTACAAGTGCCGCATTAGCCAAGAAAAAAGATATTAAGAAATTAATTGATAACGGCACTCTTATATATCATAAGCCGGGCAAGGTAACTCATAGAGAATTTCTCCAATATTTCGGTACGGAAATTTGCCGTAAGATTTATGAAGATATTTGGAGGGCTAAGCTAATCGAGGATATAACAAGAGAAGAACCACTGCTGGCAGTTATTGATGATTGCAGATTTCCAGATGAGGTTGAAACTGTTCAAAATTCAGGTGGGAAAGTTATACAGCTGACAAGAAGTAACTTTACAGATAGTCATGCTAGTGAATCTTCATTAGATGGATTTGATGAGTTTGATGCGGTTATAGATAATAAGAATCTATCCATTCATGAAACTAATGTCAAAATTATTGAGCTTCTTGATGGGTGGGGATGGCTGGGCAAGGACTTAAAACCCGAGCCATTGACACCACAAAATCCATCTGATCCATCTGAGCCAACGTTGGTGGGCGGCATTCACACGATCAAGGAATAAAACATGATTGTAACTTATATTCGAAGTTCTTCATACAATAATTATGAATACTGCCAGTTACAATATTTTATCACTTATGTGCTGGGCCACAGATCTACATCTGGCAAGAAGGCACAACTTGGAACTATAGTACATAAGGTCATGGAGTGTTTGGCGGTCTGTAAGAAAAGATCACAGGGACGGCAAACAAAGACCATGAAAGCTAGTGATGATGCCATCGGAGAGATAAAGTTTACCCCTAAGCAGCTATATACTAAAACTTTCGTAGACAAGCTGTTAAAACGAAGCTACGAATATTACACTGAAAGCTGTGTTCATGATTACACGAATGCTGATTATAGATTTTGTGAAAAACAAATCAAGCAAGCACTTGAGCATAACGATGGTCAGTTTGATCCCAGAGAAAGAAAAATTGTTGAGGCGGAACCACAGTTTGATATTCCCATAGAGGCGGACTGGGCCAAGTTCGAATACAAGATGCCAAACGGCGAATCTGTTACTGGACAATTGGCGATCAAAGGAACAATAGATTTAGTCACAGAGGTGGATGATGGTGTTATTGAAGTAATTGATTGGAAAACTGGTAGGAGATTAAACTGGGCAACAGGAGAAGAAAAAACTTACGAAAAACTACTTGAAGATCCCCAGCTATTGTTGTACAATTACGCCATATCCAAATTGTATCCTGAGTATGAACAGGCTATCATGTCTATCTTCTATACACGCGATGGTGGTCCGTTCAGTATGTGCTTTGACGAGAGCGATCAGAAAAAATTCCTAGAGATGCTGGGGAAAAGATTTAAACAAATTCAAAGAAACGATTATCCGCAACCAGTATCACGCACAAGGAAACATTTCAAGTGTACAAAGCTATGTCATTTTTACAAGAACAAATGGCCCGGCACTAATCAAACTATGTGCCATTATGTGGAGGACCACTTAAAAGCTCTTGGCGAACAGGAAACGATGGAGAAATGCACGGCTGAAGGTCATGAGATTGGGTTTTATGAGGCTCCAGGTTAATGAAGATACCTAATAACATCATAGTCACATGGAAAGATTCTAACATTCCATCGTATGTCATTCCTAATATTAAAAAATTAAACCCAGAGAAAAAGATATTATTTTTTACAGACGAAGATGTGGTTAGATTTCTATCAGAAGAGTATGATTCATCATATGTAGATTTTTTTCATGGTATTAAACGTGGCTGCAATAAGGGTGATTTTTTTAGATATTGTTATTTGTACAAACGAGGTGGCTATTACTCAGACATAGATGTTAAACACAGAGAGCCAATCAAAAACTATATTTCTTCAGATATAGATTTTTTTAGTGTTTTGTCGATGGGGCAAGGGCATATCTTCCAAGCCTTACTGTATTGCGTCAGCGGTCATCCGGTAATTAAAAAATGTATAAAAGATATGATGAGCGAACAGGCACAGCTTGACATCATCCTAAACACAACATCAGATATGTATAAAAATGTTGGTGAATTTATTGGCAAGAAAAGATTAGTATCCGGGACTACTATTAGGCCAGATGGACAAAACATAAGACTTGCAAAAGAGGTAAAGCTAAATGATGAATGGGCATGTGTATACATGAATACAATTATAGCAATGTCCAGATATCCTAACTATGACCAGAAAAGCGGTTTTCTTTCTTTTGAAGGAGTGTCTCCAGAGCATCAGTGGTATGCTAATAAATACAAAGGAATTTTTAAAGTAGAATAATGGATAAAAGATTCGACAATAGGTCTAAAGACCAATTTAAAAAACATATTAAATTTACTACACAAGTTGAAAAATACTTTTTCAATAAGTGGTTGGAGGTTTGTAGAAATAGATCAGATATTATTATTCATAACTGGGAGGACAATGGTATTGGTAATGATGGTGAGTACGTGGCAAGTGGAATTAACACTTCAGGTGCCGACTACATTGTGGATATAAGCTACGATGGCTCACATACTAATCTACCATTGGAGGTAAAATGGGTTCCAACTGCTGGGAAATTCACATTAAAAATTAATGATTTAAAGGCTTACATTAAAGAGCAAGCGGCTATTTTGTTTATCTATAACGCTGAACACTGTGGCACTAACCTAAGAACTCCTAAGCATTATGATATTGATCGATACATCAAATTATTGGAGTCTAAAGAGCATCAATTTAAATGGGGTGTTATGTGGCCCCATAATGTCAAAACTATATTAGAAGATTTTAAGTCTGCCGGAAGAATTAAAAAGATACCCTACATGGGTTATAAGCTCGGCATCATTCTTGAAGAAGAAGAATTTAGTTCATGGTTCACAGAAGAAGATTGGAGAAAACATGTCGGCAGAGTTAATTGATATTAATGGTGAATTTGATTTAGGTAATCAGTTTACACTTCAAACAGTTACACACTTAGCGGAAAGCTTAGATGATAATTTCCGAATTGTTGTAAAGTATCAAGGGCAAGACTTGCCTACATATGATGATAATAAGCATAACATAGTTTTTTGCACGTCTAAAGAGGTTCATGCTACACCAAAGGAGTTTTTTAGAGATGATGTGTTGATCATATTTCAGCATTATTTTATGTTAGATGAATGGGGTGGCCCCATCAATAATCCATTATCTTATCCTGTTCCGCTTGGAACATTTAAAGATCCACCACAGCCGCTAGATGTCACTCCTA
>Ga0315315_10005897_pt1 | contig 11315 bp, 7 predicted proteins | sample M140m3416metaG_FD_203699 | JGI IMG/M metagenome (GOLD analysis project Ga0315315, IMG submission 203699) | Ammonia-oxidizing marine archaeal communities from Monterey Bay, California, United States - M1 40m 3416 | ecosystem: Environmental > Aquatic > Marine > Intertidal zone | place: USA... | reverse complement strand
GGGCGTCAGTTGTCTGATCTTCATCCAGACAATGTTCAGGCCGGAGCACGTGTATTTGCTTTGGGACTTGCTCGTACGTATTCTGCTGCGCTCTTAATTCAGCATGCTGTCTGGAGCGCTGAGCATGAAGGTGATGCTGCGGCTGCTCGAATCGCGGCGGCTCGCCGTTGGTGTCGCAAGTCACTGGTTCGATTGTGCTCCTCCGATGAATCAGATCTCTCTGAAACAGCAGCCCTCGCGATGACGTAGATGTGGTGGGTTTCCCTGCCAATTGCTGGCATTCTGCTAATGAGTAGGCAACACTACTTTCTCCGCCGCCGAATCATCTCGTTGTTTGGTCCGTTAGCCGCAACCGAGATCGTCTCTTCACATTCACGTTGTCCCATGAATTCCCCTGCCGAGCGACCTGATGAAACGACTGATTGCTGTTCTTCTGCTGACCACTTTTTCTCTTCTGCTGATTTCTTCGTCAGTTGCATCCGATCTGGTTCTGCAGAAGGGTGACCATATTTGCCTCGTCGGCAATGAACTGGGTGAACGCATGCAGCATCGCAACCACTGGGAAACGTTGCTGCACTCTTCCTACCCGGATCTGGAACTGACTGTTCGCAATCTGTGTTTTCCGGGTGATGAACCGTTCGAGCGAATTCGTTCTCTCGACTTTGGCGATCCTGACAGCCATCTGAGTCATAGTCAGGCGAGCGTGATTCTGTTTTTCTTCGGCTTCAATGAATCATTTGCCGGTGATGAGGGACTGAATGACTTCACCGAGGAAATGACTCGCCTGGTAAAGGAAACTCAGGCCAAGAAATACAACGGCGAGAATGCTCCTCGTATCGTGCTGGTATCGCCAATCGCGTTCGAAGACATCGGAGATCCCAATGTTCCCGATGGCAGCGAACAGAACACGAATCTGGCGAACTACACTGCGGCATTAAAAACAGTAGCCCATACCACAGGAGTCACCATTGCTGATATTTTCGCTCCGACACAGGCGTTATTCCAGGCAACTGAAAAACAGTTGACGCTCAATGGAAGTCATTTGAATGACGCTGGCTATCAGGCTCTGGCACCGATCCTGACGAACGCCCTGGGATTGACTGCGATCAAAGGCCCAGTGTCTGCCGCGCTCAAGGCAGAAGTCGATGACAAGAACTTTCACTGGTGGCATCGTTATCGGGCTGTCAATGGCTATTCCATCTACGGTAGACGAGGCCTTGCCGGATCTGACGGAACCTACACCAATCGTGACGTGATGGAACGAGAAAGAGCGGTCCTTGACCAAATGACATCCAACCGTGATCAGAGGATCCATGCTGTTGCCATGGGGAGATCCGTTACGGATGAATGTGATGACACGAACACACTTCCGTTTCTGGTCGTCAAGACCAATGTCGGTGGTGAAGATGATCCGAATCGCAGGCGGGGCACACTTGGAACTCTTGAGTACCTTCCGGCGGCCGAACAGCAGAAGTTGTTTAAGATGGCCGACGGTTATGAGATTCAATTGGTCGCATCGGAAGAAGACTTTCCTGAACTCGCCAATCCTGTGGCAATCAACTTTGATAACAGAGGGCGTCTGTGGGTGACCACGATGCCCTCATATCCACACTGGCTGCCAAAGAGCGAGCTCAATGACAAGGTTCTTATTCTGACAGACAATGATGGTGACGGTCGGTCGGACGAATGCACTGTGTTTGCAGATGGCCTGCACCAGCCAACCGGATTTGAAATTGGTCATGGTGGCGCGTATGTCGCTCAGCAACCTGACGTGCTGTTCCTGCAGGATACTGATGGCGACGGAGTTTCTGACATTCGTATTCGTAAACTCGTTGGTTTTGACACGGCGGATTCTCATCATGGTCTTGCAGCATTTGAATGGGGGCCTGGCGGTGCGCTGTACTTCAACGAAGGCACGTTCAAGTATTCCCAGGTTGAAAGTCCCTACGGCTTAACACGTATGCATGAAGCCGGTGTTTGGCGGTACGATCCTCGGACGCAACATTTTACAACTCACGTTTCACTGCCGATCTCCAACCCGTGGGGGCACGTCTTTGACCGTTGGGGACAGGACTTTATTTCGGATGCATCTTCGGGTGACAATTATTGGGCGGCGCCCATTAGCGGACGTGTTGAATATCCTGCCAAGCATGCAGGAGGTTCGTTCAACGACAGCGTCAATGACTTTAAGGATCCCGCACTTCGAGGGCGCGACGTTTGTCAAAAGTTTATCGACAAACGCACGCGTCCATCAGCTGGAAACGAAATTGTCTCCAGCCGACATTTCAAGCCGGAAGATCAGGGTGACTTTCTCTTGTGTAATGTGATCGGCGACCGATCAATTCTTCAGCATTCCATGCAGGAAATCGACAGCGGATTCAAAGGGACAGAGAAGACTCCTTTGGCTTTCTGTGAAGATGGCAATTTTCGTCCCATTGATATTCAGTTTGCTCCTGACGGAACGCTGTACATTTGCGACTGGCATAACGCCCTGATTGGTCACCTGCAGCACAATCTGCGAGAACCAAATCGTGACCATCAGCATGGCCGAATTTGGCGAGTTGTTTGTAGCGGACGCGACCTGGTGAAGCCACCTGCGATTGCGGGACAACCGATTTCGGCTCTGGTGGAAGCCTTGAATGAATACGAAGATCGAGCTCGCTATCGAGCTCGACGAGAACTGGCGGAACGGCCTTCGGCAGAAGTCGTCGCAGCCATTCAAAAATGGGCGATCGGATTGGATAAGTCCGGCGACGATTACGGTCATCAGCTTCTCGAAGCGAACTGGGTTTTGCAGTCTCATAACACAGTTGATGCAGGTCTTTTGAATGCGGCATTGAATTCGACAGATTACCGATGTCGAGCTTCCGCGACTCGAATTCTGTGTTACATGCGTGCTCATGTTCCTGATGCACTCGAGCAGGTGCATGAACGCATCAACGACGACCACCCTCGGGTACGGCTGGAGGCTGTTCGAGCGTGCAGTTTCTTCGACAGCGAAGATGCGATTGAAGTTGCGCTGGATGTGCTTAATGGTGATATTGATCGATATCTGCAGTACACACTGGACGAAACGATGCGGCATTTAGAAAGGCAATAATTCGCAATGTTGTGCACTCGCCGAATGCCGGGCAATTGCTGCTCACGCGTTCGTTTGGCTCTCATGTGATGAATGCTTTGGACGTTTGTTATGTTCCGGTACGTGTTGTTTGTATTTCTTGGCACTGTTGCGTCTTTACCGGCTCAGGAACCCGGTCATCAGCACCACGGAGCCATTGAAAAGAAAATTGAACGACCAAAAGTCTACCTCGACAAAAAACGGCGGATTGTCGACTACCAACTGAAGCGACTGGATAACACGCGGCTCCTGCTGGTGGAAACCGCCACCGATGATTCGAAGTACATTCCGGTATTCGATGCAATTCTGCGGCGACCAGGGATCGCGCGCAAAGATCGAGAGGACGCAGTTGTCGGCTTAGTGGCCATCAACAAGACGGATGTCACGACAGAACTTCTGGCGATTCTTAAATCGCTCAACAGTAAAAATCGCGATCAACAGCGAGTCGGGCATCAGATCTCTGCCATGCTGCTAAGCCAACCGCATGAAGTTCTGGCCACTCATACTGATGATTTTGGCCAGGCCATTGGGTCGGACAATGCCCTTTTGACATCCACGGCTTATGCCGCCTTTATCGTCACAGCACATGCTGACGAAGCCTGGGAAAAGTCGCAGCAGAATGAATCATCAAAGCAGGCATGGCTGGCGGCTGTTTCGCTTGTACCTGCCGGAGCACTGCGGGATGGCCTGCGTGACGGAGTCATCAGCCTGCTCGGTCCGGCGGAGTCTTCAGTCGTGCGGATTGCTGCAATCGAGGCATTAGCACAGATTGCTGCGGAGCCTGCCGACATGTTTCGGCGTTTGGCCTCATACGTTTCGCTCGATGAATTGAGAATTTCTGCTGTACGGAGTCTGTTAAAAGTTCCAGCAGATGTGCGAGACAAGAAGACATCCCGACAGCTTGTTGAGGTGTTGGTGAGCTATGCAGAACAGACGATTGCAGCTCAAAGAACGACAGACGCATTTCTTGATGCGATGCAGTTGGCCGATGAACTGATAAGTCGTCTTTCAGTTGCAGAAGCAGCCGAATTCCGCGGGCGCCTGCGTGAGGTCACTGTTCGAGTCGTTCGACTCAGATCAGTGGAAGAGGAAATGAGGTATGACCGACCGTTCTTCGCGGTCGAAGCCGGGCGTCCGGTGCAGGTGGTATTTGAAAACGAAGACCTGATGCCTCATAACCTGGTGATCACTACTACCGGTAAACTTAAAGCAGTTGCGTTAGCGGGAGCAGCCTTAGGACTTACGCCTGGACTCGGCGGACAACTGTATGTGCCGGACAGCCCTGATGTCTTGTTTCACACCGGCATGGTGAATGCAGGGCACAGGGAATCGCTAACGTTCAACGCACCAACAGAACCAGGTGAATATCCCTATGTGTGCACTTTCCCTCGACACTGGATGAGAATGTACGGGGTGATGATGGTTGTTCCTGATCTTGATGAATGGCAACGTAATCCGACGAAACCGACAGATCCGTTGGGCAATAGCCGTTCGTTCGTAAAGAACTGGAAACTGACTGACTTCTCTGAAGCGAATATTGCCACAGGCGTCGACAATCGTAATGCGGCAATTGGTGCTCGACTGTTCAAAGAAGCCACCTGTTTAAGCTGCCATAAAGTGCACGGACAGGGGGGAGCAGTCGGCCCGGAATTGATGGATGTCCTGAAACGTTTCAAGGGCAATCATCGCGCGGTGTTGCGGGAGATTCTGGAACCGAGCTACCGAATTGATCCGAAATACGCGGTCAAAGTGGTTGTCGGTATTGACGGTAAAACGACATCCGGAATCGTGACTTCAGAAGGCAAAAAGTCGATCTCTATTCTCGTGAATCCGGAAGTCCCTCAACCAACGGTCATTCAAAAAGAAGACATCGAAGAGATCATTCCATCGACGACGTCAATGATGCCAAAAGCTCTGCTCGACAAATTCACTCATGACGAAGTTCTGCAAATTCTCAGCTACCTAACGGGTACCGAACATCGGGAGTAGGCCCTGAGGCCATGTTCTGTCTCCTTGTTTATCGAACTCGACTCAGCAATGGTCGCGAATGCAGGACATTTATGTGCATTTTCAGCTGCTGAAAAGAGCATCCTGGGGCAATTGCCTGACACTTCGGTCTTCCTTCGCTGTTTGCAGCATTGCCCCGGCAAATCATAGTCTGGAAGATAGAAAGCAACGGGCATTGGGCAGAAAAATGCCATTGGACAATTGCAACGCGCTCGGTGTCGCTGCATATTGAGGCCCTTCTCCCATTCATCCTGCTCAATGGAAAATCATCAATGGTCGGTCTGTTTCGATCCTTCTCTCCCGTGGCTCTGGCCTTTCTTGTTCTGCCTGTAGCGAATTCTGTCAATGCCGAAGACGGTAAATGGGTTTCGCTTTTTGATGGAAAGACAATGGATGGCTGGGAAATCATCGGCAGAGAAGGCAGCGTGTGGGAAGTCAAAGATGGAGCGCTCGCCGGTTCCGGCCAGCCTTCAATGCTTGTCAATACAACGGGACCCTATACGAACTTCCGCTACCGTGCTGAAGTGAAAATCAGCGATGGTGGAAATTCCGGTCTCTATTTCCGAACAACGCGCAAACCAGGTTTCGCCGATGGATACGAGGCTCAGATTGACAGCACTCATCGAGACCCTATCCGTACCGGATCCCTTTACGGAATGAACCACGTCTACAAAGAACTGGTGAAGCCTGACACCTGGTTCAAATATGAAATCGAAGTGAAAGACAATGTCTGGCGTGGTCGAGACAATGTGCGGATCAAGATCACTGTCAATGACGATGAACTCTATGAGTATCTGGACTTCGCCATGACATTTAAGCAGGGGTACTTCGCCTTCCAGCATCACGATCCAGGCAGTAAAGTTGCTATCCGCAAAGTCGAAGTGATGGAACTTCCGTAACCGCCACCAATGTCACGGGATTGCCGAACTGTGATGACCCCTGAAGAACCGAGCAATCAGTCGCCGCTTAACGATCTCGGGGAATGGGAAGCAGATCTACTGCGGCGATATCCTGAGCCGAAAGGAGAACAGGGGTGGTCGACGTTTACAGATCCGGAAAAAGAGGAAAAAGCATTTCGTAATTACGATGCAGAAGCCCGGGATTCCGTTCGGGAGTTTTATCGGCTGAATCATCGCTGGCAAACCGTTGAATTTGTGAGACAAAAGCATCGCGAATTCCTCGGTCTGCAGCGAGGTAAGAAAAGCATCTGGTCCGGGCTGGAATACCTGAATACTCTGGTTGACGAGAGTGACCCTGATACAGATTTGTCACAGATTGCTCATCTGTTGCAGACCTCAGAAGCCATTCGGGCCGACGGCCATCCTCGGTGGTTTATCCTGGCAGGTTTGATCCACGATCTGGGAAAAGTTCTCTGCCTGTACGGGGAACCTCAGTGGGCTGTCGTTGGTGATACGTTTCCGGTCGGTTGTCGCTTTTCAGACAAGATCGTGTATTCCGAATTCTTCGCTGACAATCCGGATAGCAGTGTGCCGGAATATCGGACTCAGCTGGGCATCTACGAAGCCGGCTGTGGCTTCAGCAACGTCATCATGTCCTGGGGCCATGATGAGTACGTTTATCAGGTGACCCGGAACTACGTGCCGATGGAAGCTCAGTACATGCTGAGGTTTCATTCATTCTATGCGGCTCACCGAGAACACGAGTATCAGTACCTGATGGACAATCAGGATCGGGAATATTTCAAATGGGTCGATGTATTCAATAAGTACGATTTGTATACAAAGAGTCACGAACCGCCGAATATTGCCGAACTGCGACCGTTCTACGACGATCTGATCTCGGAGTTCTTTCCGGATGAAATTGCGTTTTAGGACGTCCTAGCTTCAGTCTTGAAGGTTCTGCTGATTTGCTCAACAACAGAACGCCGCGAATTTGGGCCGATCACCGTAGCATTTTGCGTTTGCACAGCACCAATCGCATAGCTAACCTGGATTTTTAGTTCGTCACGAGTTTGCCACGGTATATCCTGGCCGGACACAGTCAATGCGAGCAGGTCCCTTAGCGGACACTTCGCATACTCCGGTTGTTCAGCAGAATAGCCAGCAGGTGCGTCGATCAGGGCCTCAGTTCCTGGTCAGGATCGCGATCGACTCTGCTGAAAGCCTGCGTCTGGATTCTGCATTGTCAGCATTTCTCAGTTCACTGCGAAATGCTTTGGACCAGGGACGTGATCGTCCCGTCTGTCAGCTGTGTCTTCAGAGTCTGCCCCGTTTCAACCGGGACCACTGAACTCACCAGGACGCCTTCTGAATCGGTTGTCAGCGAGTATCCTCGGGCCAGAACTTTCAGAGGACTGAGTGCATCGAGCGATGCGGCTGTGGCTGCCAGACGTTGCTGGCTGCGTTCGACCTGAAGCTCCATCGCACGTTGAGTCCGTTCAGCCAGTTCGTCGACTTGTTGCCTGCGATTGTCGATGAGTGTCATTGGTCGCTGAAAAACGGATCGGGTTCGCATCGCTTCCAGCTGCAATCGATGACGCTCAATGCGTCCCGATACTCTTCGTTCCAGTTGTTGTGCCAGTTGACTGACCTGCTGACGAATCTCAACCTGAGACGGAACGACTAGTTCGGCTGCTTCGCTGGGCGTGAGAGCGCGTCGGTCAGCAACCATGTCAGCGATGGAGACATCCGTTTCGTGTCCGACTGCCGCCACAACTGGTATGGGGCAATCTGCAATGGCACGAGCAACGACTTCTTCGTTGAAGGGCCACAGGTCTTCCAGACTGCCTCCACCGCGGCCGGTAATCACAACATCGACATCCGGAACGCGATCAACAGCATTCAGTGCTTTCGCGATGCGTTGAGCAGCTCCCGATCCCTGAACCGGCACTGGTAGAATCACAATACTGGATGACGGCCAGCGGCGCATGATGACCTGGATCATGTCTCGCACGGCAGCACTGGTGGGGCTGGTGATCAGTGCAATACGTTGAGGGAATGAGGGGAGCGGACGCTTACGTTCCTGGTCGAACAGGCCGTCGGCGTCGAGCTTTTCTTTCAGTTGTCGAAATGCCAGTTCGAGTTCGCCCATGCCCTGAGGGATCAGCCGATCGATGATAAATTGGCAACTGCCACGTGCCACATAAACCTGCAGACTTCCAGTGGCCAAAATCTGCAGTCCGTGTTTCGGTTCGAATTTCAACCGCGAAGCGGTGCTTCGCCAAATGACCGCTCCCAATTCCGAGTTTTCGTCTTTAAGTGTCAGGTACCAGTGTCCAGCCGGCGACTTCCGGCAGTTGGAAACTTCACCTTCGACACAACACGGCGGCAATGCCGTTTCGACAACTTCTTTGAACGCAGAGACCAGCTCTGAGACGCTAACGATTGGTAGGTCGCTCATGATTCTGCTCCCTGATTCTGCATCCGAATATTGACCATTTTCACAACCAGTGAGAATGCCACGCGACTGCTCGGCATTTGCCAATTCTCGCAGAAAAAGGCTCTCAATCCTTTTAAGTAGAAGGAAACGAGCTGTGGCTAACGAGGAGAGACTTTTTACTACACGTTCGGTTTGATGTAACGCACAAAGGTTCGATTGTTCGAGATCTTCCGAAAGCAGCGATTGTGAGTCAAGCAGTTAAATGAACATCGGTTTCCCGGCCAATTGATGCGGCTCCGCATTACCTGGTGGCGGAATGCAACCTACGTTTCCGTATTCCCTCTTTGTGACAGGGGCGATGGTGCATTTCAACATGCCTGCGACACGGTGTTCGGATACTTGTCTCGCCAGCATGACCTTCGTCTCGCGTTATGAGCTTCCAGCGATTTTCGAGTACCCATCTGCGGTTGTATGCCCGGCATACGACGACTGTTAAGTGACAATTTGAGGGGCAAATCCCATGGCAACAGCCTATTCCGGTTCGCTGCTGGTCGTAGACGATGACAAACACATTCGCATGGCTCTGGCGGATTATCTCCGCAGCCTGGGGCATCGCACCGAAACCGCGTGCGATTGTTCTGAGGCTATTCAGCGCATGGAAGAATTTTCATTCGAAGTGGTGATCTGTGATGTCAATCTGCCAGACCGCGACGGATTTGAACTTTTGCAGTGGGGCCGTGAAAACGCTCCTGACACGTCCATCATTATGCTCACAGGTTTCGGGACTATCGAAAGTGCTGTGGAAGCCATTCGAATGGGCGCCTTCGATTACCTCACCAAACCGCTCATCGATGAAGAACTCAATTTGTCGATTGAACGAGCGATTGGTCAGCAACGGCTGTTGACAGAAAACAACAAACTCAAGGCTCAGCTGACGGAACGGCACGGACTTTCAAGCATCATTGGTAAAGACTACAAGATGCAGAGGATGTTTGAGCTGATTGAAAGCGTGGCGGACACACGGACAACGATTCTGATTCTTGGAGAAAGCGGGACCGGAAAAACGATGACCGCGCGCAGCGTTCACCAACTCAGCGATCGAGCCGACAAGCCGTTTGTAGAATTGGCCTGTGGAGCTCTACCGGATAGTTTGCTCGAAAGTGAACTATTCGGTCATGTGGCTGGCGCATTCACCGGAGCATCTCACGACAAGATCGGTAAGTTTCTACAGGCCGATGGCGGGACGCTGTTCCTGGACGAAATTGCCACTGCATCACCTCAACTGCAGGTCAAACTCCTTCGAGTACTGCAGGATCGTGAATTCGAGCCTGTCGGCAGCAATGAGACTCACAAGACTGACGTTCGTCTGGTGCTGTCCACCAATGAAGATCTTGAACAGGCCGTTCAGCGTGGAGAATTCCGCGAAGACCTGTACTACCGCATCAATGTGATTACGTTGACTCAGCCAGCACTTCGCGAACGAATGGGCGATGTACCGTTGCTGGTGGATCACTATCTGGCACAGTTCAACGAACAGACAGGTCGCAATGTTCAGGGTGTGGACGATCAGGCCATGCAGGCGTTGCAGGGGTACAACTGGCCTGGCAACGTTCGCGAGCTGTTGAATGTTCTTGAACGAGCTGTCGTATTGTGCCACAGCGGGGTGATCACTCAGGCTGATCTGCCGGAAAAGGTAGTCACTCAGCAGGAACGTTCGATCGGTGTCGGTGTGAATGCTCACCTGGGCAACGGCTCACTTAAGACCGCATTAACTCAACCGGAACGTCAGCTGATCATCCAGGCATTAGAAGGTAATGGCTGGAACCGTCAGAAGACCGCCAAGGCTTTGGGCATCAACCGCACAACCCTGTACAAGAAGATGAAGCGATACAACATCGCCTTCGAGTCCGTGTACAAGCACGTCTAAACGATTGAGACCGCGGACTGAATCGTTTTGCCTCGTGGCCTTTGTATTGACTTGTCAGCATGGCCTGTCACTTGTTGATTCAATTTGTGCGCCCAGTTTAGTACAGCATACAAGTGGCTCGGACAGGGTTGGGATTCATCTTCCATCTGCAAGTCGGCAGATTGGGAGATTTTTGGGCGAATCTTCCAACTACGTTTGTGGTGCATCGCCGCTGTTTGATGATCGACGTCGCCCGCGGCGACCTTTTCCTTTGTTCTTCTTTGCCTTACTGCCGCCAGGGTTCTTTACAGGACCGTCACCTAAACTTGGACTTCGCGATCGTTGACCAGCTGGGCGAGGTCTTTTGCCACGTCGGGTCCTGTTGCCCTTTTTCGTTTTCTCTTTCTCCTTTGCCAGTTCGGCTGCGGAGAGTGGATCCGGAGTACGGCCATCTTCAAGTAGTTTGAAACCGATGAGTCGTTCGATGCTCTTCAGGCGACCGGCTTCTTCCGGATCGCAGAATGAAATGGCGATTCCAGTAGCACCAGCGCGGCCTGTGCGTCCGATGCGGTGGACGTAGCTTTCCGGTTCCATCGGCAGTTCGAAGTTGATGATGTGAGTAACACCTTCAATGTCGATTCCGCGAGCAGCCAGGTCGGTGGCGACAAGAACCTGAACTTTGTCTTCGCGAAAAGAATCGAGCGCACGCTGTCGAGCGTTCTGTGATTTGTTGCCGTGAATGGCGACGGCGTTGATCTTGTCTTTGCAGAGATATTCGGCAACGTAGTTCGCGCCACGTTTGGTCCGAGTGAACACGATAGCCTGCCCAACGTCACCCGCTTTGAGCAGTTTACTGAGCAACGGTTTCTTTTGACGAAATGACGCAAAAATCACGCGCTGATCAATCAGCTCCACATTGGTGTTTTCTGCGTCGACTTTGACCAT
>Ga0315315_10005896_pt1 | contig 11315 bp, 23 predicted proteins | sample M140m3416metaG_FD_203699 | JGI IMG/M metagenome (GOLD analysis project Ga0315315, IMG submission 203699) | Ammonia-oxidizing marine archaeal communities from Monterey Bay, California, United States - M1 40m 3416 | ecosystem: Environmental > Aquatic > Marine > Intertidal zone | place: USA... | reverse complement strand
GATAATACTAAAGCCTCGCCTGAAAGAGTTATAGAAATGGTTAGATACTTCAACAGTCATAGTGGAGATATCCTTACTGATAAGGTAACTAACGGTACTATCACTTGGAAGCTTTATGGCGGAACAGTAGGTAGAGTATGGGCAGAGAAGCTACTAAGACAGATGTCTTGGGAAGATAGGAAAGCAGATACAGCAGATGACTTACTAACTAGGTATCATCTACTCAAGCTACAAGAGACAGAGTACATAGAGAACAGGTTTGAAAGTGTAGAAGTAAAGCAGTCTATCTATCAGAACTACGAAGCGTTGATAAAGAATTGGAATGCGTGGCTTACGAACTACTATGTCAATCTCTTGCGTAATCAAAATAAAAAAATCGTGGAGATACTGGGGGTAGCGAAAAATAGCAGTACGAACAAAAATTCGTTTTTGAGAACTGGTACGCTATATCAATTAGATAACTATATAGACGAAAGTACTAAGGATTGGACTTTAGATGTTTACGATATATATACATCAATACTTACAGACTTTACTTTATTTCAACTAGGGTTACTGTTACCTGAGTCTTTTAAGGGTGTTAGTGAAGTTCAGCAAGTAGAGTTATTCAAGGCGAAAAGAAAAACAAAACGACAAGTTATTAATGAGGGGTTCTATCCCTTAAGACAAGGGGGACAAGTTGTTACTCCTTATACTCCAGTTACTAGAAATAGAGAATCCATTGCTTACCTGAATAATAGGTTTGATAAAATTTTTCCTGATATGGCTAAAACCACTAAAGCTAATTTGAATAGAGCAATCAGAAGAGGATTAGATACAGGAAGAGACTTAGGACTTACTGGAGACGCACTCTTCGATTATGTAAATGCAGAAGTTACAGACACCTTACCGAAAAAACATCTTAAGAGAGCCTCGACTATTGCTAGAACCGAAGCTCAGTCTCTTGCTCAGTTTGGACAATACAATGTTGTTAAAGAAACAGGCATACCAGTTGTTAAAGAATGGATATGTTCTTTTGTAAGGTCAAGAGATTCTCACATAAACGCAGACGGACAAGAAGTTGAAAGAGATGAAGATTTTAGAGTAGGTGGTTATCCAGCTAGTTATCCTGCTGACCCTAGACTTCCAATAAGAGAAGTCGCCAACTGTAATTGTAATGTGATTTACAAAACCCGTAGGTTGTAAGTAACAGTCCCAAAAAATTTTTTTACATTTCAAAAATAATCTTTGATTTGCATAACTTTCTATATGTGATATAATATATGATTATGACAAAAGGAGAAATAATGGAAAGTAAAGAAGAAAAGTTTAAAAGGCTTGCAGTATCAAGAGTCAATAAAACTTTAAAGCAGATTCGTTTGCTTGGTAATCTATCAAATCAAAGTTTGTATGAATACCCTGATAGATATATTCCACAAATAGAACAAGCAATTCTAAATGAATTGAACGAAGCTATTTATAAACTAGAGAATAGAATCGGTCAAAAAAGCGACGAACCATTCGATTGGGAAAAAGATAATGAAATATAAATTCGTAGAATCTTTCAAAGTTGTATTTGAAATTGAATCAGAAACTGAAGCTAAAGCTAAAAAGGCTTATTCAGAACTATTTGATAAGAATATACAGCTTGGGTTTGATAAATGGAAAGATACTGACCTAAAGATACTGGTTGGGAAGTTTCATTTAGAAGCAAAAAAAGAAGAGGAATAACTTGCATATAATTAAAGATTATGTAATAATTGATTATGGAAAAAACAAAGGAAAATAAAATGAAGATTGAAGAAATCAAAAAAATGAACGACTCTATATCAAACGAAGATATAGAAACAAGATTAGAGGGACTAATCGCCGAATTATCAGTTGTTACCAAAGAGTTTGATTCTTTATTTATATTAAGAACAAATGGTAAAGCAACAGCAGAACAAAAAAAAGAACTAGGCAAATTAAAAAGAAAAAGTGCTGACCTACATTGGTCAATAAAAGTTTGCCAAGACATTTTAAAAGGAGAATAAAAATGGATTCAGTAGATATAGAAATAAAAGTAGAAGAAGCTCAAAGAATAGTTACAGAGTATCTCGAACACACAATTGAAATATGCGTAACTAATGCTCTTGAAGATGAGAATGACTTACAAGAATATGATTGGCATAGGATTGCTAAATATCTTTCTAGCGAAATTTGTGAACAAAAAAGTCATTGGAAGTTGTAAAGATGAAACACGGAAGATTCTGCGAAATTTGTAAAAAAAGAATTTATGGTGTTGATTATTTATATAAACAATACTACTCAAAATATCAAAATATTACTTTACATAAGATGAAAAACGCTAATGATAATAAAGTCGCTTTAGTTACTAAAAGAGAATTTTTTCATACAGAATGTAAACAGGAGTTGGAAAGATGTTAAAAGCAAAACCAATTAGATTCTACGAGGTTACTAATACACCAATCTTGTTTATGCCTAATGCACAAACAATAATTACTGAGTTTCATCAAGAAGAAACTGAAGTAGAGCAAAAGCTTATTAAATACTATAAAGATTTTGGAAATGATTTGCTTAAACAAATGCAGAAGTGGGAACTACCAACGCATTTTGATATTAGCGAATATTATCTTTCAAAATCATCAATAGTTGATACAGATAAAATAATTCATAATCCAATTGCTATTAGAGCAAACAAAACTAATACCCGTATGGAAGATTATGTTATAAGAGGAGAAGAAGAATTAGAAAAAACAAAAGGAGATACTTATCAGGAAAAAACAAAAAATAGATTAGCAGATTTTGTAAAGGACTGGAGCTTAGAATTTACAGAAATAATTAAAGAGCAAAACTTTGTTTGGGCTATTCCACCTTATGAAAACTCTTTTTATTATTTTGGACACCCAGTTGATATGCAACAAAATAGTAAAGGTGTTTATGTTGAAAGATTAAAAAGAGATGACGGATATGTATTAAACATATTTCCTTTTGAAAAACAAATGATAGACAAAAAAAGATATGTTACTCATTATGGAATAAATTCAGAAGTTTTTCTTGACGAATTTGGAAGAGTAACTTTATATAGACCACAACAAAGAGCTGTTGAAAATTATATGTCAGCACCACCGTTTGTTGATAAAATTGATAAAAAGGAAAATCTACCATTTGCTTTAATGAGAGATATTAACTCCGAACTATTTGAAAGATTCTATGAGCTTTATCACTTAATAGAATTATTCGCATTAATGAATATAAAATCTGAATATGAAATATTACATTTTACAGATTCTAAACCTACAAAAAAAGCACGCAAGCAAGCACAAAGTAGATATAAAGTTTATGAATCAGAAATGGTATTTAAAACTTTAAAGATAAATCCTAAGCTTGCAATAAAGACTGAGGGTGGATATAAGAAACTTACCTTTGGTGGACTTAAGGAGCATACGAGAAGAGGTCATACAAAGACTTATACTCCTGAGCAACCAAGATTTGGTAAGGCACATAAAAACAATATCGGAACATTCTTTTACCCTGAAACACTCGTTGGAGAATCAAAACTAGGAATTGTTCACAAGGATTATAAATTTGAGGAAGAGGAATAATGATTTATCAAAAGAGAACTACTTTTAAATTTGATTGCATAGAATGTCATTTAGAATTAGAAGTAACACATTTATTTTGGTCTGCTTTGGAATGTATATTCTGTAAAGCGGAAATAGAACAAGAAGATATTAAGTTAAAGGAGAAAAATGTCTGAACCAACAATTAAGAAAATAAAAATATTGTTTACTGGCGAGATGACTTACCTTTGTAATGATACTCAGCAAGCTCTAGCCTATGCAAAAGAACAATGCGATAGATACCCGCAATTGAATTTAAGAAGAACAGGAATTGTTAATCTTGATTTCAAACCAGTAGCTTTGGAAGAAGAATGAACCACCTAGTAGAAACCCAAAGTTATTATTGCGAAGATTGTTTCGAACTTTTTACAGATGAACCGCACAAATGTATTCACTTAACAGGAAACAAATATGAATAGAAGTTACTGGGTTAGATATAAAGCAAAAGAAATGAAAAAGAATCCGAACCTTGTTCGTGATGAACTTATTAAACAAAGATTAGAAGAAATGGAAGAAGAGGGATTGTAAATGACTACAGCAGAAATAATAGATATCATAAATGAGAAAAGTACATTATCTTGCTTAGTGCATTCAACTGAAGAGGACGACCAGTATTGTCCTTATGACGCAACTGGAATAGATGTACATATAGAGATTAAATCTCGCAGGCAAAAATTTGATGAGTGGTTTATTGAATACGATAAGCTTGCAACGAATATGGAACTTGCTAATGCTGAACAAAAAAAGTTTTGGTATGTTAATGAATACAACGGAAAGATAATAGCTTGGGATATAACAGAACTTTGCAAGACAGATTATGACTTCAATTGGAGTTTTAGAATAATGAATGATAAAACAGATTTCGGAACTTCAGAAAAGATATATAAACGAGTAGGATTCTTAAAAGAAGAATTTGGATTCGAGATTTAGCAGGGACTCTTAGGTCTTTCTTTAAATTCCCCTTTGTTCTAGGGGTCTCTGCTTTTTTCGTGTATAGTTAAACCTATGGCTAGTCTTACAAGTATTCGTTCAGGTTTAGGAACTAGACTTGAAACGATAAGTTCTTTATTAGTATATGATTATGTGCCTGATTCGATTGAACCACCTTGTGCAATCGTAGGTACTTTATCTTCATTGGAATACGATAATACTTTTAGTCGTGGTTCAGATACTTACACAATTCCAATTCAACTTTATGTTTCAAGAGTGGACGCTGAAGATTCACAAGATACTTTAGACGGATATCTTGCTGGTTCAGGTGCAAGCTCAATTAAATTTGCGATTGAGGGCGATACAACACTTGGTGGTGCAGTATCTTCTGCTAGAGTTGTTGAAGCAAGCAATTATGGTGTTTATACTATAAACAGTATTGAATACTTAGGCGTAGAATTTGAGATAGAGGTAATAACTTGAGTTATATATTAAAAGTTGGATTAATGTTTGGCGACAAGCAGTATGAAGAGGGAGACATCATTGATGAGATTCCTGCGAAGTCTGTTAAGTGGCTAAAAAAACAAGGTCTAATTGAAGAAGTAAAAGGATTAGAAGAAGCAGAAGCTCTTCAAAAGAAAAGAGCTAGAAACGCTAAAGGACATTTCATTGCCGACGACCCAGCAACAGAAAAGAATGAAGCTTATGAGGAGCAAGAATGAAAAAAGAAAATATGACTTTTAAGACTTTAGATTTACAAGTATCAGACGACATAGAGGGAAAAGTAGAAGCAGTTTTCTCTGTATTTAATACCGTCGATTCAGATGAAGATGTTGTTCTTCCTAATTCAATAAAATCAGCTTGGGGAGACAAAGGCGTCCCTATGGTTTGGTCTCACGATTGGAAAGATGTAATTGGTAGAGGAGAAATAGTTCAAGACGAAGAAAAAGCTGTATTCAAAGGTCAGTTCATTATGGACACCGAAAGAGGAAGAGACGCTTTCCATACAGTTAAAGCTATGGGAGATTTACAACAATGGAGTTTTGGATATCAAGTTACTGAATCAGAAAATGGAGAATTTCAAAAGGACGGACAATCACAAGAAGTGAGATACATCAAGTCCGCAACAGTTTTCGAAGTTAGTCCCGTATTAGTCGGTGCTAATCAAGAAACGCATACTTTAGCAGTTAAGGAAGATAATTCCTCTGCTGAAGTGCAAAGTGAGCCTAAATCTAATTTAAGGTTTACTGATGAAGCTGATAATGTGCTTAACACAATTAACAGTTTTATCGACAGGGCTAAAGAACTTACTTCTTTACGGCTTGAAAAAAAGAAAAAGTTATCAAAGGGTGCTACTGAATCTTTGGTTAATTTACAAGACAGAATCCAAGAAGTTTATAACGAATTGGATATGATAATCGGATTTGGTTCTGATGAATCAAATGTTGAAATGGAAATTGACGAACTAGACGCAGAAATAGAAGAACCTCAAGAAGCAGATACTTTGATAGCTGACACAACAAGGGTTCTATCGGAAACTTTAGACCCTGATATTATTTAAGGAGATTAAATTGGCTAAATTAGAAGAGCTAAAAAAGGAACTCCATTCACTTAGAGAGAACACTCTTAATGAATTTAAAGATGTTGATACAACTGATTTTGATTCTGATAAAAAAGAAGAGTGGGCTAATCGTAATGAAAAAATGTCAGAACTTGTTAATGAGATAAAAGAAGCTCAGAAAATAGAAAAAGAGAAAAAAGAGCTAGAAGCTGAATTAGAGAAAAGCAACAATGTAGAGCCAATGGCTATACACGCTGAACCTAAGGAAGAAGTAAAGACTCTTGGACAACGATTTCTTGATTCAAATTCTTTTAAAGCATTTAAAGAGAATGGACAAAAAAACATTACTTCTGAGTTGAAGTGGAATCCACAAGTAGAATTAAAAACTACTGTTACCGAATCAACTTGGCCTCCTGCGGTTGTTCGTTCTTCAAGAATTGAAGAATCTGCACAGTTAGACCCGTATGTAATTCCTAATTTGATAGATACAATTACTACTGACCAATATCAGTACAAGTATCTTGAGGAAACAACATACACTAATAACTCTGCACCAACTGCTGAGGGTTCTGCTCTCGGAGAAAATGCTTTGGCATTTACCGAAAGAACAGAAGAAATAAGAAAAATCGGTGCTTTTATTCCAATGACAGAGGAACTTCTTTCAGATGTTTCCGCTTCACAGGGATATATTGACAGTAGATTACGATTTATGATAAGACAGACAATATCTGACCAAATTATCGGTGGTTCAGGCTCAGGCGTGAACTTAACAGGTATCTTGAATAAAACAGGAATCAACGCATTTAACTATTCATCTTTTAGTGGAAGCTTAAAGAGAATTGGACAATTATTTGAAGCGATTACAGAAATTCAAAAAGACGCATTTATGAATCCTGACGCTATCATTATGCACCCGTCTGACTGGTATCAAGTAGTTACTGAAGTAAATGCTGTAACAACAAGTGGAGCTTTGAATCCATTATTTGTTGGAGCAGGAAACTTTAATGACGCTGTGAGACCAAGCATATGGGGTGTTCCAGTTGTAGTTTCAACAGAAACTTCAGCAGGAGATTGTATAGTTGGTACTTTCGGTGGTGGACAAGCTATCCATATAGTCGCAAGACAAGGTATGGAAGTTGCTATGTCTGATTCACACGACGAGAACTTTGTTAAAGATATAGTTGTTATGAAAGCAACTGTAAGAATGGGCTTGCCTATTTATAGAGCAACAGCTTTCGCAAAGATTACAAACTTCTAAGGATAACTTAGAAATTATATGACTTTAATAACTCGCTCAAGCTTTAACGGCACGGGCGAGTTAAAGTCAGGAGAGAAAATTATGATTTTAAAAAAATATGTATGGGTAGATGAAGCAGGTAAAGTTGCTGAAACAACTGATAACCAACTTCCAAAAGCTTGGAGAAAAGGAAAACTAATTGGCGTTAAAGGCCACGAAGTATCTGAAGCTCAAGCTAAGGAATGGGGATTAGGTAAAGCAACAAAAGCTAAAGCACCCGTTGAAGATAAATCTAAGTAGGACAAATTATGGCTATTACTAATGGCTATACTACTTTGTCAGGCATAAAAGCTTATATGGGAATATCAGGCTCGGCTCAAGATGATAACTTGGAAAGAGCTGTTGAAACAGCTTCAAGACAAATAGATAAAATAGCTGGAAGAAAATTTTGGATTGACGGCTCAGTTGTTGTTAGAACCTTTACTCCAGTAACAACTTATTACCTTGATGTGCCTGATATTGCTACGCTAACTGGTTTAATAGTTAAACTAGATACAAATGATGACGGAACTTACGATACAACACTAACACTAAACACAGATTATTATGTAACACCCGCTAATGCAGAAGATGAATCACTTCCTTATGAGTGCATTAAGATTTTAGATACAAGAAGTTCTGAAAGATTCGATACAACAATAGTTAATAATATTCAAGTAACAGCTAAATATGGATTCGCTTCAGTTCCAAAAGATATCGAAACAGCTTGCTTGATACAAGCTTTAAGACTATTCAAAAGAAAAGATACTCCATTTAATACTTATGGAAGCGATTCAACTGGCGTATCAGAACTATTTTCAAAGGTTGACCCTGACGCCTTACAATTGATTAAAGGGTACAAAAAAACGACTTTAACAGGTCAAATTATATAATTTTTTTAAATTAATTTCTAAAAGCCTATAAACATTGACTTATATATTGTGATTTTTACAACAAATACTTGTATATAATCAAAGATTATGTATTATTTAAGTATGAAAGAAACAAACAAAGGAAATAAAATGAACGAAAAAAGATACACATTAGACGAAGTTGCAATCTGCAATCATACACAAGACCATATCTTCGCTTTAAAAGAAGCTAGAAAATTTAAAGGAATGGTTTTTTGTTCTAAAAATTGTAAAGACGGATATAGAAGAGATTACGGAATATAAAATGAAAACAAACAAAGGAAATAAAATGACGGAAATAAAGAAGCCTACAATGAACGAAACATCAAATATATTAGATGTTACAAAAATGCCAAAGAGAAGAGCTATATATAATGAGATAATGGAATTGGAAGCTAGTAAGAGACCATTCATAAGACTCATTGATGAACATAACATAGCTAAGCGATTTACTCCTAATGCGTATGCAAAGGGAACTGAAAATTGGGATATTGCTTCTAATGCGAGAGCTGAAATACGAGCAATCGATAAGCAGATTGAACCATTGCTTAAAAAAATGAGACTCACATTTGAATAATTATCTAACTAAATTCAGAGAACCCACCAATCAAGGTGGGTTTTTTGTTAGTATGACTTTATGACACAAAAAGCTTTTAGAGTTACAGGAACAGAAAAAATTGCTCGTGAATTAAAGAAGATGAAGTTTACTGCTTTACCTTTAAGAAGATTTATGAATGATTATGCACAAGTAGTTGCTGAAGAAGCAAAAAGACAAGCACCAAAAGCAACAGGAGAATTAGAAAATTCTATTGAAGCAGGAAGAGTTAAAGAGAGAGGTAGGCTTCCTAATTCAATTAAAGTTAGTTCGAATGTTCCTTATGATGTTTATGTTCACGGAAGATATAAAAAACTTCCTGCGGGTTATAAGAAACCACCTGCAAAGAGAAGAGCTAATGCAACAGGATTTCCTAGAACAAGACCTCATAGACCACCTTTTCAACCGATTGAAGATTGGGTAAGAACTAAAGGATTAGATTTTGGTAATGGAACTAATAGAACAGCAGGAACAGTTTCGGGTGGAATAGCTAAGAGAGGTACTCCAATCGTTCCTTACTTGTTACTCGCTGAAAAGAATACTAGGAAACAAAGAAAAGTTTTATTAGCAAGAACTATGAAAGAAATTCAATTGGCTTGGAAATTAGGAACTAAGCTGTAAGATAGATATAGATAATTAGAACGAGGAAAAGATAATGGCTTTTATAAGTGGTAAAGACACTATAGTTTATGTAGGTAGTACAGATTTTTCTAGCTACCTAAATTCTGCTGATGTAAATAAAACAGCAGATGTTGCTGAGACAACTACATTCTCAGATGAAGCAAAATCTTATATTGGTGGATTGACAGACGGAACAATCTCACTTGCAGGTTTTTGGGACGCAACAGCAGACGCTACCTTGTCAGGATTAATGGGTTCTGCAACAAGTTCAAATATTGTTCTTGGTTATGACGGCGTTGATACAGCAGATTATTGTAACTTTGCAATTGTTGACGCAACAAATTATGGAATTTCTTCTCCAGTCGGAGATGTAGTAGCAGTTACTGTTGACTTACAAGCAACAGGTGGAGTTTTTAGTAATGGATATATTCTTTCAAATTCTGCTGTAACAGCAACAGGAGTAGTTGGTTCTGCTCTTGATAACAGCGCTTCTTCTGACAAAGGAGCAGGAGCTTTTGTAATTTGTACTTCTGTTAGCGGTACAAGTCCAACAGCAGATATAAAGATTCAACATAGTGCAGATAACTCTACCTATGCTGATTTAATAACATTTACTCAAGTAACTGCAGCAACAAGTGAAATAAAAACAGTTGATTCAGGAACTACAATAAATCGTTATGTTAGAATATATAATACAATTGGCGGTAGTTCTACTCCGACAGCAAATGTCATAGTAGGATTCGCTAGAAATAGTTAAGGAGAAAAGTAATGGCATTCGTTCACGGAAAAGATAGTGTATTTAAACTTGATAACAACTCAGGGTCTCTAACAGACATCTCTGCGTATGTTAACAATGTTGACTTTCCTGAAAGTGCTGATGTTGCAGAAACAACTATGCTCGGAGCAGAAGCTAAATCCTATATTGCAGGATTAACTGACGCTACAATCTCACTAACTGGAATGTGGGACTCAACCGCCGACGCAATACTCGGTGTTGTTATAGGAAAAGATGATACTCTTTCCTATGAATATAGTCCTGAGGGAACAGCAAGCGGTAAAGTTAAATATACAGGCGAGTGTATTATGACTGCTTACTCAGTTTCTTCTCCAGTAGGAGACGCCGTAGCTTATAGTGCGGATTTTCAATGCTCATCAACAATCACTAGAGGCACGCACTAAATTTAAATATACAAAGGAGACGCAATGGTAGATAAATTTTTATCGGTAGATGACTTAAAGTCATTGCCTGATGTACCCGAAAAGGTTATTGAGATTCCACAATGGAAAACCAGTATCAAAGTTAAAGGTATATCGAAGAAAATGCAGATTGAACTTGGACGACTCATTCAAGGAGACACCACCGACGCTTTCGATTATCAGAAAGAGTTGCTTAAAGCAAGTGTTGTCGAACCTGCATTAGATGATGAAGCAATCGACATACTTTATGAAAAAGACGCAACGATTATAGACATAATATTCGAAGAATTAAACGAACTCAACGGGATTGGAAGTGAGGTAGAATCGGCTTTAGCCGAAGAATTTCAAGACTAATCCTGATATATCATTTCAATTTAGACTAGCTCGAGAACTAGGTATGACAGTTGGAGAACTGCGTACTAAAATGTCATCATTAGAGTTTCATCAATGGGCAACTTTTTATTTATGGGAACAAGAAGAAAAAAATAAACAGTTGGCAATGCAAGAAGCTGAGGCAAAAAAGGCTAGAATGAGAAGATAATGGGTGCAAAAGTATTAATAGATATAGTAATGCGTGGAGCTGGTACAGCTTCTGCGCAAATGAGCAAACTTGGTGGTGTAG
>Ga0315315_10005895_pt1 | contig 11316 bp, 8 predicted proteins | sample M140m3416metaG_FD_203699 | JGI IMG/M metagenome (GOLD analysis project Ga0315315, IMG submission 203699) | Ammonia-oxidizing marine archaeal communities from Monterey Bay, California, United States - M1 40m 3416 | ecosystem: Environmental > Aquatic > Marine > Intertidal zone | place: USA... | reverse complement strand
TTTTTCAAGGAAGAAATATTTCAGCATCAATAAGGTCAGCTGATTGCTTTGGAATACAAGATGTTCATATTATTGAAAATGACAATATTTTTAATAATGATTCAGAAGTATCAATGGGTGCAGAAAAATGGATTACTACCAAAAAATTTAACAAAAAGAAGCACAACAGTATTGAAGCTATCAAAAAGTTAAAAGCTGAAGGCTACCAAATTGTTGCAACCACACCACATAATACTGACTGCACACTTTATGATTTAGATGTTACAAGCCAAAAAACAGCATTAATCTTTGGCGCAGAAGTAAATGGGTGTAGCCAAGAGACCTTGGAATTAGCCGATAAAAGAATGAAGATTCCAATGTATGGTTTTACTGAAAGTTTTAATATCTCAGTATCAGTTTCTCTATGCCTACAACACCTTACTTATAAGATGAGAGAGAGTAATATTGATTGGAAATTATCAGACATTGAGAATGATAAAGTTCTATTACAATGGCTGAGGAATAGTATAAAATCCTCTACACAAATAGAAGAAGATTATTTAAAGAAATTGAAAAGAAAATAATTCATATATTTGACAAAAACTAAATAGATTATGGGAAAAGGAGATAAAAAATCAAGAAAGGGTAAAATCTTTATGGGAACTTATGGTGTTACAAGGCCTAGAAAAACTGCTGAAGTGATAGTTATGCCTAAGAAAAAGAAAGCGGAACTTAAAAAAGAGGAAGTTGTAACAAAAGCTGTAACTAAAAAGAAAACTAAAAAAACACCTGCAAAAAAGAAATAATTTCTTTCAAATCAAAAATATAAAGGTTAGTACTTAAGGTGCTAACCTTTTTTTATTCCAAACATTTTCATCAAGCTTATAAAGCAACCTATCATGTAACCTTGAGGGTCTGCCCTGCCAAAACTCAACCTTAGAGGGAATAATGCAATAACCACCCCAATGTAATGGCCTCTTAACATCCTTACCTTTAAATGTACTTTCTAGCTTATTTAAAGTATCCATAAAATTATAATATAAACCAATTGAAGTACTTTGGTGACTCAACCAAGCTCCCATCTGGCTTTCTCTAGGTCTATTTTTAAAATACTCATCAGAATCTTTTGGAGATATCTGTTCTGCAATACCAGTAATCCTAACTTGCCTTTCTAATTCTGGCCAATAAAAATTTAAAGACACATTAGGGTTTTTTTGTATATCTAAGGATTTATTACTCTTGTAATTTGTAAAAAATGTAAATCCTTTCTCATTTACTGATTTTAATAAAACTACCCTAGATGAAGGTTTATTTTCTACAGACACTGTAGAGAGTACACAAGCATTTGCTTCATCTTTATTCAACTTTAATGCATCATCAAACCATTTTAAAAAGAAAGAAATAGGATTGTCATCTAAATTCTTAAAATCAATTGATGATTTTTTATAATTAATTCGTAAATTTTTTAAGTCCATAGGTTCAAAGAAATATCATAATGTTATATTTACAAAAGTTTTACAAAGGTACCTAATTATGCTTAACGCCAAAAAAGGAAGATTATTAATTTCTGAACCATCTTTAACTGACACTGTCTTTTTTAAGAGTGTTGTTCTTATTACGCATCATACTTCTAATGAGAGTATTGGCCTTGTCTTAAATCAACCAACTACAATACATCTTAATGAAATTTTAAATAATATTCCTTTAAGTGATTTTCCTGTATACATTGGCGGGCCAGTTGAAAAAAACTCTATCCATTTTCTTCATACATTGGGTAATTTGATTCCAAATACTGAAAAGGTAACAGATGGGCTTTATTGGGGCGGAGATTTTTCAACTATACTTTCTTTAATGTCAATGAATAAAATCACAAAAGATGATGTTCGCTTTTTTGCAGGTTATTCTGGATGGGGAAAAAATCAACTCAATAAAGAAATTAGAGAAGATGGATGGATTATTAATAATGGAAATAAAGAGATTTGCATGCAATACTCCAACCCTGAACTTTGGACTGATTTAATTAAAACGAAAAATAGAAAATATGCTATCTGGTCAAATATGCCTAAAAATCCAAATTTAAATTAATACTAATTTCCTTTAGTATAATCTGTGATAATTTTATGTTATATTTTTTCCTCTAAAAAAATTTTACTTCCTTTATACAATCTAAAAGTGCTTGAATAGACATACTATAATGAGCAACAAAACACCTCAACTTCTTTAATTGAGATCAGTCTTTTAAAGCTCTTTTAAATATTATAATTTAACGAGTTTATTGCCTTTTAATATTGGAATAATATCAGAATTAACTGGTGGTTTTAAACAGAAGCGTGTATCATCTTCCATATTTAAAGATTTCAACCTTCTCCTATGAGAAGAGTCACTTAAAAAATCAAAAAGATTATTTCCTGAATTTTTAAGAAGTTGAATAGAAGCAAATAAAGAATCACATGAAGATTCATATTTATCAGATTCTAATAATAGAGTAGCTAAACTTCCAGCAAAAATAGGATCTTCCAAATTAAATACTCCTTTCCATCCTGAACAAAGTAGTATAACATGATTATGTTCCTCTATTAAATGATGTGCAACAGCTTCAATATTAATATAAGAAGCCGTTATGACTTTGTGATCTTTAGCATTGTTGATTGCCTTAGTGCCATTTGTTGTTGTTAAAACAAGAGTTTTACCAGCAACATTAGCATTTATATAATGAAAAGGAGAATTTCCATAATCAAAACCCTCAATAGGTTCTGCATTACGCTCAGCAGCTACAATATAACCCTCCTTTTCTTTATATTGTAATGCTTCATCTAATGATCGTACAGGAATAATTGATTTAACTCCTTCAATAAAAGCAGTAGATATAACAGAAGTTGCTCTAAGTAAATCAATAACTACAACAGTTGATATACCATCAGAATATTTTTCAAACTGATCGGCAGTAAAGCAAACAGATATTTTCTTTTTAGTATTCATTATTTTACAAAAGGTAAGGCAACAACTTCAGCTTTTATTTGTTTTTTACGTACTTGTATATAAACTTTACTTCCTACTATTGCAAACTCTTTAGGAACATAACCCATTGCAATTGCTTTTTGTAAAGTAGGGGACATTGTACCAGAAGTTACCACTCCAATTTTATTTCCAACAACATCAAAAATAGGATAATCTTTACGAGCAATTCCCTTATCAATAAGTTGAATTCCAACTAATTTTCTACTAACAAATCCATCCTTTTGTGCTTTCAGTTTTTCATGATTTATAAACTCTTTTGAGAATTTAGTAATCCACCCTAAACCTGCCTCAATCGGTGATGTTGTTTCATTAATATCATTACCATAAAGGCAGAAACCTTTTTCCAAACGCAAAGTATCTCTTGCAGCTAAACCAATAGGTTTTATTTCTATTGAAGTAGTAAATAATGCATCCCAAAGTTTTTTAGTGTCTTCTTTTTTTACATACAATTCAAAACCAACTTCTCCTGTATATCCAGTTCTTGAAATGATAACATCCTCAATTCCTGCAATAGTTCCTATTTTAAAGTTATAGTATTTTATCTTTAATAAATCTAATGCAGTAAGCTCTTGTAAAAGCTCAATTGATTTTGGACCTTGCACTGCCAATAACGAGTAATTATCAGATTGATCATCAACCGTACACCCAAAAGTATTGTGCTTATTTATCCAAGCTAAATTCTTTTCTATATTGGAGGCATTAACAACTAATAAATAACTATTTTCTTCCAACATATATAGCAAAAAATCATCAACAATTCCACCTTTAGTATTAGGTAAGCAGGTGTATTGAATTTTACCAGGTGTAAGCTGACTAACATCATTAGTAGTAATGAATTGTAATAAATCTATTGCTTTTTCACCACTAACAAGAAATTCACCCATATGAGAAACATCAAAAACCCCTACAGCATTACGAACTGTATGATGCTCCGCATTTACACCTTCGTACTGTACAGGCATTTTATATCCAGAAAACTCAACCATCTTACCTCCTAATAATTCATGTAAATTTGATAAAACTAATTGTTTCATTTAAAATATTTTTTGCAAATTTAACAATTCATTAATCTTATAAGTAAATTATTATTGAAGATTAATAACTATGTTTGCAATACTACAATATGAAAAATCTATCAAGAACACTAACACTGCCATCAATAATTGCAATTAGTATTGCAGGTATGTTAGGTGGTATTTTTGTTTTACCTGGAATTGCAGCTGCGAAAACAGGTTCATCAGTATGGTTAGCATTTTTAATAGCAGCAATTTGCATATTACCTGCTGTATTATCTAAATCAGAACTTGCAACTGCTATGCCAACTACAGGAGGAGCATATGTTTATATTGAACGTGCACTTGGGCCTTTAATGGGAACGATATCAGGAATGGGACTATGGATATCATTACTTCTAAAAAGTTCCTTTGCATTAGTTGGTTTAGGTGCTTATTTCCTTGTGCTAATAAATATTCCTATAGAATATGTGAAATATATTTCATTATTTTTTTTAGTATTAATAATGCTACTAAACATTTTTGGTGTTAAAAAAGTTGGAAAGGTTCAATTAATTATAGTTTCAGTAAGCCTTTTAAGCCTTATACTTATATTAATTTTAGGAATACCTAGTATCAAGAAGCAATTATTATCTCCTTTTATTTCAAATGGAAATATGGGATTAACTAGTACAATTGCATTTGTTTTTGTTGCTTATGCTGGTGTCACTAAGATTGCTGCTATTGCGGGTGAGGTAAAAAATCCAAGCAAAAATATTCCAAGAGCTATGATTTTTTCTTTATTACTTATTTCTACAATATATATTGCAATATCCTATATTTTAGTTGGTAATGTGCCTATTGATGAATTGGGTACAGATATAAAGCCCATACATACTTTAGCTTTAGCAATTGGTGGTAAATGGCTTGGTTATGGTATTGCTATAATAGGAGTTATAACACTAATTTCATTAGCAAATTCAGGGGTACTTGCATCTTCAAGATTTCCCTTTGCAATGTCTATTGACAAACTTCTTCCAGATAATTTAGCAAGAGTACATCAAAAATACCTTACTCCTATTAATACTATTCTTATCACATGTATTTTAATGACTATTGTTATTCTATTTTTAGATGTTGAGAAAATAGCCAAATTAGCTAGTGCCTTCAAAGTAAGTATGTTTATCTTGGTTAATCTTTGTGTAATTATATTAAGAGAAACTGCTGTGCAATGGTACAAACCTTCCTATAAGTCACCTTTATATCCTTACATGCAAATTTTTGGAATTATCAGTGGCTTAATTCTACTTTTCTATTTAGGAATAATGCCTTTAATAGCAATACTAGTTATTGCTCTTATTGGTATAGTAATATATTATACTTATGGAGTTAATTCGTCGCGTACAGGAGTTTTGAAAAGATATGGACATATTCCTGCACTTTACCTACTTGGTAAAAACAAAAAATATACTAATCTTAAAAAAATAAAAGATGATAGCGTAAATAAAATTGTAGATGCATCAATTAACAAAGATGCTGGGGTTATTGTCCCGTTACTAGGAAACGAAACCTCCCCCTCTATCTTAATAGAACTGGGAGCCTCTTTAAACAATAAAAAAGGTTTACAGGTTTTAAATATTAATGAAGTGCCTGACCAAACTGCACTTGAAGCCTTTGAAAATAATACTCCTAAATTAAAAGCACTTAATAGATTAACAAGAAACATCTCACATAATATTGATAGACCAATCAACTTTGAATCAATTGTAACACACAAGCTAACAGAAACCATACAAGCATTAAGTGATGCGTCAAATATAAATTGGTTAGTTTTAGGATGGAACGGCAGAGCACAAAATGGTATGTTTTTCAATAATCCGCTGGGTTGGATTGTAAGCCATATAAATTCTAATTTTGGTTTATTTAAATGTAGTGGCTTGCAGAAATTTGAAAATATTTTACTCGCACTAAGACCAGATAGTATAGATGCTAAAAAGCTTATTAAAACTACTGATATTATTACCAAACACTATAATACACGTTTTGTAATGCTACATGTTATTCGGGAAGAAACTACAACTGATGAACTAAATAAGATTAAACTTAATGCTGAAGAAAAACTAAAAGGTACAAATGGATTTTTGAAATTAGTAGTATCTAATCATCCAATTGATACTGTATCAACGTTAACTGCTGATTATGATCTACTAATACTCGGTACACCTAGAAAGGACACACTAAAAACTACGTTGTTCGGTACAGGAAAAGATAAATTTGCTGTAAAAGCAACTTGTTCTGTACTTAGGTTAACATTCAAACAATAATTACTCTACAACTATTTTTTTTTCAATAGTTCCGTCAGTAAACTGATAAAATAAAAATTGATTGGAATTAGGAAAGACTTTGCGACCTAATACATCAAATATTTTTACTAATTTTTTAGAAGATGATTGATTTATATCATCAATACTTGATACAGTATTATCGCAAGGTACCACAACCTCAATATCATAATAGAAATAATAATAACCTGGAGAGCCAGCACTAGTACCCGTTATATTCATGACTGAACCAATATTATAAGGGTAAATTGCTCCTGCATTATTTCTGTATAAATCTGAATTTCCATTAGAAATACCAAGTTGCATATTATTTCCAATAGGAACTTGAAAATTTAAAATAAGTTGCTGCTGACCTTGAACTAAAGAATGAGTAGTATCATCTATTACCACCCCATTAGATGACCTTAACTCAAAAGTTACAGTTGTAGGATTATCAGCATAAAATACAGCCGACTTTATTAATAAGTCTGTTGAAGCATCAAAAATTAAATGTTGGTTTCCATTAAAAAAACCACCTGTTGCAAATGTATTATTAGCCTCTCCTCCATACTCTACTGCTGTATTTGCATTTGGATTATAATTGTTTGCTGATGCATCCATACATCCTAAAATTGGCACATTAGGGTCTACATCTAGTACTGCATTTAATATTATAACTTGTCCGTTTATTAAAGTAGCTTGCAAAGTATCGTTTATATATCCAGGCATAGAAAAAACTACATCAAAAATGCCTCCATCAGCATTTCCACAAGAGTAATTACCACTTAAGTTAGTATTAGATGAATTTGGGATAATTGTATTTAAAATAACAATACTAGCGCCAGCAATAGCAGATCCAGTATTGCCATCTGTTACATTACCTTCTAAATAACAAGCTTCTGTAAATTCTCTTTCAAAAACTAAAAGTTTAGCATTTCCATTAGTACTACTATTAATATCGGAAGAAATAATAATACCTGAAGGAAAGAAAGGAAAAGTACCCCAACAACCATCAAAACCGTCACCACTACCAGAGTAAGAATCATAATAGGCAACCTGAACCATATTATTAGGTTGAGAGATGTCATGCACAGTAGTTCCATCTCGATAGTAAGATGTGATTAAAAAATTACCATCAACGTGTGTATTATGGGGTATAGAATTACTACCTGGATTTGATTGGATTCTGTCTACCTCTTGGATATTATTACAATCGGTAATATCATAAGCAGCTAAGTAAGCATCTGAAGTTTCATCTGTAGTAAAAACAAAGTTACCATCATCACTAACCCATGCATTATGCGTAAAATTATTAGGTGTACTATGCGTTCCTAGAGTATTAGGATTGTTCTTATCACTTACATCAACAATATATAATTCACCGGCATAAATACAGCCTGCATACATAGTATCGCCTCTTACCATCCCATCATGAATATAATGCTCATTCCACTCACCTAAATAATGGGGAGCAGTAGCATTTGCTGCAACATCTAAAAATATAGCACCATCTGATGGACTACTGCCTGTAGCTGATGAAGCACCAAATATGTAACAAATTCCATTTTCATCAATATAAAGATTATGTGCTGCTGTAAATTCAACTGAAGCGCCAGTAGTTGGATTTGTAAAATTACTTACATGCCAATTAGTATTACCAGACATATCTGTTAAATCCACAATCAATAAACCTGCATCAGCCTCAGTAGTTACATAGGCATAATTACCCCAAGTTTTTACATCTCTCCAAGTAGAGTTAATATCAGCTATTTGAAATTCTAAAGTAGGATTAGAAGGATTACTTACATTAATACAAGCAAATCCATCGTTTAATCCAACTAAAGCATATTCTCCTCCATCATTAGGCTCGACCCATCCCCAAATATCATTTCCCTCAGTTGTGCTCCATTCATAAGAACCAATTAAATCCATATTATAACTATTTTGAGAAACAGCAAATAATGGTAGGGCTATAATTATAAAAAGTATTTTTTTCATGTTTTTTTTTTTACAAATGTATAACAAATTTAATAAATAACTATACATAATTAGAGGTTTTATAATTCTAAAGTGATTTGTTCGCCACCATACTCATCATCTTCAGGTTTCTTATCATTTGTCGATTCTTTAACTGCAGAATCATTAGTAATCTCCAACTTAATTTCAGCTTTTAAATCAATTGGTTTTGCCGATACTTCTGAAATTTTATCAATTAACTCTAATTCTTGCTCTATTTCATCTACATAAGGTAAAGAGTCAATCAAGTTGATTTCTTTTACTTTTTTAGTTGTTAATTTATTACCTAGCGCCTTCACTCCTTTAATAGCAATAAATTTCTCTATATTAATGATTTCAGTTTGCCTTTTCTTTCCTTTTTCTTTTACAAATACTATTTCTACTTGTGGTCTCCAATCAGTACTTACAACTTCCAATTGACTATTTTCATTATCAGTAATAAAACTAAAACGAGACATATTATTTTCGACTAAAAATCGTTTTACATAGTAAGCCTGTTTTGTGCCATCAAAATAAACTACAGAAATAGGTTTTATAGGGTTATTCTGCTCTATTAAAACCATATCATCATCAAAATGATTAGAGATATCAAAAGATTTTAATTCAATTTCACCAGATTGATAAATCGTTAAAATTTTATCATCAGCTTTAAATGCACCAAGTAATTCTCCTCTTTCATCAACATTTAACCTCTGCACTGTATCATCAAACCAAATTTTACGAGCTGATAAAGTTGAAATTCCTGGTGATTTTAATTCCACTTTTCTTACTGCTTTTTTAGTAACAATATTTCCACCAGAACCTTTACCTTTTATACTAAGCTCAGCAAAATCAACATCAATTTTAAGCGTTTTAAGTTTAGCAAACTTTTTCAAATGCACAATTACTGTTTCAGCCTCACCATTTGGATTCGCAGTAAAATACAGTACTTTACTCCCTTTTTCAGATTTTGTTAATAGATAATCTTTACCTCTAGTAATTGACTTAACAGGAAATCGTTTAATCATAGAATTACCAGAATTTCCATCCTTATATATCATATTATAAATAGTTCGCTCATCTTTCTTTTTAAAGACAGCACAATGAATTATTTCTTTACCAACAAAAACCTTGCTACCAACTTTTACAACTTGCATACTCCCATCTTTTTTAAATACAATGATATCATCAATATCAGAGCAATCACAAACAAATTCATCCTTTCGCATAGTTGTACCAATAAAACCCTCTTCTTTATTCATATAAAGTTTTTTATTAGCCACAACTACTTTAGTTGCATCTATACTTTCAAAAGTTTTAATTTCAGTTTTACGCTCCTTTCCTTTTCCGTATTTTGTTTTTAAGTTTTTAAAATAATGAATAGCGTAATCGGTCAGATTGGCTAAATAACCTTTTATTTCTTCAATTTTTGTTTCAAGTTTTAAGAGCTCTTCACTTGCTTTATTCAAGTCAAACTTAGTTATCTTCTTAATTTTAATTTCAGTTAATCTTACAATATCCTCATCAGTAACAATTCTTAATAAATGCTTAGAATATGGTTTTAATTCTTTATGAATAGTCGAAATAATCTCCTCCCAATTATTAAGCTCTTCAATTTTATGATAAATCCTATTTTCAATAAATATTCTTTCTAATGATGCAAAGTGCCATTTTTTTTGAAGTTCAGATAGGTTAACTTCTAATTCTTGTTTTAATAGATTGAGTGTATGTTCAGTTGATTGTTTTAATATTTCAGAAACCCCAATAAATTTTGGTCTATCATCTTCAATAATACATGATAAGGGTGAAATAGAAACTTCACAATCTGTAAAACTATATAATGCATCTATTGTTTTATCAGGAGAAATTCCTGCAGGGATTGTAATTGCAATTTCAACTTTTTCTGCAGTATTATCCTCTATCTTTTTAACTTTTATCTTTCCTTTATCATTAGCTCGAAGGATAGAATTAATTAGAGATGTAGTGGTTGTAGAAAAAGGTAATTCTGAAATAATTAATGTATGCTTATCTTCTTGTTGAATTTTAGCCCTTACTCTTACTTTACCTCCTCTTAGTCCATCATTATAATTACTAAAATCAGCACTTCCACCACTATAAAAATCAGGGTAAATTCTTGGCCTAACTCCTTTCAACACTTTTATAGATGCATCAATAAGTTCATTAAAGTTATGAGGCAATATCTTTGTTGATAATCCAACAGCAATACCCTCAACTCCATGAGTTAGTAATAAAGGAAACTTTACTGGTAATGTTACAGGCTCTTTTCCTCTACCATCATAAGAAGCAGACCATTTTGTAATCTTCTTATTATAAACAACATCAAGAGCAAAGGGAGATAATCTTACCTCAATATACCTTGGAGCAGCTGCTCTATCACCAGTTGCTACATTACCCCAGTTTCCTTGCATATCAAGTAATAATTCCTTTTGTCCTACCTGAACCATAGCATCACCAATTGATGAATCACCATGCGGATGATACTTCATAGTATGCCCAATAACATTAGCTACTTTATGATACCTACCATCATCTATCTCTTTTAAAGAATGAAGTATCCTTCTTTGCACAGGTTTTAATCCATCATTAATATGAGGGACTGCACGCTCCAAAATCACATAAGAAGCATAATCCAAAAACCAATTTTGGTACATACCAGAAACATGAATAACTGACTCTTGATTATTTTCGTTTTGTTCCAAATCTACTTCTTCCATCTAATTGTTTTTTACAATTATTCTATCAAAAACTTTACTAATTCTCTCTATTTCATTTTCTGACATTAAAGTGATATTAAATCTTTTTGCTAATTTCTTACCACTCTGTGTTTCAATCTTCAACATTAATGTTTTATTTAAACTAATTGATCTGTCAAAAAAAGAATAATCTCTTAACATATTATGTGGGATATCAACAAAATCCTTTTTCTTAAAAAAATCCATCATCACTCTGTATGATGTTATCTTAATAACATAGGCATCAATATTTACTGA
>Ga0315315_10005893_pt1 | contig 11317 bp, 11 predicted proteins | sample M140m3416metaG_FD_203699 | JGI IMG/M metagenome (GOLD analysis project Ga0315315, IMG submission 203699) | Ammonia-oxidizing marine archaeal communities from Monterey Bay, California, United States - M1 40m 3416 | ecosystem: Environmental > Aquatic > Marine > Intertidal zone | place: USA... | reverse complement strand
GCCAGAAGTGTCGCGCCACAGCAGGCCACGCGAACACCTGTACTCGAACTCGCAAATCGTCCCAGCTATCCGGTTGATAATGTCATTCGGCAGCCAGATATTCAGCGATAAGCTTGGCGAGGGTTGCGACTTTGGCCGTCCTCAACCGTACGCAGAGCGAGAGACTGACACTGGCCGCATCGCAGGCATCTGTGCCCGTTCACATTGGGGCTTTTCGAACTGGGATTGAACGGTGGCATTGGTGCCCCCGGAAGGCATGCCATGGCTGCCCCGGAGGGCATGGGCTCAGGCATGCGGACTCGTTCGCTTGTGTGGAAGCCTCCTTACGGATGTGGAACGCGGATGTGGAACGCGGATGTGAGAATTCTGCGTTTGATTGTCCCATCTGTCTCAGTTGCCATTGGCAACGCGGTTCCCCGTTGCCAAGATATCGTCGCTGAGTTGGGAAGCATGAGCCCCAACCACAGGATGAACCTGCTGAACAAGCCGGCAGTAGCGTTCAAGTGAATGGATCTACCTCACGAAACTCCGGCCCCAACAATCAAGGCTCGCAAAAAATACGCGGCCGAACGGAGATGAATTGCGATGCAACGGACACTGGTATTGTTGAAACCGGACTGCGTACAACGTCGTCTGATGGGAACGATTATCAAACGTTTCGAAGACAAAGGCCTTAACATTGTGGCGATGAAAATGATCCGGGTAACGCCGGAATTAGCTCGCCAGCACTATGCCGAGCACGTTGAGAAGCCTTTTTACCCCAGTCTTGAGGAGTTCATTACGTCAGCACCGGTTGTCGCGATGGCGATCGATGGACTCGAAGTGATCTCTGTCGTGCGAGACATTTTGGGGGCCACCAGTGGACTCAAGGCCTCGGCTGGTACGATTCGAGGCGACTACAGCAGCAGTCGACAAATGAATCTCGTGCACGCAAGCGATAGTGAGGAATCAGCTTCTCGAGAGCTGGAACTTTACTTCAATGCAGAAGAACTTTGCGATTACGAGCCGGTGGCCACAGCATTCATGCGAGCCGGCGACGAGTAGAGTCGGACTCTGATGTTGCATTCTCAGCAGGGCTTCATGGCAGATGCATCTGAGAGAGATGCATCGCAAGGTTCGGGGCCGATCAAAGCGGACTCAGGGCGTCTCTGCATTAGTCCAGATAAGCAGGTCCATCGACCGTGAATCGTTGCGACGATTCCGGTGGATGGAAGCCTGAAGATCTTCACTGACATTCTTTTGCCAGTAAACTTAGTTGGCAATGGCGTCAGCTAAAAGCAAGACGGTGTGAGCGAGGACCACAATTCTGGGTCCGAGACCGCTCCAACGCGGCTCGCTACATAGATTCGAGTGCCAACATGAGTCGCCTTGCGAATGGTCGACCAGTAAGGCGATTTCCGGTGAGGTTGTACCCACGCCCGATAGCCGGGATACAACCGTGAGCTGTGCTCGCCGCAATTACTTGCGGTTGAGCTTCTCTTCTGCTCGAGCGGCTTGCAATGCAGCAGCCTCGCGAGATAGTTTGAATTCAGGCCCTGCCGGGAAGTACTGAATGTCGTCTTGCAAGTAGTACGGGCTTGGCAGTGTCTGGCCGTTTAGAGACACCTGACAACCTGTTGTAGCTACAAGGCACATCCCGACCGCGAGGGTCAGGAAGATGCTTTTGACGGCACGTTGATTGATTACTTTGCAGTTCATCTGGGTTGCCTTCGAGTCCAGGCGAGTTCTGGGAGGTTCGCTTTCATGGGAGAAGCATGTCTGTCTACTCCTCGTCACAACCGGTATCGGCCTGACAACCGTTACATCTTTACCTTCCTCGAGGGAAATCCGAAAAAACCTTGACTTCCGGGGATGTTGCGCAGAGTGAAACACGCCAAAACTCGGGTATTCGTTCGATGGGTGGGTCGGGACCGACCACGCGAAAAGCCTACCCGTTGCGGGGCAAGACCCGCGGAGAGCCTTGACTTTAGGCTGGAAATGGTTGTGTTTCACGTACGGATCTTCTTGCCCCGATTGTGGCAAGGTTGTGGGTCAGGTCGCTGCGTTGAGGCGTGATGCACGTCGCTTACATCAATGGATTGAAGCGATTCCGTTGCGGAAGGCAGTTGCTGGTGGCTACCCAGCGAGCTACCCAACTCAGCAATTTCTCTCTGGGCGATCTGCATGGATGAACTCGCGAGGGAGTGGTTAAGCAATGGAGTGATTCAGCGGGGAAAGAATCCGGGGGAGTTTCGCAGGGTACGGGAGTCAGGCTGACGGCAGACAAAAGGTGGCCAAGCTGCGAGCCTGCCTCGACGTGGCTGAATGGGAGGATGCCCTGACTCGCCAAGTACCAAGGCGGAACTCGAAGGAGCGTCGTTTTGCGACCTTTCGCAGGGAGACTGGCTGGGTGAAAGCGGATGCCGTGTCTGTTGCGGGTCAATGGTGACTGTGGTTCAGGAAGTGGTTGGCGGCATGGGGTGGCAGCTTGGGCGGATATTTCGTGTGGCGTGGCTCAGATCGGTTCGGGTTATCCGAAGTGTTTCGCCCACACCCGTTTGTGCGTCATGGACCTGTGGTGTCGGTCGAGGCTGGCCACGATAGGAAGTTCACAATGTAGCTATTTCGACTGTCAATCGCCGTGTATGGCGCTCTCAAAGTTTATTCGTATGGAACAGTATGCCGCGACGATGTGTTTGTTATCCGACCAAGAAACTAATGAGACTGGCTCTCTACCATTCACTTCTCCCAAATTGGGGATGGTTGCGAGAGTCCGAGCGTCGACGTGATTCGGTCCTGAACAACCCCGCAGCTGACGCCCCTCCCTCGGCGAAGGCTGTGCTGATACTGCGTCACCGCTCGGTACTCTCGTGCCAAATTGGCTTTGTCAGTGCTTGCGTCGGATCCTCCAAACCCATCCATGCTGACTCCTCCCGAGGCACTTATGGCTAAAAAAGACACCTTTCGCATTGTCACACGTGGCAGTGACGGGTCGCTGTTGATCCGAGACTACCCCACCTGTGATCCTATTTCTGAAATGCATCTGCAAGTCGGTACTGATGACTGCAGTACCGACCTCGCGATTCGCGGCATGCCCGTGTTTCGCGGGCTGATTGGGCCGATTCCCGAAGGTAAGAACATCGTTCGTTACGAATCACCCGAAGTCTTCGAGACGCTCACAAAAGAGTGGATCAACAAGACCCCGAAACGACGGCGTCGACGTACCGCAAAGAGCGAGATGATCAACGAGGAAGTAAGTGCTGTTGACAGCATGGTCTCCGCTGATGATGTCGCTGATGCAGGGATTGTGAATACCCACATCGTTGCCGACAGCATCATCGCCAACAGCGTGGTCGATAGCGAACTGAGCATGAACTAACCGCTGTTGCTTGCAAGCGGTGATTCGTGGACGCTCCAAGCCCCTCCGCAGGGGCTTGCGGCCTAGGTTGACTTACAGGTCTGGTTTGCGAGATTGCAAAGGCTGAAATGCTAGGTTTGTCCCGGCATGGGCTCCTGTAACGCGGCTTTAATGCTATCAATCGTCGGTCCCTCGTACGGTTGGTGCCAGTGCATTTGCTCTGCTGTGAATCCAGCAGCTGCTGCATTGGTCTGGTCGGCTGAGTCGCTCTGTGATGGTCTTCTCTGGGACGCTCTGAGGAGTGGAGCAAGGGCTCATCACAAGCTTTCGGGGTTGCGTTCGGTGCTCGCGAAATGATACGCGAACGGTTTGGGTTGGTTTTACCGACCTCCTCCCACCGCATTTTGTGAGCTGGATCTCGAGTTCATGCACCTCCGCTCAGTTTCCCACCGTTGTTATTTGCTAACGCTTCTCCCAGCGCTGATGTTGCTGGCGGTCGGCTGTGGAACGACACGATCTTATACGGCCACAGAACAGCTAGTGATGAGCGACGCTGTGGATCGAAGCATTGGACAGCTTGATTTTCGTCCTCTCAGTGGCAGTAAGGTTTATCTGGATACCAGTTACCTTAGGCACGTGAAGGGCGAAGGCTTTGTGAACGCTGAGTATGTAACCAGCGCGTTACGTCAGCAGATCGTGGCGGCAGGCTGTTTGATTCAGGACGCCAACACAGAAGCTGAAATTATCATTGAAGCTCGGATCGGCACTCTCGGGCAGGATGATCATCGAGTGACATTTGGGGTGCCGGAAACCAATGTGCTTGCGAGTGCAGCGGCTTTGATTCCTGGAGCCCCGGCAATTCCAAGAACGGGCGAGCTTGCGTTCGCTCGTCGTGAAGCGCGAGAAGCTGCTGTTAAAGTGGCAGCGTTTGCTTATGACCGCGAAACAAGGACTCCCATTTGGCAGTCGGGTGTAGATAGTTCTGTTGCCACTGCGACTGACACGTGGGTGATGGGTATCGGGCCATTTCAAGGTGGTTCAGCTCGTGGGCAAACCAAATTGGCGGGAAGCGAAATTAAGTTTGGATCGAAGAGCGATACGGGGTCAACGGAAAAGTTTTTTGAGCGTCCGTCCGTCGACTACACCGCGGAGATTCGTTTTCAAAACGGAGATCCTATTCTCGACGATGGTGGCATGGGCGATGATATGCTCGGAATCAGTCCGGAGGAGATCGCAAAACTATTGGAGCGTTACTCTGCTGATGTTCGGATTGCTGCCACCAGTTCAGAGGCTGCCGAGGGTGGCACTAAAGATGTCAGTGCAGCATCCTCCGAGGGTGTAGAGACACCCATGAAGCCCAGCGTGGATACCAACAAAGTTGCAGCCGGTACAAAGCCAGACGATAGTGTGGCTCAAGCGGATACGAAACCGAAGAAAAACACCGAACCAAAAGCGAAGGTGGCCGAGGTCGAGAATGGGACTGAAGTGGCCAGTGCTGCGGACGCGGAAAGCAAAAAGAACCTGAAATAACGAGTGGATGAAGTTGCTTGATCGTCGTTACCAGTTAATCGACTTTGGCATGGGACGCAAGTTGGAGTCGTTGGCAGGGTATCTGGTTGATCGTCCTTCGCCAGCAGCGGTGGGTACCGTCGCCCGTCGTCCGGCGAGATGGAAGGATGCAGATGCAACCTACAACGCTGAACAACGCGTCTGGGAATATCATCAGTCATGGCCCGCTGGGCTTGCGATTGATTGCGGGGGGTTTCAAATGCCCGTTCGGCCGACTCCCTATGGGCACATCGGACTCTTTCCCGAGCAGCACCAGAATTGGCGTTGGTTAGGAAATCGCGGCGAGATGGATGGCACGGAGTCCGTGGAGAGCAATTCTGCACTCAACCTGTTTGCTTATACCGGTGCAAGCACCGTCGCGTTGGCCCGTGCTGGGTTCTCGGTGGCTCATGTTGATGCCGCCAAACCCAACGTTCAATCCGCGCGTTTAGCTGCTGAAAAAAACAACTTGGGTGAGGCTACTATCCGCTACCTCGTGGACGATGCTGCCAAGTTTGCGGCAAGGGAAGTACGGCGTCAGCGTAAGTATCACACCATTGTGATGGATCCTCCTGCCTACGGACATTCGCCCAAAGGCAAAGCCTGGCGTCTGGAACGCGATTTGTGGCCATTGCTCAATGACTGCTTGAAACTGCTTGATCGGGAGTCGTTTCGTCTGTTGTTAACGGGGCATTCACCCGAAGTGGGGCAGCAGGAAATCCTGCAGTTTTTACGTCAAACTACGTTTCTGAAATCGTTTCGGGGTTCGTCCCGTTTGATTATTCAGTCGGGCAGGTCACAATTAAGGGATGAAGAAGACCGGATTCTGGATGCTGGCTTCTTTGTAAGGGTGCAAACGCCCTGAGTCTATCCTGGCCTTCTGACAAGACGTGGTGTCCGTGAGTCGATCGATTGAGCAAGACGCTGAATCTCTGGTTTCGCTGCTGCGTGGTTATCGACGCGTTGCAGTGGCATTTTCGGGTGGCGTGGACAGCAGTGTGGTCGCGGCGGCCTGCCAGAAGGCCAACCTCGATTTTGCCTGTGCTGTGACGGCACAGTCACCAAGCGTTCCGGCTTGGCAATTGGAAACCGCCGTCGCCGTGGCGTCGGAGATTGGTATTTCCCATCGCGTGGTGCTGACGGATGAGCTTGAAAATTCTGATTATCAGCGGAATGATTCGAACCGCTGTTTCTACTGCAAAGACACCCTCTACGCATCCATCACGGAGCTCATCAACAAAGTCGTTGATGATCAAGGTCATGAAGTGACAGTTGTCTCAGGAACAAACCACGATGATTTAGGTGATCATCGCCCCGGAATCACGGCCGGGAACCGGCGACAAGTGGTAGCACCGCTCGCAACGCTGGAATTCGGAAAGTCACAGGTGCGTGGGTTGGCGCGGTACTTTGGGCTGTCGAATCATGATCTGCCCGCCGCTCCCTGTCTGGCAAGCCGAATCGCCTATGGCGTGGAAGTGACTCATCAAAGACTCAGGCAGATTGAACAGGGAGAGTCTTGGCTCAGGGCGCAGGGAGTCTCTGAGTGCCGTGTAAGGCTGCACCATGATGGGCTTGCTCGTATTGAGGTGCCGCGGAACCTGTTAGAATCGGTGCTGGAGTTGGAGTCTGAGGGGCAGCTTGTGAACCAATTCAAGCAGTTTGGCTTCAACTTTGTCACACTTGATCTGGAAGGGTTTCAGTCGGGAAAGTTGAATCGGGCAATCGTTCCACTTGAGTTACCGAAGCCGCGGATGGAAAAAGGGATGTCGATTAATGAACCGGGATGAATTCGATAAGTCAGACGGCTACATCAACACCGGCGACGAAACTGAACCAGGAAGTGCGGACGCACCCGATAAGACCAAAGAGGGTGAGACCCAAGGTCAAGATACCAACCTCATGTCTGCGGGTAGCACACGGGAAGTCGCCTATCCAAGTTTGGTCGGCAGTCGCCTTGGTGATTACCAGTTGCTTAGAAAACTCGGCCGTGGCGGAATGGCGGACGTCTATGCGGCGCGGCAGCTTTCGCTGGGGCGCGAGGTTGCCTTGAAAGTTCTACGTCCCGATTTTGCACGCGACAATGACTACATTCATCGGTTTCGTCGAGAGGCTCGCGCTGCCGCAAAATTAAATCATCCGAACATCGTCCAGGTGTACGAAGTCGGAAATGTTGATTCCATCCACTACATTGCTCAAGAACTGGTTGATGGAGAGAACTTGCGGCAATCGCTCGATCGAAATGGTGTGATCGGTACGGAGGGCGCGATCGAAGTCTTGGTTGGTGTTGCATCGGCACTCGAAGTGGCGGCTGAAGCTGGGATCACTCATCGCGACATCAAGCCTGAGAACGTAATGCGTAACGTCAGAGGCATCATCAAAGTTGCTGACTTCGGCTTGGCGAGAATTGGCACCGACGTGGATGCGACCCAGTCGAACCTGACTCAGGTGGGGCTGACCTTGGGAACACCCCGCTACATGAGCCCTGAGCAAGTGCAGGGCAAGACGGTCGATACTCGCAGTGATCTCTACTCCCTTGGGATCACGGCGTATCACCTGCTGGCTGGGCGGCCACCGTTTGAAGCAGAAGATTCATTGGCGTTGGCATTGATGCATCTACATGAAACACCGGTACCGCTAGATCGGAACCGTGCGCGTTATAACTCCGATGGGGAACCCGATCTGCCGGAATGGTTGATTGCAGTTGTCAGTCGTCTCATGAGTAAGTTGCCGCAGGATCGATTTCAGTCACCGAGTGAATTGCTCGATGCGATCCGAAATGAAGCTGCTATTTCCAGCTTGGGTGGGTTAGGCGTTGGCACAGCAGCAGCAACCATTCGACTGCAGCGTGCAACCGATCGCACACGCAAGGGCATTGAGAGACGTAGTGTGGCTGTCGCTGTCAGCATTGTGTTGCCGGTGCTCTGCGGGGGATTGGTGTGGTGGTTGGCTAATGGCAGGCCACGAAAAAGCATTAATGATCTACTCAGTCCCGAGGTCGTTACCCAAGCGGATGCGGTTGACCAGCAATACATTGCAGCGATGTACCGCAATGATGAAGCTGCTTGGCGGTCTGTGATGGAATTCTTTCCCATGGAAGATAATGCCACCAACGCGGCATACCATGCCAAAGCGACCCTGCAATTGTCTCGCCTGTTTATCAGTGATGGTCGACTGGGGGAAGCCAAAGTCCTGCTTGATGCTTTGCTGCAGGAAGCCAACATCGATCAGGTCTACCAAGCTCTGGCGTTAGCACAGTTATGTCAGTTGTTGGATAAGTTGGATCGCGCAGAAGAATTTGCAGAGGCCCGCCGTGAGTTTCAAACGATGTATGGCGAATTGCAGATCAATAATCCCGTGGCCGAACGTCTGATCGATCAGACGCTGAACTCTGAAACGCGTTTGACTCTGGGGATCGACAATTCTTGAAACGCGGTCATTGAAAATGGGACGGTCGGCGCGGCCGCATTCCTGTCCCTGTGTGCAGTGAATTGCGTTCAGATGGCCCCAGAGGGCTGCCAGGGATGGTTCCGAGGGTGAGCTGGCTGGTGCCGCGTGTTCTCTCCTAGCGGCGGGAAAAGTCTCGCGTTTTGCCTCCAAACTCAACAATCGCACCGAAAACGGGTGTTTGCTGTGCGTTCAGGCGAGAGGGGAAAAGTGGTAGAATTCGAAAAATTGCTTCTGAACGGCCCTTGAACTATTGTCTTAGTTGTTCGGATTTTGCCTTCTTTTTTTGTCTTGAACCCCTCTGACCGTCATGCTTTTCTTCTCTCTTTGGGTAGCATTCATTTGCTTGTCCATCATTGCCCTTCCTGTGGCTGCCACTCTCGATAAACGTAAGCTCAGAGCTGATTTTGCTGCGGCCGAAGCCGAAGCCATGAGCGATGCAGAGGAGCCAGTGGCGGAAGTCGGCGAGGTAGAAGAGTCACCGGAAGAATCAATGACCTCGCTTTTTGACGTGGAAGTCGATGGTGCGGAGATGCGACAGGCAGATGCTGTCGACGGTTTGGGCGGTGATGAAATGGTGTCACAGTTCCCGGACTTTGATGTCGCTTACTTGACTGCTGCATGCCCCGGTGGTGCTGGTGACGTGGGCTCTTCTAATCTGACCTTACTAAAAAGTGGCGTGAGGTCCTGTGTGAGAAAGAGTTGGCTCTTGGGACGCATCTCTTCCTACTGGTTGGTCAAAGGGGACGCCGATAAAGCATTTCAGTTTGGGGTTCAGTCTGTGCTGGCAGCGGGTGATGTTACCGCACAGGACGTCGCTGGAACGATCAGCTTTTTGCAGCCAGTATTTGCGGCGGCTAAGCAGAAAGACCTTGCAGCAAAGTTGGAAACGATGCTGCCGGGAACCGATGGGGCTGTTGACGCCAAGCAGATGAAAAAACTGGTCAAGAAGATGGGGAATCGAAAAAGTAAGGCAGCTGTCTCTGAAGCGGCAGCATTGCTGTTCTCAAAAGGGCTGTGATGACAGTGGCAGTTATGATTCGAGCTGCACGGTTTGAGTTTGCGGTTTGAGTTTGCGGTACTGATTTCGATGTGCCGGTCGATTCGCAACCAGAACGCAATCATGACGCGCTGTCTGACTCGAGTACCAGTTGGTCGATTGCGTCGCAAAGCACAGGTGACAGGGGCCGAGCCGACGCGGTTTCGCGAATCTGGTCAGGCTTGTGTCCTCCGACCAGTGCCATGCTGATCCCAGGCTGCGACAGCACCCACCCGATCGCCAACTGAGCCGTCGTTAGTCCTGCCTCGTCTCCTATGCGATTCATTCCGTCTACGATTTGGTGTGCTCGCTCACGGGCCGCACCCTGAAATATTGGATAGCGTGGCCTGCTGTCACCTTCAGCGAATTTGTGGTCGCGTCTGATCTTGCCAGCCAGTAGTCCCTTCATCAGGGTCCAGAATGAGAAGACGTTTACATCAGTCTTTTGGCAGTGTGGCACCAGGTTGTCAAGCGATTCTCGCTGCATCAGGTTCAACGGGCACTGGATGGCATCACACTTCAAGACACTTTGAAATTTTATCACTTGGTTGGTGTTTACGTTGCAAACACCAGTCCGATGACAAAGCCCACGTGCTTGCAGATCAGCAATCGCTTCTGCAGATTTCTCCAGTGCAACATTGGGGTCAGGGCTATGCAGCATCAACGTGTCAAAGTATTCGAGGTTCATGCGGCGTAAGGAAGTCTCAGCATCCGCGATCAGTGACTGTCTTGACCCGTCGATGACACGCTTTTTGTCGCTGTTCCAGCGTTGCCCCACTTTGCCGATCACGGTGTAGCTTTCTCGTTGCCCCTTGATTCGCGTACCCAGAATCTGGTCACTTTCACCCTCATAGCCATAGCTGAATGCCGTATCAAAAGTGGTGATGCCAGATTCAATTGCCGCGATGACTGTTTGATCCGCATCGTTTGCAGAGACGCCGACAGTGGTGATGCCGGCTATCGGCCACAAGCCAAGTGCGATGTGAGTATTGGGCATGAACTGCTCTAGGTAGGTCGACTCTTCGGTTTGGATTGGGCTTCCACAAAAAAACAGCGTGAAGACAAATGTCTCACGCTGTCGAAGATTGTTCGCTGTGGTTGATCAACTGGGCTGAAGTAGCGTTTTCAGTCGGAACTGACAGATGCAGAGGTTTGATTTTGGCCTCTGTGGTGGACATCGGTTGTTCCTAGAAATCCCACCGGAGGCCGAGATCAAGCCCTTGTACCCACATCCCAGAATCATTGAATTTGAAAGCCGGGTTAGCAGTGAATGGACCGCCGGTGACGATTGGGAATGGATCGATGTTGCGATCAATCTGCGATCCTGCCAACGCCACATTGTCAAAGTACAGGAAACTGTAGCCCATGCTCAGGCTCATGTTCTTTCGTATGCAATACTCAAGTTTGAAATTGGCTTCAGGAATGAATGCGAATTTGTTCCGTTCGTAGTCACCCTGATTGCCCTGTGCGAGCAAGCCACCGTCTTGGTAAACGATTGGGTCACCGAGGATGGCGTTTGCGTGCTGTCCGTTAATGGAAACCTGCTGGTTCATGTTTCCAAGGTGCACCTTGGTCATGGAACGTAATGTGAAACGTCCTTCGGTTACGCTAATTTCAAAGCCAAGTTGTCCGCCATTGAACTGGTTACTTGTTTCGAACTCGTCATGAACAAGGAAGATATTATTGGGGATCACAAGGGTGTCGCTGCTGATCCTTAGAGTGTCGTCCAGATTCAAGTGAGAATATCCGGATAGGAAATCGACTTTGCAATTTTTGTTGCAACTAAGTCGCAGTCGTGTGTAGGCCTCTGCTGCCCACATGTTGACCGCGCTGTCCGCCCAAACCTTGCCCTCGGTTCCGTCACTACCGCCTGTCAGGATGCCCCCGTTGGTGCTGATAGCCAAAGCATCCTCTATCCCAGTAACGGTGTTAAAGAATGGCCGGCTCAT
>Ga0315315_10005890_pt1 | contig 11319 bp, 13 predicted proteins | sample M140m3416metaG_FD_203699 | JGI IMG/M metagenome (GOLD analysis project Ga0315315, IMG submission 203699) | Ammonia-oxidizing marine archaeal communities from Monterey Bay, California, United States - M1 40m 3416 | ecosystem: Environmental > Aquatic > Marine > Intertidal zone | place: USA... | reverse complement strand
CTTCTGATGCTGCAGATTCTGCAGTGGCCACTTCCTGGTCAAATTGCGACTGGATCTCCGCAGTGCGTTCATTTGCAGCAGCAATCTGTCGCTGCATTTCGGCAGCAGTTTGCTGCTGTTGCAGCCGCACTTGCGATTGAAAGTCTTGGAGCCCTTGCTCATTACGCCTGATGTCAGCGTCAGAAGGTCCGACGTATTGGACTTTTGGGGCTTGAGCCCCGCCACCGAAACACATGATGAAACTCCTTAAGTGATGTTGAGGCCAACGGCCTTACCTGAACTGGTTGATGTTGGCCGGACAATGCGCAGGCCACGCTTGCCTGACTGCCTTTTGGGTTTCCCATAACGGGCATTCCCAATAACAGGTGCTTTTGCGCTTTCTTCTGGTGGCGGAGCCCCAATGATGTTTGACATCCTTCTGGCCTCGGCTTCAACAGAAGCAACGTCTTCAGCCCTTTCCTCTCGCAAATCCCTGAGATCAGTAATCAGGTTTTGCTGTGCCATCACCGCAGAATCCAATCTGGATTGATAACCCGTCAACTCTGTTGACTGAGCCATCTGCATCATCTGCATCTGCTGGTCATACATCCGGTCATAAGCACCGGTATCAGGCATCGTGATGACACCGCCACCACCACCGCCGCCGCTACACATCAGAGCCCCTCCAGATTTTGCTGGTTCTGCTCTTCAAGTTTTAAAGCCAACCACTTGATCACATGTGCATTCCCCGCCGCAAACCAGACTTCTTTGTCTGACATCTCAAGCGTCGGTGACTGATCAGGAAACTTGGCTCCCAAAGCAGCCACAAGGCGCTCATCGATCGGCGGAAAATAATCCATGCAATTGAAGAACTGCTATCAGATTACTGGTGGATTCCACATGTGAGGAGTACCGGCGGCTAAGTCGAATTCTCCAACCCTCAAGATGCGAGCGCATCTGGCCTGATTGATTGCATACAACTCATCAAATCCTGCACGTTCGTATTGATGCAGGACTTGTGCCCAATACTCCGCGTCTGAGTCAGCTGTAAGCCACTCCTTACTGCGGAAAAGCTTGTTTTTATCGCCAATCCCGACGCAACCGGGATAATTGTCACTGCTGTCACCGGTCAACGCCTGCTTGTAAAACGCAGCGTCAGCCTGACTTTTAGTGACTTCAACCAACTCGCCGTCTCTTAAATGCTGACCAGGCAAGGTCAACATGTCCTTATCGCCAGAGACGATGATGCTGCCCGGTTCATTAAGGATCCCGAGAACATCGTCACCCTCTACGCCTTTGAATCCACCAGTAGGCCAGCCTCTTGTTTTTGAATAGTCGGTTAAACCCTGGATGAATTCGCCATAGCCCGGAGGACGACGGCGATCTTTTCGGTTTGCCTTGTATTCCGCCCAGATGTCATGCCGGAAATTGCGTCTGTCGCCCCGAGCGAGGAACAGATCATGTCCTGGGAATTTCGCAAGCAACCCCTCGGTGTGCTCGATGAAATCAAGTAAAGCGTCCTTGTGATTGCAAGTATGAATCCACCAGCTGCCAGGGAACTCAACATCTTGGGAATTACCGGCTGCAAAACGATAGGCATAAAACTCCAGGTCATACAGGATGTATTGCGGCAGAAGTTCTGTCATTGCCCCTCGGCCTCAATGATCCAACGGGCCATTGCAAGAGCGCCATCCCACCAAGCTTGGTTGTAGGAATTGTCTTCATGAAAAGCCTTGTCGTATTCCTCACTGGCGTAATGGACGTATGCCTGCAGCGTTGACAAGTCAATGTCAGCTCTGCGTTGTTGCTTGAACTCAGAAAGCGCTGCGATGGTTTGCTCTCTCGTAGGCGGGTAGGTCACGGAAATTTCGGTCAAGGAATTGGGGGTGTTCTTGTAAAAAGCCGCTTCTCGGCAGGATCAGCTCAAGCTGGACTTTGGTTTCAGACCTGTAATCACGGCGGTTGAACTGAGCAATTGACCACTTCCCGGTCACTAAGCCTCTCTCCAGAATTTCTTGGAGAGAACCTTTGCTAATCAGAAGTTCCAATCTCAGCCTCCAGCTCTCGTAAGTAGCTGGCCCACTGTTCTGCGGTTAAACCGTTCTCGGTCAAGCCTCCTTCCGGCAACAAATGCTGTGGCTCTGTCCTTGGAGTAATCACGACTTCATAGGCGTCACGATTTAAAGGATCTGCAGCACCAGCAATTGAGCGAGGCTTTGATGGCAATTGAGCTTTTTGGCTTGGAGTTGGCGAAACAAACGCAGGAAGATCGCGTTTAAAACCCCAGCTGCGATTGGCTTTACCGTTCTCCACCGCATAGAGCGGAATCATTAGCTCTTGCCACGTCGGAAATGTGGCGAAGTCTTTGGCAGAGAACTGCTGAATCCACTGCTCACAAGCCCAAAAAAATTGGACACTGCTGACTTCAGGGAATTCAGATAAGAAGCTTGTGTACTTCAGCTTGCAAACGTTGGTTGACCATTGGTCATCACGTTTAATGCGCAGTTGCTGCTGGATCATTTCGACACCAGCAAGAAACGTTTCAGCGTCTAGTTGCTCTGCCATTGCTCAATCTGCTCAATTGCTTTTTGCATGGCACTATTTCGCGGAGCCATTTGGCCTTGGTCCGTAGAAGACGAGACGTCGTTGACGTACTCCTCTTGCAGGCTCTGCCAACCCATCTCCACGCCACGCCTGGCTAATGCCATTGCCTTGGCATGAGGCATTGCCAGAACACGACTGACGTTTGATAGCCAAGCAGCTTGTGTCCATGACGCTGAAGCCTTGTGCTTTGTCCAACGGGATTCATCCCACCAAGACACCAACAGCGAAGCCAAGTCGCGATCAGCGGCTAAAAGTTCGTCTTCCAGCTGAACAGGATGAAATCGCGCAGGTTTGGCTTTTTCCGGCTTCGGCAGCAGCTTGGGCTTTTCGGTTGCCTCTTCCTGTGGTGGGCCTTCATGGATCCACCCCCTGTCACGACCGGCGTAAGCAGCCAGGACTTCATAGGTCGCAAAGTCTTTCAGGCAATTGGAACACTGACGGACCCTGCGGTCTCCTCTTGTTTCAAGAATACGGCTCTTGTCAGCGCCGCAATGTGGACAATTCATGGGAAATACCTGAGCGTGAGTTCAATTTGAGAGTCAGCTTCTTTTCTTTTTTCAAACTGTCCATACAGCTTTGAGATGACCGAGACGCGATCGTCTTTCCAAATAAGTTGATTGCCGCAATCAAGAATTGCACCCATCAAATTGTCGAGATCAGCTCTTGCTGGCCCTTTGAATTTGAGAGTGACCATCTCAACTCGGTCTAGTGGCGGGTCAGTCCACCACTCAGCCAACTGAGCACGTACCTCTGCCTTCCACTTTTTATATTTGGCAGGCATGTAAGGAACTTTTTGCCCAGAAAAAGATCTGGGCCGCGCCTTACTTGTTAGAGGAACGTGCAAAGTGATGCGCACCCGTCGCATCCTTCTCATCAGAAAGGGATGTTCTCGTCATCCATCGCTTCGACCTCGGATGCAGCAGCAGCTAACTGCTTACCAAAATCAAGACTGCATTCATCTGCTGCAGGGGCTGGTTCTTCTTCCTTAGGTGCAATTGCTCCACCTTTGACAACGCCAAAGCCGTCAGCACTTAGCTCTTCAGCGCCGCCATAAGGAGTGTGCTCAACGACCTGCACAGCGTGCAGTTCAGCAGTCAGGCCAACGCCCTCATATTCCCAAGCGTAGAAATGCAGCTTGACCCGAACGAGTGAGTTGTTCCCGATCAGGACGTTTTGCGGCCAGGAGTTGCCTTGAGAATCGACAACCAACGGACCCTCGTTAAAAGCGCCGCCTTTTTGAACCAACTTGCGCTTGACGACAAACTTCATCCGGCCAGTGAGTTCTGGTTCGCCGGTTTCTTCGTTCTTGATTGTCTCTGCCTTAAGAGGCATTCCGTTGGCAGAGATCTTTGGCTTGGATGTCTTGCCAAAACCAACGCCTTCGCCATGGGCCTCCTTCATGAGGACCATGACCTGCTCGCGTAAAGCAATGATCTGCTTGTCTTCAGCTGAACCAAGCAGGTTCACTGACCATGCCTTGTCCTTGTCAGGAGCGTCAGCGCCGATACCTCGCGCCTCGCCCAAGACCTTCGCGTACTCGCAAATGAATGGTTCTGTGTAGATGACTGGAGATTGCCAGTAAGCCATGAATGCTCATCACATGTGGTGTGCAAATGAAGTTTGCATGGCTAGGTGCGATCCGTCAAGGGGGATCGCATGAAGTTTTTCGACTTACGAGAATACATAAGGGTTATTGCCTATTTCACCCTCGCACAAGTCGCCTACAAATGGTGGCACCGGCAACGCAATACCAGCGTTTTCCTCGATCTCCTCTTTGATCTCAGTCAACCAATCAGGCTTGTAGTGCTCGCGCAATTCAAACAACAGGTTGCGGTGTAATTGAGCAGAAGCAGACGGCAGCGTTGCGAAACAGTCGTGGTTAGTGATGACAGGTAAGCCAGACCTCTGCATTGTCTGCACTACTGCATGACAGAAAGACGCATCGAAAGCGTGAACGACGTTGGCTGTGATCCCCCTGTTGGTGGCACGAGCACTTAATTCACCCGGAATCACGCAAGCTTCTTTGGTTGCCCACCGCTTGCTGCCATTGATCTCGGTTCTGACCTTCTGCCTGGCCTCCTGTTCCACCCCTAGGGCGACCGGGAAGCCCATTGGTGTCGTGAACCGGATTCTCTGCTGTCGCTTCATACAGGCCTTGCTGACGCTCCTCAGCCATGTCTCCACCTGTACGCAGCTCTTCAGCCTGTGGCCGATCGCAAGATTTAGCTTCCTGGTCAAATACTGCGCCGGCATCACATACTCCCGATCCCATTCCTCCAGATCGAGGCATGGGTTCTTTTCCATCAGCCAATTCATCAGCTGATCAACAATCCCGAAATACCGTGCGCCATAAATCGACGTCATGCACGGGCCTTTGGTCACATCTCGTGTAATCCCGTGCTTCAGCCAGATTTCAGCCAATCGGGCCGAGCCAAAATCAAATCCATTCAGGTCTCTGGTCAATTCATCTGACAGATCTGACGCCACTTGGGAGTAAACATCCGCTCGACAATCACCAATGCAATTGGTAAAACGGGCTAGCTCCCTGTCTCTAGTCAGACAGGCGATGATCCCCATCCCGCTGCACGTCTGGTCGTACCTGATCGGGACGTGCATTTCACTGCGCGGATCCAATAACCAGTCGTTCACAGCTTTGGAGATCTGCAGGAACTGCCACGGATCAGATGCGTCCTTCCACAGATCCATCCGATCCAATGGATGCTGCGCAACAGCACTCATCAAATGCAGGTTGGCCTTGCCCCATTCCAAGCGATCCGACCAAGCACTTTTGCCTAGGCCGTAATGCCCAGCAGCAGCCATCAGCATCTGTTCCAGGCCTTCCTGGTCACAGCGGCTGCCAACACCAAATTCAATCAACCCCTTGCAGTGGTCTGGCCCCTGGTGGCCCACTAAGCGGCTGGATACATACATTCTCCCCCGAAAGTCCAAATCAATATCAAGCCAGATCGCACGACCAGCCACCTGCTCTGCCTGGCTCAGTGACTCCTCAATCCGTGCTCGCTTTCGCATCGAGCTAAATAACTCAGGCTCCCTTGGATCTGGGTCACGCCTGACAGGAAACAGCGGCAGGCTGCCATCCCATGCCTCACGCTGCACATTCGCCATCCACGGGTCAACCAACATCGTCTGACGTTCAAGACCATTCACCAGCTGGATCTGCAGGCCAACAGAACCTGCATCGATATGAGTGAGATCCATCGGCTTCCGGCTGGATACCAACGGCTTGTTTCCACGTTTCACATCAGTCCACGGTTCCAGTGGAATTAGCGACGGCAGATAACGAATCGGCAGCGCCCGTGGTGGCTCATTCCGAATCAACTCCCTGACGTCTTCTGTCGGCTGGACCAATAATTTCTTGCCGCTAATCCGTTCATCAATCAACTGCGTACTGGAGATCAAGATGTCCAGGCAAAGACAACCCAACTCAGTCTTTTCTTCATTCGTCCATTTTGACGGTGCCACCCGCAGCTTTTTCATTACTTCAGCGCTTACCGCCTTACGTCCATATTTTTTGCGCACCAGGCCTAACAACACGGTGCCTCTCTCTTCATGGAGAACTGTGCCGTTTAATTCGTCCTGCAATGCTTTACCAATTGTTTTGCCGAGCTTCTTCTTCTCACTGGTTGTGGAGATACGGTCAATCACACAGGTGAGAACTATCACTGCAATTGGACGCGGCCCATGGCTAGCGAAATGCAGCAGAAACTCCCACGCCTGGTGGTGCCGACCAGCGGTATAGGGATCAATCAGCTTTTTTGCCAGGAATAGGTTGATTCCTTGGCTATACAACTCGCCATAGTTTTGAAATAACGCATGGCCGTAACTGGTCTTGCTTTCCCTGCTTAGGGATTTCAGCGAGACGTGCTGATTTTGCGAACGCTCTTCCGCCCTCCTAGCTTCACGAAGTTGGCGATGGCGTTGCTCCTGCTGGAGTTCTTTCTCAGTCTGCATTTTGTCTGCATTCGCCTGGAATCAGGCTTTAAAACGCATTCTGAGCAAAGCACCTGTGCAGAGTTTGCGAAACCTATCTGTGAACACGCTTAAACACCAGTTCTGTTGCCTGTTCTGCACATGCGCATGCTTCACACAATGCTCAGAGTGGGCGATTGGTTGCTGAAAAACCTTTGCACTACTGAGATCTAAAATGCTTTGGTCTGCAGTTCTGCGTTTTATGCAGACCAAAAATGCAGACCAATTCTGGGCATAAAAATAAATCGCCCAACAAAGCGATTGGTTGCGCCTTCCACACATAAAAAAATCCCCAGCCGCCACGACTGAGGAAAGGGAATCAACTTATGAGCCCGCACACCATACTGGGCATAGAACTCTGCACCAGTGACAAGTGCCTGATCTGAATGTCGAGCTGGAAGAACTTCACGCATCTGTTGTCCGTGCTGTTCGAGATCGCATTGAAAACGGAGAGCAGACCAATGACGACATCCGCACGGCTCTTCAGCTGCTCAAACAGAACGCCATCACAGCGCAACTCGACAAGGACGCGTCTGAGCAACTGAAAAGTCAGATGGCAAAGAAACTTGACTTTTCTGCTCTACAGAACAAGGTTGTGCCGCTTAAAGGTGCCGACCAGGAACGCCACGCCTAGAGCCTCCATACGACCGTCCAATGGATTTCGTTGGTAGACCGAGAGCCAGTGCATCGATACTGGCTCCTGTCTCATCAGCAGCCATTTCGATCTGGTTCATGAACATCTCGTACTCACGATTAGCTGCAACACGGTTTTGGTCTTGAGCAGCAGCGTCAGTGAAGAATTGACAGGCCAAAGCCAAACTATCGATTCGGTCATCTGCTGAGAGTGCCCCGCGATCCATCGTGATGCGGCTCATCTGGAACAGCAGTGAGCGTTCATAGCCGCGATCGTTATTGCGTTCAGCGTCTTGATAATCCTTACGGATTAAATCGCTGCTAACGATCAATCTGTGCTGCTGCGTGAGCGGTGCCAGCTGGTCACAGATACGGCGTTCCTTCTGCTGGTTGACCCTGATCTCTTCAATGCCACAAGGGTGAACCTTGTTCATTACCGGCTGCAGCAAAGCAGCAAATAAGCCATCGCCAAAGTTGGATTCCACCACGATCTGCGTCACGTTCCAACGCTTGGCTCGCATTGCCAGCATCTTCAGCACTTCCTCGGAATAACCCTGGGTAGTGCCGCCGGACTCCAATACAAAAAAGTTGCCGCTGTACTCAGCGAGAACAGTCCAAGCCATTTCATCTTTGCCTCTACCGCTTGGATCAATACTGAGAACGCAGCGCCAGGTCTCCTTTGCTGACACCCAGCCCTGCACAACCATCGGACGGTGATAGTGCCGATCAGCGCCAAGACCAATACAAACCAGGTCTTGAATCACCTGCTCTGGTCCTGATGCCCAGCTCACAACCTCAGGCAATGCCTTGCCATCGAGATCCATGACAATGAGATCACCAAGACGTATGGGATAACGCTCAAGCGTTGATAACCGGCAATCGAGTTGATACTGGAGTTGGACGCTTGCGCGTGTCATTGACATCTCTCGTGCCAATAACTCGTCATGACCAAAACGTTCAGGATCGGTTGGTTCACCTACCAGCGATGGGTCATCTTCTACTTCTGCTGCAATAGCTGGATCCAAACATCCTTCATAGGAATCCCATGCTTCAGAACCAGGATCAGGGTATCGAGCTGGCCACATCCTGGCCTTATAATTCCGCTCCCGTCTCATCCTTAAGTACAAACTTGACTCAAGGTGTGGCGTGCCAAGAAAGATTGTTTTTCGTGGTAACTCCCCTTTTACTGACGGCTTTCTGATCGCTTCAATCTCTGTAATTGCAGCAGCTAATCGTTCCTGCTTCAGAACAGTAATTGAGTTGGATAATGTTTCACAGTCATCAATGACCGCTGCCGTACAACGTTTTCCGGTCAGAGAAGGGCTTAATAGTCCAACCGCCCTACATGAGGGTGATTGGTCCACAACTGATGGGCCAACGTCCCACGCATTAACGGATCCACGGCCATCAGGCAATGGCTGCAATGATTCGAGGATGTCAACGTCCCGCACCAACCGCAACATGAACGTGGATATTTCAATGGCCTTATCTGCCGTTGCCCCCACCAAAAGAATCTTTTCACGGAACGGATCTTGCATCAAACGCCATAAGGCGTAGACAGAAGTAAGGAAACTTTTTCCGCATCCCCGATAGGCAGTAACTATCTGTCTATCAGGTCCGTGTTCTAAATAGTTGAGAATCCCTAGTTGTTGTTTGGTTGGTGTATCCGCTAACGACAGTTCACGCAAGATGTAAGTCGTGAAATGAGCTAGTGGTTCTAGCTCAGGCGGTAACGGTTCCCATTGCGTCATGCATCACCTTCAGGATGCAACGCGTCCCATTCAGCTTGAGATGCAACGTAGAAATTCATGGCATAAGCAATAGGTGAATCTGTCGCGTTTGGATCAGTCACCGTCAAAGTGACAGTGGCATTGCCTTCCAAAGGGAAGGTGAGCGTTGTAGTTGCAGCTTGGTCTGAAACCCCCATGGGGTAATTACCGCGAGCTTCCCATTTGTACGACGGGTTTGCGTCACCAGTAATTGCAGCTTCAACCGCCAAGGCGTCATTGGCTTTGCAATGGATTGGCTCTCCGTAAGTAGTCAGCACTCCATTAACAGTGATCGTGACGGCCTTGATCTCTGGCGGGGTAATGACAGGGCCAACTTCATTGGATTCTTTAGTTACGGATTGATCAGCGGTTGCATCCATCGCCGTGACTTCGCAATAGCCAATACGGCCCACGACGCCAGCTGGTACGACAACTGAACTGCCAGTACCAAACGCAGTTGTTGGAGAACCTTTTGCTTTCCACTCGTAATTGAACTCATGTTCTCCACTGCCTCCACTGACAGATGGTTCTGAACAAGTCAGTGTTTCGCCGACAATTGCCTTGCCTGTAACGACGGGATCGCCCATTACCAAAAAGTCATAGCCAGATGCTTCTAAAACAGGACCAACAGCAGTGCTATTTGCATTAGCGGTTTGGCCAATGGAATCTGTGCCGGTACTAGATGACCGGATGTATTTCCCTGCTTGAGCAGCAGCTAATGCCAATGGCTTGTCGCCTTTAGCCAACCAATTCCAGCCACTTGATCCGGTATTAGATACCTGCCACACCGTTGAAACAGTGATTGCTCCTTCCCCACCAGTAAAGGTGCCGTTGGTCGTAGTTAATGACTCTCCGACCTCGGCAATGCCATTTACTTTTGGGGACGTCGCTTTTTTATGGGATCAGATTCTGGTGCTGGTGGTGTTGAACGAGGAAAAGTACCTAGTCCTGGCACATAAATGGATTTACCAGTGCGTTCGGCATACGCCGTGGCTTTCTTCTCCGCCACATGCGCTGGCACAACAGAATCGCAATTGAAAGCAAGCCGATAACCATTGGGTAAATAGACGCTTCCTGTTGGTGTGTGTGCCATGCGTAGTGCAGTAGTGCAATAGAGACAGGTTAAGCCTCTTCTGCTCTAACGGGCCATCGTCAGGATGTTGGGCAACGAACCAACCTTGGGACAGAACTCACGAGCAATGTCCCCGCGATCAGTGCCAGCCTTGTAGTCCACACGACGATCACAATTCAATTGCGTCACTCGTTCCTTAGTTACTGATACAGGTGTTGGCACTGGACCTAACCAGAACAATCCACTGGTGATCCTGTTGTAACAGACATCATCGAATTGCCCACCGAATTCCGATTGACACGACCGAATGTTGGTGGCATCACCACGAGTGATCTCTTTAGTAACCGGCTGACTAACAGCAGGTGCTGCCATCAAAGTCAATGCTGCAAGCAGAAAAATCTTCTTCATTGATATGAATCAAATACTTCTGAATGCTATTACCTATAAATCTATTTCCCAAGACAAAAGCCCGATCATCACTAGGACAACCGGGCTCTTGCACACACCACACTGGATGAAACCAATGTGTATCAACCAGGAACCACCCTGGATGACATCGGCATACTACTGGGCTCTCAAGCTTCCACAAACTGAGAACACAGCAAGCCACGAGCCTTCTCTTTCCCAAACTCAACCATCCATGGGTTGATCGCATAAAAGAATCCAGTGCCCTTCTCAGGACGGATACGGCGAACCATGTTCTGCTCGATCAACCTCGACAGCGAGTTACGCACTTCATTGGGAAGCACGTCTGTCATCTCAGCAATTGCATCAGCAGTAATTGGAATTTGCCCTGTAGCCCAATCGGCATTTGCAATCAATGCCCACATCACCGCGTAGTCCCTCAGCTGCAGGGTTCGCTTCCTGTTTTCTCCCTTCTTCACCAGGGAAACAAATTTATGGACATCCTTGATCTGGACCATTCCAAAACCCTGGAAGTCTGCTGTGTTCCAAAAATAGGCCAAGTCGTATCAAAGATCTAGTGCTTGCATAGTTTGCACTCGTGCATATCACCTGTCAATCACCCCCCAATATCCATACTGTGGAAAACCATTTTCCTTCTTGATCTCTTCGTGTGGGCAGCGAACACAGTCCGACGGACGTGAACGAACCACACACCAACACCGGAGATAACAGTGGGGTGTCATCCAACTCATCGATGCAGGCCTGTCAACTCCGGCACCAATGTCACCAAGCAGCCAACAGCCTCTGAAGCAAAAAGGTCCGTGAAGCCCATTTGATGGTTGGGTTAGCCCTTCGGGCAAACAGCCT
>Ga0315315_10005887_pt1 | contig 11321 bp, 10 predicted proteins | sample M140m3416metaG_FD_203699 | JGI IMG/M metagenome (GOLD analysis project Ga0315315, IMG submission 203699) | Ammonia-oxidizing marine archaeal communities from Monterey Bay, California, United States - M1 40m 3416 | ecosystem: Environmental > Aquatic > Marine > Intertidal zone | place: USA... | reverse complement strand
TCTGAGCTTCTCGTGTGCGTCGGAAGAGCAGCTGCTGCAAGCGTATGGATATTGTGCTGCTCACCCATCCTCTTGGTCGCATTTCCCATTCAAGTTGCGCTTTGCGTTGTAATGTCAATCAGCTTCAACAGCTCTCACCAACACGAGTACGAAAGCGTTCCTTTGACAACAAAGGATTTGCAGATGAAGCAACACGACAACCTGTCTACCACAGATGAGGAGCATGAACTTCCACTCCGTATTGCAACAGAGGAAACTAAACTAGAAGATGCGATTCGGAGCCATTCTCGAAATGGAAATCCAAATGTACACCAAATCCAAAACGACGGCTCTGATACCGAAGATGCTTCCGTCTCTTGCTCCTCGGACTTTGAGTTTGATTTGGCAAGAGGAAAGTATGGCGCTTTTCAACCTATATATTCGTCCTCTGCCTCTGCCTCTGCATCACGTGGACTTTCGTTTTCATTTTCGGGTCTACAACAAGTGACAGGACCGGTTTCGAATCAGACCAACCCTGCATTGATTGCGGCTGCTCTGGCAAGAGAGGATGAGTGATGACATGTACATGAACTTTGCAAAACTTGGAATGAAACGTTTCAGTAAACTTGTACATAGTTTTTATGTCTAAGTTACAAGTTTATGTACATGAACTTTGCAAAACTTGGAATGAAACGTTTCAAAAACGTTTCAAGTTTTTATGTCTAAGTTACAAGTTTATGTTGAGACTTCATCACCAGGAAGCCTTGATCCTGGCCGCGGCAAGTTCAACGTTTTGCATGTTCGAATTCCACTGTGGGTGGTAGGCGAGGCGAACGGCTTCGCGGAACACATCCTCGACAAAGTCGGAAGGTATCATTCTGGCATACTCGGGAGGCAGCATCCTCTTCCAGTCATTCACCATGCGGACCAATGCAGGAACGCTTCCATTCTTGCGGCCCAGAAACGTGGCAACCTGTCCAACGAAGAAGATGCCGAGAGGCTTGAGCACATTGTTGCCTCCATACGGCTTGTCGACGTCGACGTACTCTCCTCCAAAGAGCACCTTGTGCATGACGACTTGCTTGATCGACTCTCGGTAGTGGTTTGACAGCTTATTGTTGAGATCCGCAGCTTTGGAGGCGCGAATCTCGTCGGCCGTGGCCTTTACTTTTTGGATGAACCCATCCGCCGCGCCTCTCCCGATTCCGTTTTCGACGTGCCACGCCCAGTTGTTCATGCGACCCCCCTCGGGAGACCACGTCGTCGCGACCGAAAACAAATTCTCCCAAAATTCGGGATTTTGAGATTTCGTCCCATTTTCCATTTCGAGAAATCCTTTGAGCGACGCAGCGTAAAACAAGGTCTTGTATTGCATCACGGGCTTGGACTCGGCGCCTTGTCCATTGTACATCCCAATGGAGAGCACATCGTGCAGGCTGACAAGCGGGAGTAAAGGAGTGCGTTTGTTGTTTTGCGCAACAACAGTTCTGCGCGACATTCACCTGTTTCTTCACTTTTACTAATAGTATCATGTAGATTACAAAGTTATGAAAAAAACAAGCGCATCTGCGTTCAGCAAGTGTGTTTGTTTTGCAAAGTTGCCCATCATCGGTCAACACACGCATTCCAGCTATTTTAGTTTGAAACGTTTCAAAAGTTTCTTTCAAACATGTTGTTTTCCGAGCCAAAACTGGACGTTCTTGTGAATCCAACCCGCACGGAGCAATGCGTCAACGCCATGGCCCAATGCATGGCGCAGGTTCTTGTGCTCAAGGATCCTGAGCTGAGTCGCCCAGTTGCTTGGAAAGAATCAACTTGCTACAAGCTCAACAAAAGTCAGCTATCAAAGGCAAGAAGCGAGTACTGGAGACGAGAAGAGTTGAATCGAGCTCGATGTGTGCCATTCGGAGCACTTCTTCACTCTGAATTTGCAGTCAAAGCAACAAAAGAGCAAGAAGAACGACTTGGAATTATTTTCAAACTCGATAGGTTTTCTCGTGCAACGACAGCCATGTGTTCAAGCATGGTTGAAGAAAGCGACCAAGATTACGAAGGCGACTTTTTTGAACGGCAAGATGAGGTTGCAAAGACGTTTGATGCAGAAACAATAAACACATTTCAAACTGAGGAGCACCGCCACAACGTGGACCTCTTCTACTATGCGTATTCGCTCGACAAGAGTCCGTTCTTTGTTCGGTACGACTACACGACATCGAATGGCTTCACGATACCAGTTGGTGGCGTTTCGAAAAGTTTGTGTGAAGAGTTTGATCGTCTTCTAAACGAATGGCTGCACAGGTGCGACAAGATCTTTTGCAAAGTGCACGACATACCTTGCACAGAAGATGCTTCCGTTGACGAACATTTCAGGAATGTGAGTAAAGCCATTGCTCGTCGACATTCGCTCATGCTTCACCCCCAAGACAAGATACAACCTCGCAGCGTCGATTCGGCTTTGGATCTCAATAATCTTGAGGACATGTCGATCATGCAGTATTGGAACAACAACTTTACAGACTACAACGAAAGGAAGTTGGATCTTGAATCCTTACAGGCATTGCTGACGATTGCCAAGCACGGAGGACGTGCTCACGAATCTCAAAACGTGATTTTGAAGGAGACTGCAGCTTTGCACAGAGCATTGGAGTATCCTGCTCAAGAGCTTGGGCTTCACCTCGAGAAGAGGGTGAAAAAGTTCAACTTTGCTGCGCTGCGTAAGATACTGTCAGTTGGCATGGACAACCCGTTCATGTTTTGCTGTGAGTGTGCACAAACATGGCATGAGAACCACGGCGAATGGGCTGCCGTTGAGATACAAAATGCAATTGATTGCATCAACAGGCCAGACTTTCACGCCGGGACTCACTACCTGGACGTTGCAGAAACTCAGTTCAAGAGGGGAAGCATCAGACTTCCAGTAAACCCCTGTGCTTTTGAAACCATGGATTGGTATGCATACCCTCCTGATTTCAGAAAGAGGACACATCTTTCTAATCTCGGGTTAAGGTTGGTGTGCATGAACACGTTCTTGCGCAAACGTCTTGAGGCAGGTACACTAAAGTTTGGCACATGCAACAAGCAGATACTGCACAATATTGCTACAGATCACATGAGAAAGTCCTCCTATGCAATTTTCATGCTCGAAGCAGACCGTATGCGAAACAACCAAGGAGTTTCACTATTGCTATTTGAACGTGACCTTCAGAACGCTGCATCAGATTTGAACGAGATGTTGGACATTCCCATGTGCTCCTTGAGTGGAGTATCATATTCTGAGATCGATTGCTTGTTCGGAAAGAGAGACAACTTTGACGCTGTTCGCAGGGAACTGTCACATGAGACTCGAAAGCTTGTGCCCAAAGGCTTGATACCAGAAGAGTACATACGTTTCACTGACGATGCATTGACCATGGTTCTGGGCTGCATAAAGAGTAGGCGTGAATCTCATGGGATACAATCATTCGTCCGCACAAACGCAGTTGCCGATATGCTGAGATGTGTACCAAAGATTCGAAATGAACTTTCAGTGGCAAGATCCTTCCTCAGCCTTTCGATTCAAGACATTGCAAATTCGCATCCAAGACTACGCGAATGGTTGGAAAATCAATCCAAGCATCGAAATTCCTTTGTTTGGGTGGAGTCCAAGGGTCACAGCAAAACCTACTTTGTGTTTGATGTTGCTCATCTTCGGTCTTTGTTGAAAATGTGAAAGGTGGTCGATAACTACACGACGTGCCTTAGAGTATTAGGGAACGTAAAAATAGAGTTGTGACTTGACAATGTCGTCCCGTCGCCCTGTGGAGCAGCCTTCCGACGTTGCGTCAACACTCCGCAACGAGATCCAAGAGATGAAGAATGCGCAGAACGACTCTGTGCGTGTTGAATCTACAATCTCCTCTTCGTCGACTCTTACGTTTGATGATCTCTCGCACACCGAGCAGGCCTGTGCAAGCCTGGGCGTTGGCCCTGAGCAGTTCCGCCCCCTTGGGTGGCTGAACAATGGCCACTTCGACGCCCTTGTCAAGAACAACCAGATGGACGACACACTTGTGCGTCGTCTTGAGGCTTACAAGGTTGTTGCCGAGCGCGGGTGAGTGAGTGAGCTTCAATAAAGTGTAGATGTCCATCTTAAAAGTAACAGGTGTGAGAAGGCTGGAGATAATGAGCAGACGGCGCATTGAAGCTGGTTTTAATTATGCGTCTTCCTTTAGTTTGAAGGAAGCAAACACTTCAAGTCTGATTGTAGAGTCGCCACCTCCCTGCAACAACAGAGCACCTCAAAAGAGTCCGTTATCTTTTCAAATACCAAACAACACATGCCTTCCTAAGGCACAGATACTTCGCGCGGCCCAGCTGCTGGCCTACAACGGCGCGGTCATCGAGCGGAAGGCGTCCGAGTACCCAGTCTCGAATCCATACAACCTTCGCAGCGGGCGCGGCTGGATGGCACCCCCTGCCGACTACGAGAATTTGGTGGTTTTGCTGAAAAACAAGCTGATAGCATGGGTTCCAAAGGTGGAGGCTGCATACCAGCGCCACTTGGAGAGCGGTGCTTCCATCCAAAACGAGCAGGAGGATGCACTGTGGAGGGCCTACACAGGAGAGTACCAAGCCATCATGCAGGCCATGGATGCCAAGTTTCAGAGAATGGAAGAGTACATCAGGCCGGACAACTACACGGCCATCCGTGATACAAACAACAACAACCTGACCGACATTTTGTTCAAGCTCTTGTTCGATGATCTTGCGCCACTGGTTGTCCAAATCCGGTCCCCCTTGCTCAAGCAGGCGATCGGGGCCTGATGGGGCGCTGAGGCCCACATGCTTCAATAAAGTGTAGATGTCCATCTTAAAAGTAACAGGTGTGAGAAGGCTGGAGATAATGAGCAGACGGCGCATTGAAGCTGGTTTTAATTCTGCGTCTTCCTTTAGTTTGAAGGAAGCAAACACTTCAAGTCTGATTGTAGAGTCGCCACCTCCCTGCAACAACAAAGCACCTCAAAAGAGTCCGTTATCTTTTCAAATACCAAACAACGCATGCCTTCCTAAGGCACAGATACTGCCTCTTCCGGTGACGACCCCAACTAATTTACCGTCCGGTTTGACATTCAACATGAACAGCATTTCTTCTTCGAAGCAAGCTCGCCCTGCAAATGGCATTGGTTCGGAGCATGCATTTGGGATGCCATTAATTCCCAAGAACTCCAATATCGCCATCAACCCCGAGATCATGCGACTGTCTGCACAAAAAGATGATCTTAGAGCACGCCTAAAGGCATCTTCCGAAAAGAGCATGGTTTTAGAATCGCAGCTCCAGAGAATACAGAAGGCGGCACTTAAAGAACGTGGAGACTTTGCAAAGCAACTCACGCTTGCCAGGTCGGAGATGAAAAGCATGAAGGATGTAGAATGCAAGCTTCGCGTGCAGGTTGCTGAACTCACATCGTCATTCGAAAAACGCGTTTCGTTTGAAACAGCAGTCAAGTCAGCAATGAACACAAAGGAATTGGTCACAGCTGAAGCTACGCTTAATGAGGTTTCGCAAAAGACCAAAGCAATGGAAGAACAACTGCAGCAGCTTCAAAAGATGCGAGATGCCGTGGTTGATGAAACTCGCGTGAAGCAAGCTGAGAACGCAGAGTATGAAGATCTGACCAAATCTCTCAAGGAAATTCAGGAGAGTATTGCAAGTCAGGAGGCCAAGTTGTTTGACACGACTGAAGAGTTTGCCAAGGCAGACAAAGATCTCAAGCACAAGGTTGAAGAAGTCGAACGCATCAACGATTCCATTCAAAGTCAACAGGAAATTCTGTCAACCAAGTCAAAGGAAGTTGACGTTCTTGAGACAAACATCACGGCCGTTCGAGATGAACACAAACGCCTTTCAGAGGAATCCACTCGCATCAACGAGACTATCATGTCTTCTCGTGCAAAGAAGATGAACATCAGCGGAGATGAATGCCCTACCGGCACTTTGTTGTGCTTTCCGATTGATAGCATCTGCAAAAGAGTTGATGACATGAGTTCGTCTTCGAGCGGAATCCCAAACCACTTTGAGCACGATGCCCCCATTTCGCTTACAGGTCATTCCACCCAAATGGTGAGCAACGCTAATGAAGATGATGAGGGTGACACCAACACAGATGCCATGTTGGCAGCTATCGTTGGTGATCTCAAGCAGTTCCTTGCACAGGCAAGTGTTGAAAACGAAAACCGCGGGCTTGACAAAGGTTTGCAGACAGGCATTCCATTGTCTTGCGCTGCGTGAGCAAGGGTTGGTGTTTTGTGAATTTGACACGTTTACAAGGGTAGTATTAGTAGTAAACAAAACATGTCAATGTTTGATACAGAGCCTGACTCTACCAGAGAAGCAGTTGATGTGGCGCCATGCATTGCATTGAACACAATTGCATTGGCAGTGTCCTTCTTTTTAAAGTTTGCCGTTCCGGGTTCGCCGTACATTTTCGCAACTTCAAGCAACCTTGCCTTTTTGATTTCAGCCTTTTACATTCAGTACAGGACGACGGTGCCTCTCAAAACAAAAGCAGACGACGTAGAAATGATCAGTGACTCGTACTTGATTGCAAACTTGTCAACCTGTGCCTGCATCTTTTTGGTACTTCTCGGAGCGAGTTCATTGGCCTTTCATTCCGAGTCGGTGCTGTTCAAGCCCCTTCACTCGTTCGACATACTCTTTGGTTGGATGCTCGTACTCACCGTTGCGTTCACGTCCATATCCACCTCGTTCTACGCATGGGCCGGTAGAAAGCTAACACGCCAACTACACTCTGCGACATTTGTCGGGTTTATGATGTGCATCTGTGCATTGATCTTGAGCTACGACGTCATATATGCACACCAACTGGAATTCTACATCCCACTAGCATGTGTGGCGATTCTGGCATCGGTTGTATCTAGAATCATTTTGGTTGGGAAGCGTCCGAATGCATCTACAGTTGGATATGCAGTTGGAGAGATTTTGATTCTCATCATTATGGCAGTTTCAGCGGTTTTCTCACAGGGTGAACTGCTTGGCAGACATGTCACTCGAGAGAACGACGCAGATGCATACGACTTGTTTCATGGCATATGGCACTATCTACTCGCAAGCGTATGCTGCATCGTTTTTGTACGCAGCTTGAGCGTTGCACGCATGGTGGAAGCCAACTACCCTGTTTGTGTGTGTAAACCGTCTCGGTTCGATATACTTGGCGAAGTTGCTCTATTCGTTTTTGCAAGTGCGAGCCTGATTTTGAAAGAAGCGAATGTAGACCATATGACCTCTCTCATCATCCTCGTCATTGTTGCGTGTGCACTGTTTGTCCATGCTGTGATTTTGACTTGTACTTAAAACGAAATTTAATTTTACCTGTACACAAACTCTGGTTCACCTAGTAAGAGTACCTTGGCACAAGATTGCACCCTCTCTACAGTACTACGCTCGTTCAAATGTTCGAGCAGCGAATCGCTTGTAGTACCATACTCCTGTGTTGAACGTAGAAGCACACGTCCTCGTTCGGATAACATCTCGCGTATATGAAAACCACTCGACTGTAGCATCAGTCGGATACATTGATCAATAGAAGCAATTGCTCCAACCCGATTCTCTACCACGTCAAACCTAATCTCAATGTATTCAACCGTACCAGGAGTTCCACCTGTACTTCCTAGTGGTTCTAGTCGCGTTTTGTTTTGTAGTATTTCAACGCGTGGTTGAGGAGGTTGAGGAGGTTGAGGAGGTTGAAACGAATGAGAGAGTTGCTGGGAAAGTCGTGTCGGTAACGCAACTGAATCCTGTGAGGCGTAAGCGGCTCCACAAGCAAATACACTCACAGCAAAAAATATGATGCAGACTACAAGCATGAAAAACTTGAAGCAACATCGAATGTCAAGTTCGATTGCGCCCTCGTCGTCGTCTTCATACTCTGGTTGTACAAATACTGCATTCTTGGACGGCGCAGCACCAGACTTCAAATTCAACGGCACGTCTGATCCAATTTTGAATATAGACCTAGTTTTGGACTTTCCCTTTTCAGGAGGGTCGTTTCCGAGTACATTGCCGTGCTTCGTGCTTCTACTAAACAAAATTCTCATCGACATTCCTCCATGTTACAGTAGATACATTTATATCATGCAAACGTTTGGTATATTGGTGATATGAGCACATTCTCAAATTCCACAAACACACTCTCCGTTGAGACTAGACTTGTACGTGTCGCAAGTCACCGTCGATTCCATTTTCGTATTCCAAATCGCGAGTTTGGTTACCGAGTTGGGGAGCCAAGTGCACCCGTATGGAGCATTGTCTACCACTTGGGTCATGAATTGTGCACCGTTGTTTCCAGCAAAGAGACTGCATTCTCTTTCCGTCATATGGGTTGCACACGTTGAGGATACTTGGAAGTTGAATGGTTGAATTGGCGATGGAGGCGGAGGAGGAGACGGAGACGGGATTCCACACATGCAAGTTGCATGTTCCGATGCCGCGCATGTGATTGTAGATGTGAGATCGATGTTGTAAAAGTAGATGTTGTTGAGTGTTTGCTTGTAGCATCCCGGGGCGGCGTACGTACCGTCCAAAAGCCCAAATGATACCCCTTCCGCATCCGCAAGTGCACGGCACTCTTCCTCGGTCAGAAACACGTCGCATCCTCCGTCTGGGACTTCGATGTGTTGTGCCGAAGGTGAAGACGGAGACGGAGGAGGAGGGTTTGGAGGCGGGGTTGGTGATGCGCTTGGAGGAGGATGCGGAGGTGGCGACTTTGGAACAGGTGGTGGGTTTGGAGATGCGCTTGGAGGAGGTGGAGAAGTGGCCTTGGACGCTTCCGTGGGCGAAAAAAAGGGAATCGAAAGGAAAACGACGATGGCAATAATCACATGGAGACAAAATCCCATGGTGGCCATTGTGCACACACTCTCTCCCCCACACCATCCCCCTCCTCCCCTTTTCCGTTGTTCTACTTTTTTATATTCCTTTGCCATGGTATCGTTTAGCAGTCCAAAACTTATATCTTTTACTCACTTACACATGGTTTATTTCAGCAGGTCTGTAGGGTCAAGGTACGTTCTCGACTCAAGAAACGAGACTCTCTCAATCATGAAGCGCTTGTCGGTGCCACTGCAGAATAACGCCAGAATTTAAGATTTCAATTGTATCTGTGCGTCTGTGCGTCTGTGTGTCTGTGTGCCCCTTTTCCGATGCGGTTTGGAGGCGTCTTGTTGTTTGTCGCCGCACAAATTACGCAAACGTTTGCAAGCTCATGGACCCAGCGGGCGAGCCCGATCCTAGGCGATGCCGCAAGCGATTATGCAGGCTTTGTCGCATTGAGCGGTGACGGTTTGGTCATGGCAGTTGGCGCCTTTGGAAACGACGCCATGGGGTCGGCGTCAGGACAAACCAGGGTGTTTACTTGGTCCGGTAGTGCATGGTCGCAACGCGGGAGTGATGTCCTTGGTGAAGCCGCTGCAGACTACTCCGGGTACGCTCTGTCTCTAAGCACCGACGGTTTGGTCTTGGCAGTCGGTGCGTATCTAAACGACGACTCATTTCCCTCGGCGGGAAGCGTTCGAATCTTTGATTGGAGTGGATCCGCATGGGTAAAACGCGGATCCAGCATTCTGGGTTCGTCGGAATCGAGTCACTTTGGAAGGTCCTTAATGCTCAGCGCAGATGGAAACCGCATCGTTGTGGGTGCGTACCGGAACTCCGACAATGGACTCAGTGCGGGCCAGGTGCGTGTCTACGAATGGAATTCGGGTAGCAGCGCATGGGTCAAAATGGGATCCGACCTATTAGGACAAGCATCTTCCGACCACTTTGGGTACTCCGTTGCCATTTCCCACGACGGAACGACGATCATTGCCGGAGCAACCCAAAACGATGATTCATTCAGCAATGCGGGACATTCACGCGTCTTCAGGTGGAACGGAAGTGACTGGGCACAACGTGGCTCCGCCATCACAGGACGTGGGCAACAGGACAACTCTGGGTCTTGGGTTGCCATTGACGCATCCGGAGATGTCATCGCCATTGGAGCCGAAACTTCCGACGTACCCGCTTCGAATGCCGGAAGTGTGTTTGTCTACGCCTGGTCGACAACCAACAACGACTGGGTTCAAAGGGGCACCGATTTTCTTGGAAGTGCGTCCGACGACCGGTTGGGGCATTTTGTCTCCCTTGATGCAGCTGGTGATACGCTGTCCATTGGCATTCCCTATGCAGACTTAAGTTCGAGCATACCAAACATTGGATCCGTAAAGATTTACGACTGGGATGGCAGCACCTGGACCCAGCGCGGAGCAACCATCTATGGAATCGGTGCAAACGACCAAGGCGCATACACGGCACCCCTCAGTCATAATGGATTTGTAGTTGGCATCGGTGCCTTATACACCGACAGAAATTCCGAATCCAATGTGGGGAGTGCGCGTGCCTTTGACTGGCCACTCCCGTCGCCGCCGCCATTTCCACCGCCGTCGCCTCCACCGCCCTCACCACCGCCACAAATTTCACCACCGCCCAAGCCTCCAGGGGCGCCACCGCTCCATCCATCCTGCGTCGGAAGCGACTCGTCGGCAATTTGCACGGTCACCCTCGAAGTCACCGACTGTCAATGCGCAGGCCTTTCGACACAGGCGTGCATCAAAGTAACACCACACCCGATTGTCCTGGCTCAGATTCGAGGCCGGTGCCTCGACCAGGCCCACCAAGTCGTTTCGTCTGGGTGTCTCACCATGAACACCGCACTGGATTCCAAGGCATCCATCTATCCATCCTCGGACGGGTTCATCCTTTCGGCCAACAAGGAGTACCACACAAGTCTCGGAATGAATGGAATGGACGCACTCGATGCATCCACCTACTGCCTGTCGGTCAACACCGGATTCGTATACGAACTGGATAGTGTGACAACCTCGTTCATCTACCGGTCCAATACCGAAACCTATTCCCTGACCACAGTCTTTGAACCGCCACCGTCTCCGCCTCCACTTCCACCTCCGCCCGCACCGCCTCGGCCGCCGCCCAGCCCGCCGCCGCCCTCGCCGCCTCCCTCGCCGCCGCCGCCCTCGCCGCCGCCACCAAGTCCGCCACCAAGTCCGCCACCTTCGCCCCCACCCTCACCGCCGCCGCCCTCTCCACCTCCAATGCCGCCGCCTTTGCCGCCGCCGCCGTCCCCGCCACCAAGTCCGCCACCATCGCCTCCACCTCCATCTCCTCCTCCTTCTCCACCGCCACCTTCACCGCCACCGAGTCCGCCCCCGAGCCCTCCGCCGTCACCACCCCCTCCGTCTCCTCCCCCCTCACCGCCGCCTTCGCCGCCGCCATCTCCTCCTCCACCGTC
>Ga0315315_10005886_pt1 | contig 11323 bp, 10 predicted proteins | sample M140m3416metaG_FD_203699 | JGI IMG/M metagenome (GOLD analysis project Ga0315315, IMG submission 203699) | Ammonia-oxidizing marine archaeal communities from Monterey Bay, California, United States - M1 40m 3416 | ecosystem: Environmental > Aquatic > Marine > Intertidal zone | place: USA... | reverse complement strand
TACTGGATCAACTCGAATGGGTAAAATTGTTGCTAGTGAAGTAGCTGGTAGATTAGGGAAGTCTTTATTAGAACTTGGAGGAAACAATGCCATAATTGTATCACCTGATTCTGATTTAAAAATGACAGTAATTGGTTCAGTTTTTGGAGCTGTTGGTACTGCCGGCCAAAGATGTACCAGTACAAGAAGATTAATTATTCATGAAACTATATATGATAAGGTTAAAAATGCATTAACTGAAGCTTATAAGCAACTAAAAATTGGGAACCCACTAGATGAATCAAATCATGTTGGACCATTAATTGATAAACATGCTGTTGATTCTTATAATAACGCTTTAAATGAAGTTATTAAAGAAGGAGGAAAAATAATAGTTGAAGGTGGAATTTTAACTGGAAAGGGATATGAAAGCGGCTGTTATGTTAAGCCAGCTATTGCTGAGGCTAACCCAAAGTTCAATATTGTACAACATGAGACATTTGCTCCTGTTTTATATTTACTAAAATATAGTGGATCAGTTGAAAATGCAATTAAAATTCAAAATGAAGTTAGACAAGGATTATCATCATCTATTATGACTAACAATCTTAGAGAAGCTGAGTTATTTCTTTCTGTAAATGGTTCAGATTGTGGCATTGCAAATGTAAATATAGGAACTTCAGGTGCTGAAATTGGTGGTGCCTTTGGAGGAGAAAAAGATACTGGAGGAGGTAGAGAGTCTGGTTCAGATGCTTGGAAGGTTTATATGAGAAGACAAACTAATACTATAAATTATACCACTGACCTCCCCTTGGCACAAGGTATAAAGTTTGATTTATAATTTATTAATTACAGTGCTAGAAGCTTGTGATGTAGGAAGAACTAGTAAATCAGCAATATTTACGTGAGAAGGCCTACTTATGACAAAAGATATTATTTCAGCTACGTCTTCAGCTTGAAGCGCTTTATATCCTTTATAAACACTTTTAGCAGTCTTTTTATCACCTTTAAATCTTATATCTGAAAAAGATGTTTCGACCAGACCAGGATTTACTTCGGAAACTTTAATATTGTGTTTATTTAGGTCTAATCGAAGACTTTTACTTATCGCTTTTACAGCATATTTACTAGCGCAGTAAATATTACCCTTAGGATAAACTTCTTTACCTGCCAGCGAACCAATATTTATAATGTGACCAGTTGATTTATTAATCATGTTATTGATAATAGATTTAGTCACATACATTAATCCCTTAACATTTATGTTTATCATTTTATTCCAGTCTTCTATATTTCCATCTTGAAATAAATCTAAGCCATGAGCATTGCCAGCATTATTAATCAATATTGATATGTTTTTCCATTTTTTATCTAGAGAAGCTATAGATTTTTCTACTTCTGAATTTATTGATACATCAAAGCAAAGAGATTTTACTTCAGTAAAATTTTGTAGTTCAAATTCAATTTTACTTAATTGTTCTTTTCTTCTACCACAAATTATAAGTTTAAATTTATATTTAGCCAGTTCATATGCAGTCGCTTTTCCTATTCCACTAGTAGCTCCAGTAATAAGTATAATTTTATCCATAACTATTATTTAATACATATTTTAAATATACAATAAGTTAAAATAAGCTATATTATTTAATTTTTTTAACCAAATCTTAACAGCTTGCAATTAATATATTTAACAAATTGCATAAAAAAGTATCAAATAAATAAGATTTAAAAAATCAATCATGAAAAACAATATAGATATTAAAGAAATTAATGAAATAATTGAAAAAGAAAGTGCATTTATTGATCTTTTGAAATTTGAATTAAATAAAGTAATAATTGGTCAAAAAACAATGGTTGATAGATTATTAATTGGCCTACTTGGAAAGGGGCATATTTTACTTGAAGGAGTTCCAGGCCTTGCAAAAACACTTGTAATTAATTCTCTATCAAAGGCTATAAAATGCTCCTTTAGTAGAATTCAGTTTACGCCTGATCTTTTACCAGCTGATGTTGTAGGAACACTCATATACAATATTAAAGAAAGTAATTTTTCTGTAAAAAAAGGTCCTGTTTTTGCAAATTTTGTTCTTGCGGATGAAATTAATAGATCTCCTGCAAAAGTACAATCAGCTCTTTTAGAGGCAATGCAAGAAAAACAGGTTACGATAGGAGATGAAACTTTTAAATTGGATAAGCCTTTTTTAGTTATGGCAACTCAAAATCCTGTTGAACAAGAAGGAACATATACATTGCCTGAAGCTAAAGTCGATCGATTCATGCTTAAAACTGTTGTAGATTATCCTCGGGTTGAAGAGGAAAAATTAATTGTAAGAGCGAATTTAGCTAATAGCTTTGAAAAGATTAAGCCTGTAGTTTCGATAAAAGATATAATAAAAGCTCAAGGAATGATTAATAAAGTTTATATGGATGAAAAAATAGAGAATTATATTTTAGATATAATCTTTGCTACTAGAAATCCAGAAAAATACAATTTAAATGAGTTAAAGCCATTAATTTCATTTGGAGCATCTCCCAGAGGGAGTATTAACTTAGCTTTAGCTTCAAAATGTTATGCCTTTATACAAAGAAGAGGATATGTTATTCCTGAAGATGTTAGAGCTATAGTTTATGATGTCTTAAGGCACAGAATCGGTATAACTTATGAAGCAGAAGCGGAAAATCTATGTTCGGTTGATATAATCAATAAAATTGTTAATAAAATCGAAGTACCATAAATTATTTCTTATGGAAACAAAAGACTTAATTAAGAAAGTTAGAAAAATTGAAATAAAAACTAAGAGGCTCTCAGATCATATTTTTGGTGGAGAATATCAGTCTACTTTTAAAGGTAAAGGAATGACTTTTAGCGAAGTTAGACAATATCAGATTGGAGATGATGTACGTGCTATTGATTGGAATGTTACTGCAAGATACAACGAGCCGTTTATCAAAGTCTTTGAAGAGGAGAGGGAGCAAACTATGATGTTAATGGTAGATGTTTCGGGATCTAAATCATTTGGTACTACTAATATATTTAAAAATGAATATGTGACTGAAATAGCTGCTACATTATCTTTTTCTGCCAATCAAAACAATGATAAAATAGGTCTAATTTTATTTACAGATATTATAGAACTTTATATTCCACCAAAAAAAGGAAAAACTCATATTCTACGAATTATTAGAGAATTATTAGAATTTAAACCAATACAAAGAAGAACAGATATTCATAGGGCCTTAAAATTTTTATCAAATATCCAGAAAAATAAAGCTATAGTTTTTTTAATATCAGATTTTATTTCAGAAGATTATTTTAAAAGTTTAAAAATTAGTTCTTCTAAACATGATATAACTGGAATTAGGATTTTTGATTCAAACGAAATTTCAATCCCAAATCTTGGGATTATTCAAGTTTTAGATAATGAAACAGGGATATTATCGTATTTAGATACAAGTTCTAAAAAAATTCGTTTAGCTTATTCAAATTCTTATTCAAGAAACTTAAACTTATTTGAAAAAAATTTCAAAAGAGCAGGAGCTGGGATTATAAACTGTAATACTAATGACAATTATGTGAAAAAATTGTTAGCATATTTTAAAGGTAGATAGTGATGAAAATACTTTCAAATTTCAGTTATGTACGTAGAATAATTGTTACAATTATTCTACTATTTCAGTATAATATTTACCCTCAAAACTTTTCATCTGAAGTAGATACTGTAAATGTTAAGATTGGGGAAAAGATTTCTTATTCAATAAACTATGAATTAGACTCTTTAATTGAAATACCTCTACCAAAAGATATTGATTTTTTACCACTAGAATTAATTGAAGAATTTGATCTTGATACTGTATTAATTGATGAAAAATATTTTTTCAAAAAAAAATATTCACTTTTAAAATTTGATCCAGGCACTTATTTTATACCATCCTTTAAGTTTGATTTAAAAGGTAAAATATTTAAAGTAGACTCTATAAAAGTTAACATTAATCCTGTAATTGTTGACACAACCAAGCAAAAACTATATGATTTAAAACCAATGATAGAAAATACTTCTTTTTGGATTCGCATGTTAGCTAAATATAATTTAGATTATTCTTTTTGGATTAGTATATTCTTTGTATTTCTACTATTTATATTTTTAATTGTTTTTAAAAATAAAATCATTAATTTTTTTAAAATAGATAGTAGAGATGTTGACTATTTAACTCCTTATGAAGAGTTTCAGAATAGTTTAAATAAATTAAAAAATACAGCATATAATTCAAATGATGATATAAAATTATATTATTCTAATTTGACATATATATTTAGAAATTTTATAGAAAAAAAAGTATTTAGTAATGCATTAGAAAGTACTAGCGATGAATTAATAGATAAGTTTAACTTTTATAAGAACTCAGGCAAATTTAAATTGACAAGTAATACTATTAAAAACCTTAAAGAAGTTTTATCTACAGCAGATTTAGTAAAGTTTGCTAAATATGAACCCGATCAGTATAAAGCTTTAAATGATTTTAATACCATTGAAAAGGAAGTTAAAAATATAAAATTATTACTCCCCAAACCAAGCGAAAAAGAAATTTTAGAAAATCTTAAAACTCAAGAATTGCTCAGACAAAATAAATTAAAAAAAAGAAATAGAAAAATAGTTATTTCTTCTTTACTAGCTTTAATACTATCTTATTTAATTTTCTCAATTATTTTTGGTTTTACGTATGTTAAGGATTTTATTTTGCGTAATCAAAATTTAATTTATAACGAATCAAGTAGCTGGATTTCTTCAAATTATGGCTCACCTCCAATCTTTATAAGTACACCAGAAGTATTAGAAAGAAAACCAGGTGATTATTATTTTACAATGGATTCACTAACAATAGATTCCCAATTTACTTTTAATAATTTTGGATCCCCTTTAAATATTATTTTAACAAATATTAAGTTGCCCTCAAATAGTAACTCACCTGATTTACAAAATATACTGGATAACACTATTGAGTCTCTTGAAGTCCTAGATGTTCAAAATATTATTACGAAATATGATAAATTTATTACTCCTAATGATGCTCAAGGTATAGTAATTTATGGATCAGCTGATTTCCCATCACAAAAAGCAGGGCAGTATATCAAAACTAACTATAAAATATTTGGTTTTATTAATGAAAATGATTTCAAACAAATCTTTATTTCATGGCAGAATAAAGACGATTATATTAATCTGGTAGTAGATAGAATTATTGATTCTATAGAACTATTAAATAAAGAAAAATAACAGTGATTGCAAATATTGAATTCTTAAATCCTGAATATTTTTGGTTATTAGTATTAATACCATTTATAATCTACTATATATATATTAATAAATATAAAATTTCAAATACTATTTCAATTTCTAATACATTATCATTCAATAATAAAAAAACATTATTAACTAAGTTAAAACCGTTAGTTCATTTTTTAAGAATTAGTTCAATAATTTTAATAATTATTGCTTTAGCCAGACCTCAAGTAATTGATATTTCTACAAGAATAAAAAATAACCAAGGGATAGATATAGTTATGGCTATTGATGTTTCAGCAAGTATGTTGGCAAAAGATTTAAAACCTAATCGATTGGAGGCATTGAAAAAAGTTGCATCAGAGTTTATTATTGATAGAAAAAGTGATCGTATTGGTCTTGTGGAGTATGCAGGAGAAAGTTATACAAAAACTCCAGTGACAAGTGATAAGAACATAATATTAAATTCTTTAAATGATATAAATTATAACACTATAATTGAAGGAGGAACTGCAATTGGAATGGGTCTTGCGACTTCAATTAACAGAATCAAAGATAGTAAAGCTAAAAGTAAAGTTATTATTCTTCTGACTGATGGTGTTAACAATTCAGGATTTATAAATCCTAATACTGCTGCAGAACTTGCTGTAGAGTTTGGAATTAAAATTTATACCATAGGAATAGGTACTAACGGAATGGCTCTTTCACCAGTAGGAGTTGACAATAGAGGAAATCTGAGTTATGCGAAAACTCAAGTTGAAATTGATGAAGATTTGTTAATAAATATTGCTAAAATTACTGATGGGCAATATTTTAGAGCTACTGATAATCAAAAACTTCAAGATATTTATAGAGAAATAAATAAATTAGAAAAATCTGATATTGAAGAATTAAAATATTATAATTACGATGAAAAATATAGAATATTTATTTTGAGTGCATTATTATTATTATCCATTGAATTAGTACTTAAATACAGTTTATTTAGAAGTTTTATATAATGTATCAAATTGAAGAAAAAATATGGTTTTGGTTATTTTTAATCCCTGTGGTGATTTCAATTATTTTCATAATAAATGAAATTTGGAAACAAAGGATTCAAAAGCAATTTTTTACAAATAGATCTTTAAATAAACTTAGCCCATTAAAATCTAAGCATAAGCCTAGACTTAAACTAATGATTAGTTTATTTTCTATAATTTTCATGATCATTTCATTATCAAACCCTCAAATAGGAACTAAAATAGAAACTTATAAAAGATTTGGAATAGATATTGTATTTGCTATAGATGTATCCAAAAGTATGTTAGCTGAAGATATTGCTCCAAATAGACTAGAAAAATCAAAGCAAATTGTATCACAAATTATTAATTCCTTAAATAGTGATAGAGTTGGAATCGTTGCTTATGCTGGGAAAGCTTTCCCTCAATTACCAATAACAACGGATTATTCTTCAGCTAAAATGTTTTTAAATAATATGAATACAGATATGATTTCTTCACAAGGGACTGCTATTGATGAAGCTATTCAATTATCTACCAATTATTTTGATAATGACCAAAACTCATCAAAAATTTTATTTATTATCTCAGACGGAGAAGATCATAACAATAACTCAAATGATTTATCAAAAATTGCAGCTTCCAAGGGTATTACAATTTATACAATCGGAGTTGGAAAGCTAAAAGGAGCCCCTATACCAATTAAAAAGAATGGGATTATTCAAAATTATAAACGTGATAATAATGATGAAATAGTAATAACTAAACTTAATGAAAAAGTACTTCAAAATATCTCTGAATCAGCTAATGGATATTATATAAATGGTGAAATAACTTCTAAAGTTTTAGAAGAGATAAACACAATTTTATTAAATACTGAGAAAAAGGAATTTGAAAGCAAACAGTTTTCTGGCTTTAAAAATCAATTTCAATTGTTTATAATTATTAGTTTAATATTACTTTTATTAGATATAATTATATTTAATTCAAAGACTAAATGGATTACTAAACTAAATTTATTCAATGATAAAAATTAATAATTCATATAAATTAAATAGAACTTATTTATTAATAATTTTTTTTATTAACAATATCAGCATAGCTCAAAATATTGAATATGAAGTTCTTAATTCCAGAGGTATTAATCAATCTGAAAATAATTTTATCGAAGCTGAAAAAGAATATAGAAAAGCAATATCAATAGATACAGATTTATTACAAGCTAAATATAATTTAAGCAATTCACTTTACGAAAAAGGTTATTATTCTGAGGCTTTATTCAATCAAATATCTGCTTCTAAAGATGAAAGTTCTCCTGCTGAAAAACATAAGATTTATCATAATATAGGAAATATTTTAATGAAGCAAAATTTATGTAAAGAAGCAGTTGAAGCATATAAAAATGCATTGCGTAATAACACATTAGATGATGAAACAAGATATAATTTGGCTATTGCTACTGAATGTGCAAAAGATCAGGAGCAGAATCAAAAACAAAGTGAAGCTGAGGATAAAAATAATGAAAAAAAGAATAAGGACAAGGATGAAAATAAAAATGAAAAAGATGATAAGGATAAATCTGGAAATGATAAAGAAAACAAGAATGATCAAAATGAAAACAAGAATGATCAAAATGAAAATAAGAATGATGAAAAGAAAAATAGAGATAAATCTGATTCAAAGAATAATACAAATCAAAATGGTTCTAAACTTTCTCAAGAACAAATCAAAAATTTGTTAGAGGCAATGAATCAAGAGGAAAATAAGGTCCAACAAAAGATTAATGCTAAGAAGTTAAAAGGAGTTAAAGTTAAAAATGAAAAAGATTGGTAATGAAGATTAAAAATATTATACAAACACTATTTCTTTTATGTAGTACTTTAATTATTTCTCAAGTAAATTTTGAAACTAGACTTAGTAAGAATTCTCTTGGGATAAATGAGAGATTAAGAGTTGAATTTACAGTCAATGAAGATGGGGATAATTTTGAACCTCCATCTTTTGAAAATTTTAAAATAATTGGAGGCCCAAATCAATCCATTAAACAATTAAATATAAATGGAGATAGATCATATAGTAAGTCTTATACTTTTGTGTTATCGCCTACTAAATTAGGAAAATTTAAGATTGGTCAAGCAACAATTGAAGTCAACAATCAAATATATAAAACATCACCTGTTAATGTAAATATTACAAATGCTGTTAAAAAATCAAATAAAGAAAATGATCCAAATTATATATCTGATGATGATATTTTTTTAATATCTGAAATTTCTAATCAAAATCCATTTTTGAACGAAAAAGTATCAATAATCTATAAGTTATATTTCTCATCTGAAATAGCGATTAACAACTACAGAGAAGTATCCTCGCCAAGGTATACTGATTTTTGGAATCAAAATATAGATATTAAAAATTTAGTTGTTGAAAATGAGAACTTTAAAGGCCAGTCTTATAGATTCGTTGTTTTGAAAAAAACATTATTATATCCTCAAAAAGAAGGAAATCTGATCATAGAGCCATTGAGCTTAGATTTAACTTTGGAATTACCAACAAATAGAGTCGATAGGTTTTTTGGCCAAAGAATAACTAAGTCTTCACAAAAAATAGTCTCTTCTGGTAAAAAAAATATTATAGTAAAACCTCTTCCATTAAAAAATAAACCTGTCAATTTTAGTGGTGCTGTTGGTCAGTTTAATTTAAATCTTACTTCTTCTAAAAAAGAATTAGCTGTTTCTGAAGCTTTAGAATTGAAATTAGAGATTAAGGGTAAAGGAAATTTAAAATTATTTCAATTGCCAAAATTTAATCTATCTAGTTCTCTTGAAATTTTTGAGCCAGAAAAACAAGAAAAAATAACAACTTCAATTTCTGGGATGAAAGGTAGTGTTAAAGATTTATATACAATTGTTCCTCAAAAGTCAGGAAGGTATACCATACCTAAAATTTCTTTTTCATACTTTGATCCATCTTCAGAATCTTATAAAAAAATATCCTCTAAGCCTATATTTATTGACGTTGATGGCCTTGATCCTTCACTTCAATCAAAGGTGAATAATACTAATAATAAGATGAAAATTAATCAAACCAATATTGAATTGTTACCATTTAAAACTAAAACTAATTTAATTAAAGTAAAAAACACATATTTCTTTAATTCTTCTTTGTATTGGATTTGTTTTATATTTCCTATTATTTTGAGTCTATTAATTTTTGTTTTTTTCTATTTATTTAAAGAAAAAATTAAGTTCATTAATATTAGCAATAGGAGTTCTAAAAAATTAGCATTGAAATACTTAAAAGAAGCTAAATCCAATTTAAATGATAAGGAAGTTTTTTATGATTTTTTAGACAAGGCTTTATATAGTTACTTAAAAAATGTTTTAGCATTTGAAAATAGTGATTTCAGTAAATCGACAATTCTTAAAAAACTTAAAAATAGAGGGGTTCATAAAAAGACATATGAATCATTAAATAATTTATTTAATAATTGTGAAATTGCAAGATATACTCCAATTACAAATGTTGAAATGGAATTAGATTACAAAAAAGCCAATGAAATAATTTCATCAATAGAAAATCAAATTAAATAGTATGAAAAATCAAATTTATTTACTACTTATTTTCTCATTGTTTATTAATACTTTATCTCTTGCTCAGGATAATACTGAATTTATTGCTGCTAACGAGCAATATAATTTAGAAAATTATGATACTGCAATCTTAAATTATACTGAGATATTAAATACTGGTTTTCATTCACCTGAATTATATTTTAATTTAGGCACTGCATATTACAAATTAGATAGCTTAGCTCAAAGTATATATTTCTATGAAAAAGGACTTTTATATTTTCCTAGAAACAAAGATTTGAAACAAAATTTAGAATTTGTAAATAACTTAATTATTGATGATATAGATGATATATCTAGCAACTTGATTAAAAATAAAATATTAAAAAATATTAATTATATAGATTTAAAGACTTGGTCTTATATATCAATTATTTTTAGTTTAATAACTTCTGTATTATTTCTACTGTATTATTTTTCAAATAAATCAAGAATAAAGAAAATTTTCTTCAGTTTTTTTGTAATCATGTTTCTTTTAACTATTTCTAATCTTATCATTAACTTCAATATTTATAATTTTGAGAATAATACTATTTCAGCAATTATTTTTAGAAAAGAAATTGATGTAAAATTAGAACCTAATGACAAAAGTAATATTTTGTTTAAATTACATGAGGGGACTAAAGTCCAAGTTATTGAAAATTTCGATGATAAATGGTTAAAAATTATGTTGTTAGATGGACAAACAGGCTGGATTATTAAAAATCAAATTAAAATATTATGATTACATTAAGTCAAATTGAAAATGCTCAAAAAAAGTGGAGTAACGGAATTATTAAAATTGGGAGTTTAATAAACAATAATAAATTATGTAAAGCATTTGCTTCGAGTTTTTTGATGGATTTGTATAATTTTAAAGAAGGTGAAATTTTATTTAAGCCAACTAAAGCAAGTGTAGAGCAATTTCGACCTGATTTTAACATGGCTTTATCTTATTTTATTGGCGGAAAAAATTCATTTTGTGAAGAGGATGAAGGTTTTGCAATGAAGCCGTGGATTGAAGTATCATTTGAAAATTCCGGTGTGATTATTGAAGAAAATAGAGCCATTGCAATGGGAAATTATTTTTTCACTGATTCAAATGGCTTCACAATTAAAGTAGAATATTCTTTTGGGTATAAATTAGTTGATTCAAAATTATACATAGATCTTCACCATTCTTCATTACCTTTTGCTTCTTAATTTTTTCTTAAATTGTTTTTGATTGAAATATAGAACTAATAATATTATTTATAAAATTGATTATTGAATAAAATTTTGATGATTCAATTATAGATAACTCAATTAAATTTAAGTTTGAATTAATTATCTCAAACACGTAGTATATTGTACAGCAAATTAACAAGTTTTTTATTAAACCAAATACTGCACCTAAAATTTTATTAACTAACCCTAATGCAATAATTTTAGCAAGTTTAGTAATTAGTTTTGC
>Ga0315315_10005884_pt1 | contig 11326 bp, 14 predicted proteins | sample M140m3416metaG_FD_203699 | JGI IMG/M metagenome (GOLD analysis project Ga0315315, IMG submission 203699) | Ammonia-oxidizing marine archaeal communities from Monterey Bay, California, United States - M1 40m 3416 | ecosystem: Environmental > Aquatic > Marine > Intertidal zone | place: USA... | reverse complement strand
CGGGAAATTCGTTGACCAAAGGATGTTTTCGACGCCCAGGGCGTAGCGTTGATCAGCGGCTTCGGGCTCATAGACGAATGTCGCGCCCATTTGGCGCTGGAAATACTTTGAGAGCTTGAGCTCGACCCCGGGGAAATCGTAATGCTCGTCCATACGGGAGTCGAGAAATTGTATGTATCCGGGTAGCCAGAAAAGCCCCGGTTCCACGAAGACGACGCGCAGCTTGGGATGTCGCTCGAGTACGCCAGTCAGGATATACCAGGCGAGGGTTTACGCGATCGCGAATCCGGGGAGTGATGTGAATATGCCCTTCTGTGATGGGGGATCGCGCCGGAAGATATCCCAGAGAGAGTCTTTGAGGGTGAGATGATTGGCGACGACGATGCCCGTTTCCTCGAACGCACTCCAAAGCTTTTCGTATCGCTTGTCGTGATAGTCGAGCATTCCAAGCTCGCTGGGGAAGTTCTGAATCTGAATCGAGCGCGCGCCAAGATCGGCGAGTCGGTGGATTTCAGAGATCGCGCATTCCTTCCACGCATCACCGATTTGATAAACCTTGCTCGTGAAATCAAATTCTGAGTACATGACTCCGCACTGAACCCCGTCCTCGTCCATCGCCGCGAGCCTCGCCTTTGAATCGAAGTAGCCGGGATGCCGAGCGGCTTCGAGGTCGACGAAGTCTTCGAGTTCGAGCTGTTCGCCCGCCTGAAGCTCGTCTCGCTTCTGGTCGAATTTAGTCATGTCCGCGTCCCAAGCATCATGGTACTTGACGGCGAGGTTCTGCTTTACCTGGTCATTGGTGAGCTGAGGTGATGCTATGTCTCAGAGCGAATTGATCCAGTCCGCAATACTCAGCCAAAGCTTTTCGCGGTTATTCGAGACGAAATGGCAATGCCAGGCATCCTCGAGGCAATAAGTCGTGACGGCCGGCGAGCGTGCCAATTCTTCGCGGGTATGCCGATCATCATGAAGGTCGTGGTCGCCGAAGATCATCATGACGGGAACATCTATTTCGGCTGCTGGCGGAGCGAAGCCGCCGGGAATCATTGACGTCAAGCCGCCTATCGCAAGCAAGTTTGTTGACGCCGCATGAAGAGCATCTTCGGCACTTTTCGGCGCGGTTCCCACGCCGAATGCCGCTCGACGATCGCTCTCGCTATTCGTCGCGCGCTCGGGGTAGGGCGTTCCCATAGAATTCTCGGCAAGCTTTCCGATGTCGTTGCGGAGCCGCTCGGGATCCCCTGCGTAGCCGCGCATACGGTCGTCCAAGAAGCGAGGCGTTCCCTGCGTCGAGAACGAAAAGAGCAGGAGGGCTTCGTGCTGTTTCGAAAACGCTTGCTCTTCGACGGCGAGCATGGATCCCATCGAATGCCCTACGCCGATCGTGCGACTAAATTCGCATGGGGCGATGTTTGAAGTGGGGTCGCCCTCTCTTAGATGCTGCAAAGCGGATTCGAGAGCGTACTGGTTAGCGCGTGCGATGGCGGTGACGCCGATGGCATAACCATTCTCAACGGGCTCGGGAAATGAGCTCTCGCCTGTTCCTATATGGTCTAGGCATAGGACTGCATAGCCAGCTCGTGTCATTGCTTCCGCGAAGCTATAGGTCGTCGATCCATTGATCTGGAGATCGAAATAGTGGCGTGACAAGAAGCCGCCGGGGAGGCAGACGAGAAGAGTCGTTGCGGGGTTTTCGTGCTGAGTCACTGGAAGGATAAGGGTCGAAGCGATTTCGAACTTTCCGGGGACCGGGAGCGCGTCGCTTACGTCGAAGCGCCAATGGGTGCGTCGGGACACTTCTTGTTCCGCAGTGGTGGGATTAGGCTTCGACAAGTCGAGTATCCTGTTTTTTTGGCGTTTCGGGCTGGCTCTGTAACTAGTAAAGTAACTTTGGTAATGCTGCAAGCGCTGAATTGGGAAGGTCGTGATGGCGGAAAAGAAGACGAAAGCGCATGCCATGAACGTCGAGCCCGAGGGAGCCAACGTCGATCGAATGAGTCGCCATGTGATTGGGATCTCGTCTGCGATTCGAATTCGGACGAGCGAGGGGCTCGTTGCGAGAGGGCACGACCTTCGCGCCTCGACGGCGCAAGTCATTCCCAACCTTCCCGTCGAAGGTCTACGGGTCTCCGAGTTGGCCGCGAGGTTGCGACTCACTCTACAACGAACCGGCCAACTCGTGACTGAGCTCGAAGAGGTCGGATATCTAGAGCGGGTGCCCGACCCCGACGACGGGCGTGCAAAGCGCGTCGTCTACACCCGGCGAGGAATCAAATTAATCCGTGACATTGGAGAAATTACCTCCGACATAACGTCGTCCTTCTCAGAGATCTTGGGGGATAAGCGTTTTGAGGGGCTCTGCGATGCATTGACGGAGCTCGATGTGGCGATTCACGGAGCGAATGCGCCCGTGAATGTGGTACCCCGGGAATTGAGGAAGAAATAGAACTGAAGGCTGTGGGTGGTAAGTTGGCGGTTTCTTCCTTGCACGACGCTGCGCTCGGTGGCGGGGGATGCCGTATCCTGCGAGTGAAGGGCGGTAGAAGCAGGTGAGCGACGACACAGCGGGCGCGACTGGCTCGGCCGATGCCTGTGAGGCTGCTGTCGGCGGTGCGGGCGCGGCCGGGCACGCGATCTCATTTATCCTGATCACGATCCTCATCGATACTCTTGGGTTCGGAAAAAAGGCCCCGGTGATGCCTGATCTAATCACGGAGCGGACCGGCGAAGGGCTTGCCGAGGCGGCGGGCTGCGACGGGAGCCTTATGTTTCTGTCCGCTGCGGTCCAGTTCGTGGTGGCGCCGATTCGGGGCAACTTAGGTGATCGTGTCGGCCGCCGGCCGAAATTTCTATCCTATGGCAATCTGCGACGATGAATTTCGTAAGCAAAGACCTGGAGCGCCTTTTTGATGGTTGCTTTGCGCAGTCCCATCGAACGATTCTCGTTGGTGGTGGAGAGGAGCCGCTCTACATCCCGTCGGCCTCGCCCGAAACGGCACCTCATCAGGTGATCTACCGCGAAGATTATTTCGCCAGCGCACTTCATGAGGTGGCGCATTGGTGCTTGGCGGGGGCGGACCGGCGGCTTCTTGACGACTACGGTTATTGGTACGCACCGGATGGGCGTGATGCGCAACAGCAAGTCGAATTCGAACGGGCGGAAGCTAGGCCCCAAGCCCTCGAATCGCTTTTTTCCGAGGCTTGCAATTTCCCCTTTAATTTGAGCGCAGATAACCTCGACGCGGGTTTCGGTCCGAGTGATCGATTTCAGCTCGCGGTCGAAGAGGCTCGCGCGGGTCTCGTGGCCCGCGGTCTTCCTCGACGCGCGGCTTCCTTCAGGCAAGCGCTGACATCCGCCGTGGCCGCGTGTGGTGATTAAGTACCTGGCCTAGGCCGCATGCCGCTGGCTAAGTTCCGTGCCGAAGTCGTGCTCGCCTAACGAAAGCGAATATGTAAGTTGCTAGAGGTCGGGTGCGGAATCTTTTTCAGGCGCTTCTTCGGGTCGGAAAAGCAGCCGGATCGCTTGACGCTCGCTTTGGTCGCCGAGGGTGTCGCGGGCATAACGCCAGCTGCGCACGGCGCGAAGCGCGGCGCCGTCGAATAGAAGCGGCGGGTCGGATTCGACGACGACGGGAGAATCGGTTGCCCCCCGCGGCGTGACGCCGAACTCGACGATCGCGTACCCGGCTATCCCTGCACGAAAGGCCAAGGGCGGGTAGTCCACGGGAGTTCGGTTGAGCGGCGCGCGGACACTGCTTCCTCCTAATGCTCGTACTTTGGCTGCTGCAACCCAGCTTTCGTAGTCAGGATCATTTTCGGCAATCCGCATAATTCGCATCCTCTCCCTCGCATCATCAGCGGCGAAGGAAAGTGGAGCTTGGTGAATGATTGCTCGATAGGTTTCTCGAGCGTCATCGGTTTGCTCGGCGAGCTCTTCGCAAAAGCCGCTTAACAGCTGGAGTGAATGACGGACTTCAGTCGTCGGCCAGCCTTCGATTCCGCTGTTCGCGATACCGCTTTCGACACCCGCACAATCGCCCCGCACGAATGCATTATAGGCGTTGGTTGTTAGGGCCAGGGGCTGGGAAGCAGGGGAGTCGGCGCGCGCACTTCCAGAGCCACCGCTCCCGCCGGTCGATTGGCAGCCAGCGAGTAAGAGGCTGGTGAGCGCAAGAAGCGAGATCGCGATCGCACCAGAGGAGCTGAATCCGCGGCTTTGGGTTCTTACGACCTCTTTCTGCGAGTGTCCGTCGGCATTTCGTCCATACCCGGTCTCATCTTGGCTCATCATATTCACCTGCATCCGTTTATCTCCGCGACTCCGTGATCCATCCCGGTGTCGTCAATATCTCAATCATTGCGGTTCTTGATTTACGCGGGTCTCCCGGGGCGCAGACCGCAGTGTTTTGGTGATCATAGCTGGTGCGAGGCAGAGACAAAATTCCGAGCCATTAGATCGTCTCGCGGGGGTCCTATAGGACATTCTGACGAAGCATCTGTACTGAGCATATACAGGATCTGCGTGGAATCGCTCGAATCTCAGGGCTGTGTGTTACGTAAGCGATCGCATTCGGCTCCCGCGCCGACCCCCACCGCGGGTCTCACGCCGATTCACATGATGACCCTGGGGTGGTAGTTGAGCGATCTGAGCCTGACTAGTTGCTAGTCGGAGCTGAATGCGAACTGAGAGATGTGATCGAGTGGGGCTTTTGGCGCGCGACGACTTCCGGGTCGGTGACGCTTCTGCCCAGGAGCGTCTCAAAGGTTCTCTGGGACAGGAAGAAACCCGTCGTGATGTTGAACATCGCGATGCGTTGGAGCACGCGATCGATTTGGGACTGAGAGGCCGACTTGCCAGTCCCGCCTCCTTGTAGGCCCGCAATGGCCGGCCCGAAGAGCTGAGATCCAGCCAGTCCTTGATGAGATGGTTACCGAGAGTTCCAGAGTCGCCCTGGAGTGCTCTTTGAAAAAACACAGATATGTTTGGATGTTCGATCAGTAGATCCGTCATCACGCCAGCAAGGGTGCTGTGAAATTCATCAGGAGTCGCGCGCAGCGAAAAGCGGTCAATCCCCTCAGAGAGCGGGGCGAGGGCAAAATCGAGGACGGCGGAATAGAGCACTTCTTTACTTTCGAAATAGTCGTAGAGCCCGGGCTGCTGTATTCCTGCTGCGCGAGCGATCTCGCGGAAGGGATGCCACCTCAAAGCCTCGTTCTGCGAAGAGCGCGTCTGCGGCATTAAGAATGCGGCGTTCGGTTTGAGTGCCCTTAGTCTCTTCCTGTCCAATCTCCGAGTCGTTCAGCATGTCGATCTCCTGGCTCGCTGGCGGTACTCGTAGGTCGCCGAAGTCGACTTTCTAGTTTCCTCGTCCCCAAAGCCCTGGGTATTGTATAAAGATTATCAATTGATAATTTAAACTGCGACGGAGGACCTGTGCCGATTAACATCGCCGATGTCGTGAATGACGACGCCACCCTGATCAGCCGCCGCGCCTGGAGCGATCCGGAGATCTACGAACTCGAAAAGCGCGGAATCTTCGCGAAGGCCTGGCTCTTCCTCGCGCACGAATCACAGATCCGGGAGTCCGGCGACTTTGTCCAGGCCTATATGGGAGAGACGCCGATCATCGTCTCCCGCGGTCCGGACGGTGCGGTATACGCGAATATCAACAGCTGCAGCCATAGAGGTCTGCCGGTCTGCCGGTCCGATCACGGCAATACCACGAAATTCGTTTGCCCCTATCACAACTGGAACTATGACGTGACGGGGAAGCTCGTAGCGATTCCCCAAGAGCGTCATGTGAAGGGGCGCCCCGATAAGGGCAAGCTAGGACTGAAGGCTGTCCCACGCGTCGAATCATGGAACGGGATGGTCTTCGGGAGCTTTGATCCCGAGGTCGAGTCTTTAGACGACTACCTCGGGGACATGCGCTTCTACCTAGATGCTTTCTTTGCGCGTTTTCCACAGGGCATCGAGTTCTACGGTGCTCCGCAAAGATGGAAGATCAACGCGAACTGGAAGCTGCCCGTTGAGAATCAGTTGGGCGATGTTAATCACGGACCCTTTTTGCACGCGGCAGTGATTCCGCCAGAAGCAAATACTGAGGTATTTGAGCTGGGCTTAAGTGTCGTGCCGAAGCCCGGGCATGGCGCAACGTTTCGATTGATGCCTGAGGATGCGCCGGTCGAGAGCGTCGCTTGGGGCTTTGAGGGTCTGGCTACTCTGTTAGGTGGAGCCGAAGTTCAGGACTATTTGCGCGAAATCCAAGCGCGAGCGAAGGAACGCGTTGGCCCGCTCCGTTCCAGGATGAAGGGGCTGACTTACGGGGTGTACCCGAATCTGTCGTTTCTCTGGTCAAATACGGCCTTCAAGGTTTCTCATCCACGAGGACCCGGACAGGTTGAGTATTGGTCCTGGTCCGTGGTGCCTGCGGATGCGCCGGATGACTTCAAAAAAATCATGCGCGGGAACCACACGGCTTTCTTTGGGCCGGGCGGGATCCTTGAACAGGAGGATTCCGAGGCTTGGGTGCAGCAGTTCCAGGGCTCGAAGATCGACTACGCCGAGGACCGACCCTATTTCTACGGTCTTGGACTTGGCGAGGAGCAAGAGCGCTCCGACATGCCTGGCCTCGTGAGCGTCACCGCAAATGAATTCTACGCCCGGCATTTCTTCAGCCGATGGCGAAGCGCGCTTGAGGCGGCACAGGGATGAGTGACGAAAAGATGCAATCAGATTGCTACGACCCAGCGAAAGTGACTCCGGCGCTCCAGCTCGATGTCGAACAGTTCTACTACCGAGAGGCGCGACTTCTCGATAATCGGCAGTACCAGACCTGGCTGGCGCTTTGCAGTGAATCGATTCACTACGTGATGCCCGCGAGAACGAATCCCCTGGTTGATAACTCGGAACGCGGAAATGAATCGATGATCAGCATCGAGCGAGAGCTTGAGGGTGCGGACTCAACCGGCACTCCAATTCGAAATGAGACCTACCCCTACCTAATGCTCCGCGTCGAGCGGAGCTTCAAGCCGAACGCCTGGGCCGAGAATCCTCCAGCGCGCACCCGGCGAATCGTCGGGAACATCGAGATCCTCGACGTGCAAGATGAACAGCTCTCGGTAACGAGCGCTTTTCATCTTAACTACAGCCGTCCGGGCAGCGATAATTTTCTTTACGCAGGACAGCGGCGCGACGTATTGCTGCGCGGCGAGGACGGATACAAAATCCTCGACCGTGTGATCATCATGGACGTGGCGGAAATCATGCTGCCGACCCTCGGCCTGTTTCTCTAGCGACGCGTCATCTTAGGACGCGCGCATGGATCGCCGCCGGATTTTCTAGTTAGGCCATCGCCTTGGCCTCCATGGCATCATAGGTTTGGTAAACGTTGTAGCCAGTCTGGCCGACATCAAACTTGGCTACCCCCGCGGCGTGCTCACATACCTGCTGAAAACAGGCCACAAAAAAATTGACGCCCGGCAAGATGTCCGGGTCGCATTGAGGCCGGTGCCACGGTGCCTGCATACTTCGTGCAAAGTGGCAATGAATGGACCTGCGCAGAAAGGCAGTCTTAGCGCCACTGAGCCGTATAGATCCCCTATCGCGCGTCGATGTGCCCGTGGCTCCATGCTGAACGATATGGGATCGGATACGAAAGCGCGGATCGTCTTCTGGCCTAAGAGGGATCTCTGCGTCAAGCCTCCGCAAGAGTAGATTATCAATGGGAATAGCGGCGATTCAAAACACTCGATTGCGTCAAGCCTGGTCGAGAAAAAATCCGGATCCTCGGTTACGCTATGCGGACCGCGTTAGGGTCGCGAGGGCTGCATCCGTGGTCGCTGAATAGAATTTTAGACCACGAGATGGCTCACCCGTCACGCGCTCTATCGGTTCTGCGATTTCCTTGTCTCGGCCTTTAGTGGGGTGCGATGCTTTCTGTGTCGGGAGCGCGCAAGCATGATTGTGCATTTGCTATCCGTTCTGTTCTTCGAAGAGCGAAATTTCGTCTTCGTCTCCGTCCTCGGCGTCGAGAAACGAAAGCAGCGCTGCGGGAAACTGGACCTTCGGTCAGAACGCCTACCCGATCTCGCGCGACTAATCGCGTTTGATCCCCATCATCTTGCGCGTGTCGGCATAGGTCGGCGCGTGACTTGTGATGCCGCCGTCAACGCGTAGTAGTTGTCCTGTAACGTAACGAGCGTCTTCTGATGCGAGGAATGCGACCATCGCGGCGATGTCTTCAGGCCGGCCCGCTTCCGGCGTCATGTGATGGTCGAGAATCATGTCCACAGTGGCGGGGAGGAGTCCTACCTCGACCGCTGGAGTCATGATGAGTCCCGGAAGGATCGCGTTGCACCGGATGCCGCGCTTTCCAAATTGCGTTGCGACATATTGGGTGAGGCAGTTCACAGCCGCCTTTGACGCGGCGTAGGCCGTACCGTGAAGGCCGCCTAAGATCGCAGCACCAGAGGACGTGTTTATAATCGAACCTCCGCCACGTTCCAGCATGTGTGGGATCGCGTTCTTGCAGCCGATCATGACACTGCGGGTATTGATCGCCATAGTCCGGTCCCAGACCTCGACGTCGAGGGTGTCGACAGCATCGTCGCCTCCGATTGATGAGTTTCCGAGTGCGGCTGCATTGTTGTGAAGAACGTCGAGTCCGCCGAAACGGGTCACGGTTTCGGTGATTAATTCCAAGAAGGCCGACTCCTGCGAAACGTCCGTGCGCATGGAGAATGCGTCGCCTCCTCCGTCTTGGATTTCTTGGACGACGCTCGCCGCCCCCTTTTCATCGACATCTCCGATCGCAATCTTGGCGCCCTCGGACGAGAGGCGGATTGCGCTGGCGCGCCCGATCCCGGAGGCGGCTCCCGTTATGATTGCAATTTTGTCTTCGAGTCGGCGCGTCATAGTGGACTTTCTTTACTCGGTTCGCACCGAGTGGATGGCTGCGGGTAAGTGGTGGCAATTCGGTGGCGAGTGATGAGATTATGTTCCTTCCCCGGGTAGCTGGGTGCAAGGGTATCGGGTTGGGGGGAAGGGTGTTGCGTTGTTGAGGGCGCCTGCTCAGCGGTTTGGGTCGCCCTTCATCGATGTTCGATATGGCAAACGCACTCAAGCCAACTCAGTTCATGAAGCCGATTAAACCTCCGGAGCAAGGCAGTTCGCCGCCTAATAAGATGGCACTCGGCATTATCCGTCTCTGCGACTTTACCGGTCAGCTGGCTGGCGCAGGGGTAACGAAGCTGCACGATCAGAGAACTCTTAGGTATCGACGTCTCTCGCGTACTTAGAATTAGCGTAGGGTAGTGCGCACAGTTCCAAGAGCCGCTTCCCCGATTCGGTCTCCTTTAGGCTGTCGCCCATTGTTCGAATCGTGATGCTGGTTCGTCGCGCGGAAATGTCGCAAGCCAGGATGCCGTGCTCCCAGTCATAGCGTGCGGGCCCGAATAGAATCGCGAGTGAGCCCGCGGGCAGAGGCACGCGTACGCAGCTTGGGTCGCACTTCGTGGCCTGATGGCGATCAACTTCGCTTCCCGGACGGCCCCGAAAAAAAGTAAGGATAGAATCCGATTCGAGGGAAACGTCGAGAATCATCTCGCCATACGCGAAGGTGTCGTCGAGGTGGAGGTCAAGGTTCGAAGCGAGCTCCGGAGAATAACGCAGCACGAAAACGTCGGTGGGCAGAAAGGCTTCGAGCGCGCTTTCGGCATTCGTATTTTCGGATTTCCGTATTAGTGACCCGAGTCGTTCTCGCATGCGAACAACTAGGTCGTGGGTGTAGTCCGGTATGCCGGGGAATGCGGTGACGCTCATGCGCCGCTTATTGAAATTGACTTTCGCCCCGTAGTGCTGCTTGTCCTTGCCACTCTGTGAGGAGGTAAACGGGGCCTGGTCGATTGTCGTGAGCAGGGAGTGTGCCTCCATTCTGGAGAGGAAGTTTTCGATGACGATCAGACCACGAAATTCGGGACATGTAGGCGCGCTCTGCGTTGGGATATCGAACGCATGGATCGTGGTGCCGTTGGTTACGATGGACTGATCGAGGTCAGTGATGCCCCATGGACTTCTCGGATTCGAAAGGAGCGGAGGCATGGCGATCGGGTCGTCCATCTTCCGTTGTCGCCGCAAACCTGCGTCGAGACATCGATTGCACCAGCGGACGCCGGTACATGCGCATTCTTTGATTATTTTGGCAGGCATGTATGAAGTCGATCGCTGTCTTTTGGGGGGCTGCATGATCGGGAAGGAATCCCCGCGGAATGCAGGATAGGCAGCAAGGGACCCGCCACCAACAACATCAATTCCCGCATATGGAGCACGCGCTAGAGACTGAGTTCGTCGTGACGATTCCGGGCCGAATGTCATTTCTGAAGCGGGGCGCGATTCGCCATGTGACGGACGGCGAAGGGCGGGGGAATCACTTCGGAATCGAATTGCCCGTGCTGGCCAATGCACAGGGTCAGGCGATCTCAGGCTACGTAGTCGACCGGCTTGACTGCGCGGCGCTATGCCTTGATGCAGGCACCTCGTTTAGGCGCCGCCGGACCGCACGAAGCGTCTGAAGGCAGACGCACTCCAATTGTCGTGATCCTCGCCCCAGCCGCGCTTCCCGTCGTCCCATTGCCAGTCGGTCAGACAATTCCACGTCCACAAGTTCGGATTGAGATGTACACCGAACTTATTATGCGGCACACCTTCCGCCTCTAGCGCCCTACCAAGCTCGTCCTTGCCAGTGATCCGAACGCGGCTTGGGCAGTGTTCTTTTCGTTCGAGAACCTCTCTCGTTCCCTCGACGAGTTTCGACCAGGTTCCGTCTCGAAGCAGGAATCCGTGGATCCCGACATAGCCAGTTCCGAAATCCGCAGTGATGATGTGCCACGCATCCTGGTCTGACATTGTCGCGTAGGTGTATCCGCCTCGTTCGTTAGGTGCGGCCGGATGAAGTGACGGTCCGATCTGGGAACGCGCACCCCACGAACGGTCACGCATGCCGAAGGCATCAACTTTGATCGTCTCACCCTCGATCCGAATTGTGCCGGTATATCGGCCGGGCTGATCAAGATGACTCTCGCCGAGGCGGTTGGGTTCACAGATCGCGTCGTAGGTCAGGTGGATTTCTACTTCTTCGCGATCCGCGTCGACATAATGCAGCTCGTATTTTTTGAGTGGCTCAAGGCATTTGTAGTGCAGTCCATTAGCCAGGCGAATGTCAGTGAGTTCCTGGTCCTCGGGAATCGGCAGGTGCCATAAATTCTTGTGGTAGACGCAGTCGTGAAGCTGATGTCCTGAATCGTCCCAGAGAACGCATGCTCCTGA
>Ga0315315_10005882_pt1 | contig 11326 bp, 8 predicted proteins | sample M140m3416metaG_FD_203699 | JGI IMG/M metagenome (GOLD analysis project Ga0315315, IMG submission 203699) | Ammonia-oxidizing marine archaeal communities from Monterey Bay, California, United States - M1 40m 3416 | ecosystem: Environmental > Aquatic > Marine > Intertidal zone | place: USA... | reverse complement strand
CTACTAGTAACGCTCCTTATAGAGTGTTTAATATTGGTAATAGCCAACCAACACCACTAATGGATTATATTTCCGCTATTGAAAATGCACTTAATATTCAGGCAAAAAAAAATTTTTTACCAATGCAACTCGGTGATGTTCAATCAACAAGCGCAGATACTTCAGAGTTAAATGAGTGGATTAATTTTAAACCCAATACACCTGTAAATGAGGGCGTTACTAATTTTGTGAATTGGTATCAAAATTTTTATCAATCAAAATAATGATACATTCTATTAAATTAGCAATCATAGGCTTAGGTTATGTTGGTTTACCTTTAGCTGTAGAATTTGGAAAAAAAAGGGATGTGATTGGTTTTGATACCAACTCTAGGAGAGTTGAAGATCTCAAAAAGGGAATTGACTTCACCCTTGAGGTTACCAAAGAAAAATTAAAAAACTCTAAGAATTTAGTATTTACAAATACTCCAGATGATTTAAAAAGATGCAATTTTTTTATAGTAACCGTCCCAACTCCAATTGATAAACAAAAGAAACCAGATCTAAATCCTCTTATTCAAGCATCTAAAACAATTGGGCTTGTATTAAAAAAAGGGGATATTGTTGTATTTGAATCAACTGTTTACCCTGGTGCGACCGAGGAGCAGTGCGTACCAATTCTGGAGAAACATTCATCCTTGATACTTAATAAAGATTTTTTTGTGGGTTACAGCCCAGAGAGGATTAATCCAGGTGATAGTGAGCATGATGTTACAAGTATTACCAAAATAACCTCTGGATCAAATGAAGAGTCATCAAAGATTATTGACGATCTTTATAATGAAATAATACTAGCAGGTACTCATAGGGCATCTAGCATAAGGGTAGCTGAAGCTGCCAAAGTGATAGAAAATACACAAAGAGATTTAAATATTGCTTTGATAAATGAGCTTGCGTTAATTTTTAATAAAATGGATATTGACACCTCAGAGGTATTAGAGGCAGCCAGAACTAAATGGAATTTTCTTGACTTTCGACCTGGACTAGTTGGAGGTCATTGTATAGGAGTAGACCCATATTATTTAACTTATAAAGCTCAATCAATAGGATATCAGCCTGAAATTATTTTATCAGGAAGAAGATTAAATGACAGGATGAGTACTTATGTTGTTTCTAGCTTCATCAAGGGAATGACAAAGATACATATCAATTTAGAGAAATCGAAAGTTCTTATCATGGGAGCTACATTTAAGGAGAATTGTCCCGATCTTCGTAATTCAAAAGTATTGGATATGATTAGCGAGCTCAGAGAATACAGTGTTGCAGTGGATGTATTTGATCCATGGATTTCCAAAGATGAATTGCCTGAAAATATCGATTGTGAATTTGTAGATAATTTAGAAAATAATAAGTATGACGGATTAATTTTAGCTGTGCCGCATAAAGAATTTGTTCAGCTTGATCCTGCTAGTTTTAGAAATCTTTGTAAAGTGAATAGCGTAATTTTTGATTTAAAAAGTGTGTTGCCAATAGATTCTTCTGATTTGAGGTTGTAAATTTTTATATGAAAAATAAGAGCAATATTTTTTTTGACCTAGTGCACTATTTAAAAATTTTCCAAAAATATTTAGGTTCTAAAATTTATATTGTAACTGCCCTTTCTTTGATCGCAGCTATATCAGAAGGGGTGGGATTCTTAATTGTTTTGCCTTTATTTGAAGTGCTTGGTACCACAGGCAGCGAGGACGAATTAACCGGTGTAGGAAAGCTTTTATTTAATTTTTTTATCTACTTGGGCTGGGATGGCTCCCCTATAATTCTAATTATTGCAATTACAATTACTTTTTTGCTTAAAGGGTTTCTTGTTTTTGGCTCCATGGCGTTCAATGCTTACCTTATTGCAAAGCTTCTTCGAGAGCTAAAAGAAAGGCTATTTGATCATTATAGCGTTATGGATTATCAGTACTATTCAAGTCGTGATACTGGTCATTTTACCAATGTCATGAATAATCAAATTAATACTATGTTAATTGCCTTTAGATCAATGATGAGGCTTGGCTCAGAATTAGTTATGGGAGCTGTTTATGTGGGATTAGCATTTGCAGTTTCATGGAAATTCGGAGCAATGGCAATATTTTTTGGTTTAATCCTTTTATTTGTTTTTCAAGGATTAAATATTTACGTAAGAAGTCTTTCTAGAAAGACTGCCAAAGAAAGCGGCATTCTCTCTAAGCTTTTAATCCAATATCTTCATGCTTTTAAGTATTTAATATCCACCAATCAATCACATCATCTAAGATATAAATTTTTTGAATCTGTTGATAGGTTTGTTGACTTTGAGTTAAAAAGAAGAGTTTCTGAGACATTAACATTTTCCTTAAGAGAACCAATTTTGGTAGTTGCAGTAATGATTATCATTGGTGCACAAATCGCATACTTCAATGAACCAATAGGACCAATCCTTGTTTCAATAGCTCTATTTTATCGAGGGCTAAATTCATTCCATGGAATGCAGCTGCATGGTCAGTTGATGCTTGATCAAATTGGTGCGGTAGAAATGGTCAATGATGAATTTAATAGGCAAATGCACAATATTGAACAAGATGCAGATATTTCAATGAATACCTTCTCAGAGTCGGTTGAGTTTCAAAATGTAAACTTTTCGTATGGAGATGAGTTTGAAAATGCATTATCCAACATTGATATTAAAATTAGAGCATTTCAATCAGTGGCTTTTATTGGTTCATCTGGAGCTGGTAAATCAACTATTATTGATTTGTTAACACTAATTCTTAGACCAACAAGTGGAAAAGTTTTAATAGATGGACAAAATTCATCATTGTTAAAATCTAGCTCATGGCGATCACAAATTGGGTATGTTTCACAAGATATGGTGGTTTTTGATGATTCAATAGCTAATAATATTTCTATGTGGCAAGGAGAAATTGAAGAAAATCCAGAGCTACTCTCCCAAATAAAAAAAGCATGTATGCAGGCAAATATTTCTGATTTTATTGAATCATTGCCTGATCAATATAACACTCAAGTTGGCGATCGAGGCATCAAACTATCAGGCGGGCAGAAACAAAGACTTTTTATAGCTAGAGAGTTATTTAGGCAACCAAATATTTTATTATTGGATGAAGCTACTAGTGCTTTAGACACTGACTCAGAAAGTTTTATTCAAGAATCTATAGATAGTCTAAAAGGATCAATTACTTTAGTAATTATTGCTCATAGACTTTCTACAATAAGAGATGTTGATTATGTTTATGTCCTTGATCAGGGCTCTATTATCGAATCAGGTCCATATCAAACATTGCGAGATAAAAAAGGTTCCCATTTGGATCAACTGATAGAAAAACAAACCCTATGATCAAGTATGATTTTACTCGAGCCTAATGCTTTTGCACTAAACAATGAAAATTACAGACCTTAGAAAGTACGAGAGCTTATACTTACTTTCAAAAAAAATGGGTAGTGGAAATATTCTTAGATCCTATCTACAGCTTGATGAAAATCTACCACTTCCCCTAGGTATATCTCACGGTGTAGATATGAATCATCTTCATGAAGCTCAAGATATTTCCTCAATCGAACCATTGCATTGGTGTTATAACGAGGCTATTGCTAAAAGAGCTGATGGAATTAAACAATGCGCTCATCTACCTCATCCGTGGATCATATTAAAAGAGCTTAATTCGAGGCAAGTACCATCTAACGAATTATTAATTATTGGTCCCCCAGATGGAAAAACAAATAATTTAAATTTATTAAAAAGCTTAAAAAAGAAAAAAATCAACAAAGGAGATGTTTTAATTAAGCAAAGAGGGGATATAGATATCTCAAAAAATTTCTGGGTCAATGAAGGGTATGGTGTTGTTACTGCCGGCAGCAGTAATGACAAATTTTACAATAGGTTGTTTAGCTTGATTTCAAAATATGAAGAAGTTGTAAGTTGCTCAATGAGCAGCGCGCTTATATTCTCAGCTGCGCTTGGAAAAAAATGCTCAGTTTTAGAGGATTATCTAATGACTACCTATGAACTATCCAGCTATGCAAATTTTATTAATTTTAAAGGATCAGTCGCTCCTATAATGCTTGACATGATCAAGAAAGGCGAGGATGTCAATCTTATAAACTTTGCTGAGAATTTATTAGGTATTGGTTATTTAGATCAACCAATGGAAATGAAGAATAAATTATTAATTAATATTGAGAAGATCAAAGCGCCCATACATCATCACATCTCCCGACCATTTTTTTTAAAAAAACTTTATGAAATTATAGCTCTTAAACTTAATAAACCATCTCTTACCAAGATGAGAGTCATTGATATTATGAAAAGTATTTCAAGCCCAAAGGTTTCAATCGTTACTAAGAATGAAATCAGCATTTATTTATTGGGCATGAATGACTTAAACTTTTCTTCCTCGACAGTAAAATATCAAGCTAATATAACAGAGCCTGGAAGAGCAATTGATTAAATATTTCGTTTTTTATGAAACCTAAAATAATTTTCTTGACTAGAAATGGTTTAATGGAACCCTTGGGTCAGTCCCAAGTCTTAAGATACTTGATTGGTTTATCTAAGGATTTCAATTCCACAATTATTTCATTTGAAAAAAAGAATGATATTAAAAATACTTCACTGAAGACTTCTATTCAATCTCAATGTGATGCAAGTAATATAAATTGGGTAGCAAAAAAATACACAAATTTTTTTGGCCCTTTTTCTCTCGTAATTGATATTTTAAAGATGATTGTGACGTGCTTTATTGAGGCCAAAAAAGGAGCTAATCTTATTCATGCAAGAAGCTATATTCCTGCTTTAGTAGCCATGATGGTAGGAAGAATTCTCAATATTAATTACATTTTTGATATGCGAGCATTGTGGCCAGAAGAATTAATAACATCTAGGCGCATTAAACGTAACTCCTTTTTGCATAAAATGTTACTTTCACTCGAGCGACATGCTATTAAAAATGCCTTTTCAATAGTTACTCTCACAAATGCTTCCCTTGCATATATATTTGATTTATATGAGCATGAGATTTGTCATAAAAAGGTTGTTGTAATCCCAACTTGCACAGATCTAGATAAATTTTATCCTACCAATAACAAATCTGATTACGTAATTGGTTGCAGCGGATCAGTCTTAAGTGGTTGGTTTGATCTTGATAAGCTGGCAATATTTTATTCATTCGTAGCAAAAAAAAATCCTTTTATGAAATTTGAAGTTACAACAAAAGACAATCACTCAATAGTTACAGAATTTCTTCATAGAAGAGGTGTTCCCATAGATCGCCTTAGAGTATTTAGCTCAACAGTTGAGAATATGCCAAGTGTAAACCAGCTTCAATGCGCATCAGTTATGTTCTATAAAGGAAATCAATTATCAGAATTGGGAAGGTCTCCTACAAGAATGGCTGAGGTTTTAGGATGTGGCAATCCAGTAGTGTCCAATAGCGGTGTTGGAGATGTTGCTGAGATTGTAAACAAATATAATGTTGGAGTGATATTAGATAATTGTGATGAAAATAGTTTAGAGCTAGCATATGAGTTATTTATTGAGCTGGTTTCAAATCCAAACACTTCTAATCGATGCAGAGAAGCGGCAGAGAAAGTTTTTTCAATCTCAAGCGGAGTAAGGAGTTATGCTGAGATTTATAATCAAGCAAAATAACCCTAAAGATCAATTAAAATAAGCTTTGCAATAAATTTTTTCATGAGCGTATCTTATAATCATTACAAATGAAAACTTATAAAATCTTATGCTTTGCTTTATATGGCGAACAAGCTGCAAGTAATAGAGTCCGTTTAGGTCAATATAAGGAAGAGTTATATTCTTCTGGATTTAAACTTAAGATTAACTCGCTGCTGATTAATGAATATATCGTTGCGCTTTCTAATAAAACTTCACCACCTTTTTTAAAGTTACTTCGTTCTTTTTTTGAGCGAATAAAACTATTACTCTTCAGCCAAGAATATGATTTATTAATTGTTCATTGTGAACTTTTTCCATTTCTGCCTGGTTGGATAGAGCAACTTCTTTTACGAAAACCATATATATATGATTTTGATGATGCATTTTACCTTAAATATAGTTCAGGTAAGTACAAATTACTTAAGCCATTTTTAGGTTCTAAATTTAAGAGAATTATTAAAAATGCCTCTTTTGTTACTGCTGGCAATAAAAACTTAGCAAATTATGCAAAAAAATATAATTCCAATGTAATCATTTTGCCAAGCGTGGTTGATACAAATATTTATTATAAAAAAAATAGGAAACCTAATAGTTGTTTTACATTGGGTTGGATCGGTTCACCATCTACTGCAATTTATCTAGAAAAATTAGTTAAACCCCTTGCATTGTTAGGCAAGAAAATTCCTCTCAAGCTTATTGTTGTGGGCGCGCAAGGTCCAAGTATTCAAAATGTAATTGTTGAATCAATACCTTGGTCCCTAGAAGACGAAGTTCATCTAATCAATCAATTTGATGTCGGGTTAATGCCGCTAAATGATGATGAGTGGTCAAGAGGAAAGTGTGCATATAAATTGATTCAATGCATGGCATGCGAAGTATGTGTAATAGCATCTCCAGTTGGCTCAAATGTCGATGTTGTAAATCATAGTAGTGGCTTCCTAGCTGAAAGCGATCAGGATTGGTATGATAGTTTGTTTAAATTGTCCCAAGATATATCTTTGCGGGAGAGGCTGGGGAAGGCTTCCGCAAATAGAATTATGCAAAATTATTCATTACAAACCAATAAGCCTTTGTTAATAAATGCAATCAGCAAAGCCATACATATTAACAAAAAATGAAAAAGAATATTGACCCAAAAACTGTAAAATCTTTTGGAGATGAATGGTCTAGATTTGATCAATCAAGTATGAGCGAAGAAGAATCAAAAAAAATATTTGATGAATATTTTTCAATATTTCCTTGGAATTCTTTGCCGCAAAATTCAGAAGGTTTCGACATGGGAAGTGGAAGTGGAAGATGGGCTAGATGGGTTGCACCAAAAGTTGGAATTTTAAACTGCATTGACCCATCTGATGCTTTGGAAATTTCTCAAAAAAATCTAAATGAGCATACAAATATAAAATATTTTAAAGCTTCGGTTGATGATGATATTAATCTTGAGGGCACCCAAGACTTTGGATATTCTTTGGGTGTTCTTCACCATATTCCAAATACACAAGATGCTCTGACTTCATGCGTCAAATTATTAAAACCTGGAGCACCTTTCCTTTTGTATCTTTATTATTCTTTTGATAATAGATCTACTATTTATAGGTTTACTTGGAAATTATCAGACATTATTAGGAAATTTATATTTAGACTTACGCCTAGAGTAAAACACTTCTTTACTGATTTAATTGCCTTATTTATTTATTATCCTTTCACAAGAATTGCAAGATTATTTGATCTAATTAATCTTGAATCATCCAATATCCCCCTTTCTTACTATAAAAATCATAGTTTCTATACAATGAGAACAGATGCGAGGGATAGATTTGGCACTCCTTTGGAGCAAAGGTTTTCAAAACAGGAAATTCGCAACATGATGACTTCTGCAGGGCTTGATAACATAATTTTTTCTGACCATGCTCCTTTTTGGTGTGCCGTTGGTTCTAGAAAAATAACTGAGAGAAATTAATTTGTGTGGCATAACCGGTTTCTTAAATGCACATCCACTAAGAAAAGATAAAGCACTGAGTGTGCTTCAAAACATGACGAGCTCTCTCGAGCACAGAGGCCCAGACGCAACAGGGTATTGGATGGATCCAAATGGAATGATTGCGCTAGGTCATCGCAGATTGTCTATTTTAGATCTTTCAGATGCTGGATCTCAGCCTATGGTATCTATATGTGGAAGATTTGTTCTAACTTTTAATGGTGAGATTTATAATCATCTTTCTTTAAGAAAAGATCTTGAAAAAGATATTTCTATTCAATGGAGGGGAACCTCTGATACAGAGACTTTAATTGAAGCTATTTCATATTGGGGGTTGATTAATACTCTAAAAAGACTCAAAGGAATGTTTGCATTTGCTTTGTGGGATAAAAAGCTTGAAATTCTTTCTCTTGCAAGAGACTCTATGGGCGAAAAGCATTTATATTATGGGTGGCAAGGGAAAACTTTTATATTTGGATCAGAGTTAAAGGCTTTAAAAGAGCATCCAGATTTTCAAAAAAAAGTTTCTAAAAATTCATTATCATTATTTCTTCTTCATAATTATGTCCCGGCACCGTATTCAATTTTTCAAGGAATAAAGAAATTGCTCCCTGCTCAAGTTGTCAGCATTGATCTCAAAAAGGGCTTTGCTGAACCTGAGTTAATTTCATATTGGTCAATTTCTAAAATCTCTTCAGAAAAAAATATTAAATTTTCTGATGAAAATACTGCGATAGATGAGCTTGAAAAAGTATTAAATCATTCTGTTCGCTCTCAAATGTTATCTGATGTTCCAATTGGATCATTGTTATCTGGAGGCATAGATTCGTCTTTGATAACAGCAATTATGCAAAATAATTCTACAAGACCCGTTAAAACTTTTACCATTGGATTCGATGATAAGAATTTTAATGAAGCAAGACACGCTGCTTCTATTGCAGATTATCTGAAGACAGATCATCACGAATTATATGTCTCCTCTTCAGATTCATTATCCCTTGTTCCAAATATAGCTAGATATTGGGATGAGCCTTTTGCTGATTCATCTCAAATCCCCACTTATTTAGTTATGCAGCTTGCTAGCAATGAAATCAAGGTTGCATTATCTGGTGATGGAGCTGATGAATTATTTGGAGGCTATAACAGGTATAAATATGCTCCAAAAATTTGGAATCAGCTTGGATGGTTACCACCAAGCTTTAAAAAAATTCTAAAAATTATTTCTACATCAATTCCAGCATCAACAATTGATACAGCTTCAAAGCCTTTTTCAAGAATGTTGGGGGTCTCTCAACTTGGCCAAAAAATACATAAACTGGGCAATAGATTATCCAATCTTAACTCAATTGATTCTTTTTACTATTCGCTTGTTACAGAATGGCCGGATGTAAATCAGGTGCTGAGGGAGCCCCAATATCCATCATATTTACTGAATGATTTTAAAAGGTGGCCTCAATTTCAAAATCCAGTTTCTCGCATGATGGCTTTGGATACTTTAACCTATTTGCCTGATGATATCTTAACTAAAGTTGATAGAGCTTCCATGGCAGTGTCTATTGAGAGCAGAGCACCATTTTTAGATCTTGATGTAGTTGAGTATGCTTTTAATTTACCATTGAAATACAAAGTCAATAATAATCAATCAAAATGGATATTGCGCCAAGTTCTGAAAAGACATATTCCCGAGCATCTAATCAATAGACCAAAAATGGGATTTGGGTTACCTATTGATGAGTGGTTAAGGGGCCCTTTAAGGGAATGGGCAGATGAATTACTTAATAAAGATAAATTGTTGCAGCAAGATTTTTTTAATGCTGAGTATGTTCAAAATATTTGGGATAAGCATTGTAAAGGTGAGCAATTTGGCTCAAGATTGTGGGGTATTTTAATGTTTCAAAATTGGCTTGAGCAACAATAAGCTTAGTAAGTTTTAATTTTGTCTTATATTATTTAATTTAAAAATTATGACAACTTACTGGATTCTCTTTTTTATTGCAGCTGGTTTTGCTCTAATTTCTCAGTCGAGAGCACCCATTCTTGGAGATAATCTATATTCAACAAAACTATATTCTGAATGGATTGTTTTTATTTTCATTTTAACGATATTAATTGGCTTTCGGTTTGAAGTTGGTGGAGACTGGTATATATATAATGAGCATGTTACTGAGGCAATAGATTCAACTCTTGCAAGCGCATTAACTAAGTATGGTGATCCAGGGTATTATTTTTTAAATTGGATGAGTGCTAAATCTGGTTTTGATATATATGGCGTTAATTTAATATGTGGACTGGTTTTTGCGATTGGCTTATCTAAATTTTGCAGAAGTTTGCCTAGACCTTGGTTAGCGTTAACAGTTGCTATTCCTTATTTATTTTTAGTGGTCGCATTAGGTTATTCAAGGCAAGGGGTTGCAATTGGCTTTGGAATGCTTGCTTTGGTTGCATTTGGTCGCAAGGATATTAAATGGTTTGTTTGGTGGGTTTTTTTAGCAGCCTCATTCCATAAATCTGCTGTTTTGCTTCTACCAATTGCTTTAATAGCAAATACAAAAAATTCGTATCTTACTATTTTTGGGTTCTTAATATTAGGAGTAGGAGCATTTTTTTTATATTTAGAGCAATACATAGAAAAGCTTTATCAAAACTATGTTACAGCCCAATCGCAATCAAGCGGAGCATTTATTAGGCTTTCTATGAATGCAGTTCCCGCATTAATTTATTTACTTTTTAGAGATAGATTTCACTTTTCAGAGAATGAGAAGGAAATTTGGAGATGGTTTTCTATTCTATCTATAGTAATGCTTATATTATTTTTTTTAATTTCAGCATCAACTGCTTTAGACCGAATTGCACTATACATGATACCTCTTCAGCTAGTAATCTTTTCAAGACTGCCTGACGCCTTTGGCGTAGACACTTTTTCACGCACTTTTATTTTTACATTAATATTATCTTATTACGCATTTGTTATGTTTGTGTGGTTAAATTTTGCTTATCACGCATACATGTGGATACCATATAAATCCTTTTTAGTTGAGATGGTAATTTGATACATGAAAAAGCGCATCGTTCTATTTGCTAATTCAGACTGGTATCTCTTTAATTTTAGACTGCCCCTAATTCAAGAAATTCAAAAATCTGGTTGTGAATTATGGCTAATTTCTCCAGCTGGTCCATATGCACAAAAGCTAGTCGAAATGGGTCTTAACTGGCATCCAATCCAGCTTGATAGATCAAGTATTAATATTTTTGTTGAGTTTAAAGCTATTTTTCAGCTTCGTAATTTTATAAAAGCTAATAAGATTGATTTAGTGCACGGTTTCACAATCAAATGCTCTATATACACAGCGCTAGCGTCTTTGAGGTTAAAAGTATTAAATATTTTTTCCATCACTGGAATGGGATATGTTTTTACTAGCAAAGATTTTAAGGCAAAATTGTTAAAACCATTTTTATGGACACTATTAAATATCTCTATTAATAAAAAAAATGCTCATTTAATAGTTCAAAATAAAGATGATTTAAACTTATTTATCTCTTCTAATTTAATTGAAGAGTCTAGAATTTCTCTAATTCCTAGTTCTGGAGTTGATTGCTCTAGATTTATTCCTACTAATGCTACCTATAATAGCTCTAATTTAAAGGTTTTATTATCAGCGAGATTAT
>Ga0315315_10005881_pt1 | contig 11327 bp, 14 predicted proteins | sample M140m3416metaG_FD_203699 | JGI IMG/M metagenome (GOLD analysis project Ga0315315, IMG submission 203699) | Ammonia-oxidizing marine archaeal communities from Monterey Bay, California, United States - M1 40m 3416 | ecosystem: Environmental > Aquatic > Marine > Intertidal zone | place: USA... | reverse complement strand
TCCCTATTGCGTCTCCATAACAAGCACCGCGGGCGTGACCTGCGTGAAGTGGTCCCGTTGGGTTAGCGCTTACAAATTCAACATTTACGTGTTTACCTAAACCGGTATTAGAGGAACCGTAACGATTCCCATTCTCTAGAACCCTAAGAATGACCTCATGCGCTAAAGCAGTGGAGATATGGAAATTGATGAACCCTGGACCTGCAGCTGCAACTTCTGTTATTCCCTTAGGCAGATCGGCATTTAGTGACTCAGCAATCTGCTCAGCCAAAGCTCTTGCTGGTTTGCCGACTCTTTTCGAAGTCGCCATAGCAATATTGGAAGACCAGTCGCCATGCTCTGGGTTTGCAGGACGTTCAAGGCTTATCTCATCAGTTGATACTGAGATGCCAAGCTCTTCAAGCTTTTTATTTAATGAATTCTTTATTGTTTCGGTAATCATGGAAAGTATTTATCTGCTGATTCTCTATCGTATGTTTAAGCATAGGTTTTCGCTTGCATGCATTGATTATTCATCTCCTAATTGAACTAAATAGTGGTAGTAGAACGTGAGTAGAAGGGTTGACTTGTAGGTTAATAAGGTGACATTACAAACCGAATTTGCTGCTGCTCCATCGATCGGACGAATATCTATTTGGCCTCCTGTTATTCTTGCCCCGATGGCCGGTGTTACCGATGTTCCATTTCGTTCTCTGTGTAGATCATTTATGGAGGAAGGCCTTTCGGATAATTCAAACGATAGTGATAAGTCCAGTCATGTTCCTGGACTGTTCGTGAATCAAATGATTACAGCCCGAGCATTTGTAGAAGAGAATAAGAAGACTATGAAACTGGCAGAGTTTGGTAAAGATGAATCACCGCGCTCTATTCAACTTTATGGGACCGAACCCGCATCTTTAAAGAAAGCTGTTGAGAAATTACTGGTTACAGGACAGGTTGAGCACATTGATTTAAACTTTGGGTGCCCAGTGCCGAAAGTGACAAAGCATGGAGGCGGTGGTGCACTTCCATATAAACAAAGCCTTTTTCGTAAAATCATTAAATCCGTTATAGTCAGCGCAAATGGCGAGATACCTATCACCGTTAAGTTTCGGATGGGAATTAATAGTGACCATCTTACGTATCTGGAAGCTGGAAAAATCGCTGAAGGTGAAGGAGCTTCAGCGATTTCTCTGCACGCACGAACAGTTGAACAGTTATATAGCGGGGATGCCGATTGGTCAGCTATTGGGAAACTTAAAGAGCATGTTACAACAATACCGATTTTCGGTAATGGAGATATTTGGGAAGCCCATGATGCTGTCCATATGATGCAAGAGTCAAATGCAGATGGTGTTGTCATCGGGAGAGGATGCCTTGGACGCCCTTGGTTATTCAAGCAATTAGCTGAAATATTTTCTGGTAAGGAGATTTCTCAATTCCCATCGCTTGGGGAAGTAGGTCGAACAATGCTTAGGCATGCGGAGTCAGTTGTTGAATGGAATGGTTCAGAGACTGCCTTGCGAACATTCCGAAAGCACGCATCATGGTATTTAACAGGCTTTGCGGTTGGAAAAGACGCAAGAAGAGAAATACAGCAAATAACTTCACTGCAGGATTTAGCTAATATTATTGACAATTTCGATGGGAGACAACAGTTACCTATTGATTCATACCGTATTCCTAGAAGCCACACTGGGGGTCCGAAGAATGTTTCACTACCTGATGGATGGCTCAATGACCCTTACGAAGATTTTGAATTGAATGAGTTGGCCGGTCAGTTTGCTTCAGGGGGGTAACTCAGACGTTGACCAAATTTTTTAGCAAGTAAATCTAAAATTATTGCCCTCGTAGCTCAGGGGATAGAGCATTGGCCTCCGGAGCCATGTGCGCAGGTTCGAATCCTGCCGAGGGCGCTTTCATTTAATGCTAATTCGTCCGAAACTTCTGCTTAATTCAACTTAATTAGAATAGGGGCTTGTATCATCGCATCATGACCAATGTTGAAACTGCCCCTAAGGAGAAAAAGGCTCGTTGGACTTTCCAGTGGAAAGAACTATATGACGAAGTAATTACCTCTGGATTATGCACGGGTTGCGCCGGGTGTGTCATCGCATGTCCTCATGACGTAATCGGCTACAAACATGAACCTGGCCAATATAAACCATTTCACCTTGAAGAGGAATTCGGACTTTCGAACTGTGGACATGGAGAAAAGGGTTGCACCAGTTGCACTCGTGCTTGTCCTCGGTTTAGAGATTGGGAAACTGAGGCTGATCAACACCTCTTTGGAAGAATTAGAGAAGACGAAGAAATTGCTGGAATCTACAAAGATATTCTTTTGGTACGAGCCTCAGATGATTTCGTATATGACGTTGGACAAGATGGTGGTTTAGTTTCGTCAATACTTATTTGGTGTTTAGAGAATAACATCATTGACGGAGCTCTTGTCTCTGGACTTGAAGGTTCCAATGAAGAAAGCGGCGATGCTGGCTGGAAGGCTATTCCAATGGTTGCTACAAATCGCGAAGAAGTTCTTGCTGGCGCTGGTAGTCGCTATACATACTCAGCGAATACCATGGCATATCCAGAAGCTAAAGAACGAGGGCTATCTAAGCTTGCCCTAGTTGGCATGAGTTGCCAAACATCAATTGCCCCTGTGATGTGGAATAGGAAAATAGGCAAGGTAGGAAAACCTATTAAGTTGAATATTGGGCTTCTTTGCTCCAAATCGTTTGATGACTCGATGTTCGATGAACTTTTCTGGGTCAAGTATGGTTTGCATAAAGATGACATCTCCAAAATGAATATTAAAGGAGTTTTTCAGGTTTGGATGAAAAATGGTGACTACCATGAGATCAATCTTAAAGAATGTCATGCCTGGACGCGAGAAGGTTGCAACCATTGTCCTGATTTTGCCGCTGAACATGCTGATATCTCTACTGGAGGTATAGGTGAATTGACTGATTGGACTCTCACTGTTGTTCGAACTGAGTTGGGACGAGCGATCATTGAAGCGATGATCAGTGACGGGGCTATTGAGACTCGGCCCGGCGATGATGACCCTGGAGCCATCGCTCTAATGCAGAAACTCGCCCAGAAAAGCAGATCGCGTTGGCCTGACTGGGCGAACGAAAGCCCAAGACTTGGACTTCCTACGAAGAAATCATAGGGGCTGAATCCCGAATACACTGCTCAAAAACACCTAGCAGTTTCTCACTAAATTCTTCATTTCCCTTTTGAAAATCTTTGTCAAGATTATTAAATGACCTGAATGCTGAGTTCTCGATTTCGGTTAGCGATGCCGATGAATCAGCCAAAGTAGCAGCTCGATTCATGAAGTACTTGTAAAGGCTTTCGTAACTGCACCCGCAAACCTGCAATAGTCCTGTTTCTTGAATAGCTACAAGATCCGGGATTGATCCTGATGCGCCAGTTACGCAGCCTTCCAAGAAGTTCCGTTTCACCTCTGGAACGGAATTCGGGTCTTCCCCACCCTGAAGTGCCCCTATAAGGTTGGCTGAAATTGGTCCGGGGTTCTTGGAAAATCCGTTATCGTTTGCATCAGACGAACAGCTAACTAGCAAAAGAAAGCCACTAACAAGAGTGAGAAAAGAATAGGCAATTAACTTTGGCATGAGGAAAATATTTGCTTCACGCGTGTGTCTAAGTTCCTAAAACCGTCATCTTCTTTTAACTGTTTATCAAATGCCTCAAATGCCTTAAACGCCTCAATATCCGAGACGGTCACTTCCCTTACAAATTCAACAAGCCCTGCGTAACTACATCCACATGAGCTAGCCAATGCAATTATGCTGCCAGCATCGTCTATCCCTCCGCTCATACAGCCTTCAATAAAATTCCTATGAACTAGTGGAACTCCATTTACATCCTCCCCGCCTTGCAATAATTGGTCAGCTAGCTCTACATATTCACTTTGCAGGGGGCCGGGTTGATCAATAAAGGATTGTGGCTTCCCCGAGGAGCCACAAGCAGTTAACGTCAGAACAGCGATTACTATAATGGAGATTCGTTTCATCATCATATTTGACGCTATCGGATTAAGTTGATTCCCACGACCATCTAGTCAGGCTTTGTAAGTTTTTTCCGCAGAGATTTCTTTTGCTCGCTCTAGCACCTCATCAAACATTTCAACTGTCAGTCTGCCTGTAAAAGTATTCTGTTGGCTCACGTGATAACTACATAAGATTACTTCACCCGAATCAAGCTCTACCTCCAACCCGTGGCGGAATTTAGGCCGAGGAGTTACGTTTAGCTCTTTCGAAATCGCTGTGTATCCGATTAACCCCAGTGCAAGGATTACTTTGATGTTTTGGAGATATCTAAACTCTCGTTTTAAATAATCACTGCATTTTTTTTGCTCTTCAGCCGTTGGTTTGTTCTGAGGAGGGGCACACCGAACTGGCGCTGTTATATATGCATCATTAAGCTCCATACCGTCGTCATTACTTGTTGCATTTGGTTGGGTGGCATAGCCAGCTCTGTGCAGTGCTGAGAACAGAAAATCACCGCTCCGATCACCTGTGAACATGCGCCCTGTGCGATTTGCTCCGTGTGCAGCTGGGGCTAAACCGATAATAAGGAGTTTCGCATTCGGATCTCCAAATGACGGAACTGGTTTTCCCCAATATTCTTCATCACGAAAAGACGCCCGCTTCTCAATTGCAATACTTTCACGCCATTCAACTAGTCTCGGACATTTTTTGCACTCTATTATTTCTTTATTTAATTGCGACAAAGTCATCAAGTGCACAATAGCTTTTGTTCTCGCACGAGCAACTCTCATAACAAAGTTCAGTAATTTTTTGTGACTTGAAACTTATGTTAGATCTGCCGGTAACGTGAAATTTGTGGCGAAGAAAACTAAGTCAACGAAAATGAACCCAACGGCGACGATAGTCATTCTCGTGCGCCATGGGCACACCCCGACGACCGGTAAAATTTTACCGGGCAGGGCAAAGGGGCTTCATTTAAGTGAGTTGGGCAAAGAGCAAGCGGCTAAGGTCGCTTCAAATTTAGGGTCTCTCCGAAAAGTTAAGGCTGTTTATTCTTCGCCTATGGAAAGGACTATTGAAACTGCAAAGCCAATTGCAAAAGCTTTTGGGATGAAAGTTCAACGGCATCAGGGATTGATTGAAGCTGATTTTGGGAAATGGACTGGGCGGAAGTTATCTGATTTAAGAAAATTGAATGACTGGGAGAAGGTCCAAAAAAATCCCTCCCTTTTCAGGTTTCCTGATGGTGAATCCTTTATGGAAATACAGTCAAGAATGGTTACGGCAGTTTCAAGTATCTGCGAAAACCATAGAGGTGAAATTGTCGTGGCAGTATCACACGCTGACACCATAAAAGCTTTTTTGACTGCAGCACTTGGTACACCCCTAGACCTATTTCAAAGACTTCATGTTTCTCCTTGTTCTGTTAGTCCTGTGATTTTCGGGGCCGAGAACCCATTCGTTCTTGCTGTCAATTCAACGGGTGCTGGGATTTCAATGCTTCTTGGGCAGGATGGGTCATGAGTCAGTCTTTTCATTTCGGAGATCTACAACACTTCACAACGGGCACTGTTGGCCCTTCAGGCCAGAGGGTCTTTTATCTTCAATTTGGTAATCCTGGTGACTTAGCGACACTTCAGCTCGAAAAGATGCAAGTACGGGCTTTAGCTGATTTCCTAGATCAACTAATTGGCGATGTGGAGCCAATTAGCCCGGATGAAATTCCCCTTGTCTTGGACTTGGTTGAACCGATTGCTCCAGACTGGATTGTTTCCAGCATCGGTGTTGCCTTTGAGAAAGATAAGTCTGAATTCGTTGTTGTAGCCGAAGAATTAATTGATGAAGATACTGAAGCGGCAATGGCTCAAATTCATTTAACCCCTGGTCAAGTAAAAGCTTTTATTTCAAAGGCTACTGAAGTAGTCAGTGCTGGGAGGCCTCCTTGTAACTACTGTGGCGAGCCGTTGAATTATGCTGATGCTTGGTGCCCTTGTTTTAACTAATCATGCAAGAAGAGGTTTCCCCATTCCGCGATAGACCAGAGATCTCAAATAGCGATGCCCTTGAAATCCTTCAAACAAGCAAAATTGAAATTATCGGAAGAATGGCGTGGAGTTCTAATTCAACTTATCTTGTGAATATTTTAGATGACGAAACTGATTTACAGGGAATATATAAACCATCGACTGGAGAGCGACCCTTATGGGATTTTCCTAGTGGTTTATACCGTAGGGAGATCGCATCTTTTCAGGTTGCTCAGCTAATCGGTTGGGACATTATCCCCCCGACCGTGGACACCTATGGCCCATTCGGTATTGGGTCACTTCAGTTGTTTATTCCTTGTGATTTCGATGTCCATTACTTTCATATGCTTGAAGATCCGGAACACCACGGAACACTTCAGAAAATATGCTTATTTGATTTTATTGCTAATAGTACTGACCGAAAAGGTGGACATTGCCTTCTAGGAAGTGGTGGAAGAATTTGGGGAATAGATAACGGCTTGACATTTCATGTTGATTTCAAATTGAGAACTGTTATTTGGGATTGGGCTGGCGAAAGGATACCTGAGAAGTTTCTTGCTGATATAGAAAATCTTTTGGAATCTCCGGCGGGCAATGACCTTCTTGCTTTTCTCAGCCCTCAAGAGTTAGATGCTATGTTTACTCGCGCGACAGTGCTATTGGAAAACGGTCGCTTCCCAGAGGATGCGACTGGAACCCGTTTCCCATGGCCAATCATATAGATATATCTATAAAAGCGATTTATAACAATTTTTAAATCTTCTGAATAGATTATGATTGTTCCAAGATCACGAATTTCACTCGCATTTTGAACATTCGTAAGCTATTTCCTCTAACTTTTTGAGAAAATAAGAGAAAAATGGCGATTTTTCCTACATCGAAAATTGGAGTGTGATAGTATTAGAGAATTCAATCGCTTGGGAAACCAAGCGATTTTTTTTGTCTTGAACTGACTTAAAAGTTCTCTTCGCCTGGTTTTGAGTCCCATTCATCTACTGGTTCTCCATTCTTATGGAAAAAACCAGCTAACCAAATAACTCCGAACCATGAAATTCCGACAACAAGCAAGAGGGCGGCAATGTTGAGTGCAATACTCATGATGCATCCCGTCTCACCCTGAAAATTATCCCCCTATAGCTTCAAGCAGGGCTGGAAGCACTTTGTGGACATCTCCTACGATTCCTAAATCTGCAATCGAAAATATAGGAGCCTCAGGGTCTTTATTTATGGCAATGATCGTTTTGGAACCTTTCATGCCAACCATATGCTGTGTCGCTCCAGAAATGCCTGCAGCGATGTACACGTCTGGTTTCACGACCTTCCCTGTCTGCCCGACTTGATAGCTGTAAGGGACCCAACCGGCATCCACAATAGCTCGAGAGGCACCAGCTGCCCCACCAAGTTTTCCTGCTAAATCTTCAATCATTTGAAAGTTCTCAGCTTCTCCGAGGCCTCGGCCACCAGAGACAACTATCGATGCTTCGTCAAGTTTGGGTCCATCAGACTCCTCAACAAAACGATTAGTTACCTTAGCTGAACCTGTTGCTCCTAAATCTGGAATTGATAAAGTTTCCACAGTTGCTGCGGAGCCGCCAGCATCTTCAGCGGTGAAAGACTTTGGACGGATCAGAAAGATCCCAGGTGTTTCGCCTGTGAACCTAGTTTTAACATTTGTTGTTCCCCCAAATACCGGTTCCACTCCAGTCAAACCATCATTATCAAGAAGATCAACAATATTGGTGATAACTGGTGCATCCATTTTGACTGATAACCTCCCAGCGACGTCTCTCCCGCCATAGGTTGTTCCGAACAAGATAGCTTGAGGGGATTCCTCTGAAGCCTTAGCAGCAACTGCTGAAGCTAATGCTGGTCCGGGAAGACCATTGTCTAAATCGCCAGTTGTGAGTATTCTGCTTACTCCGTGTGCCCCCAATTGAACAGCAGCTTGTTCAGCATCAGACCCCGCATGGAAAGCCGTCACGTCTCCGAGCTCCCTTGCTTTAGCCAAAAGCTCCAAAGTGATCGTTGAGACAACTCCGTCTGATGTTTCTGCGTGTATCCATATATTTGCCATGATGTCTCCTAAATAACTTTCATCTCTTGAAGGAAAGCAACGATTTTTTCGTGCCCGTCTCCTTCATCTTCAATAATCTCCCCTGCTTCTCTCGCTGGCGCAGGTTCGATCGAAACTATTTCTTGCCTGCCGCCGGCCCAACCCACTTTTGTGGTTTCGATTCCAAGGTCCCCAAGAGTAAATTCTTCTACTGGTTTCGACTTTGCGGCCATTATTCCTTTGAACGACGGGTATCTAGGTTCAACGACTCCAGCGGTCACGGAAACCAATGCGGGCAGAGGGCAGTCAACCTCATCATACCCATCTTCAGTTTGCCTTTTCACAGCTACACTTCCGTCGTTAACAGTTACTTCCTTTGCGAAAGTGACTGAGGGAAGACCAAGTAATTCCGCTATTTGCTCAGGAACTGTTCCTGTATAGCCATCAGATGATTCTGTTGCAGCAAGAACAAGGTCAGGCTCTGTTTTCTGTATCGCAGCTGCTAGGACTTTGGCTGTACTTAGAGCATCAGAACCAGACAAGGCATCATCACTAACGAGAATAGCGCTGTCAGCTCCCATCGCGAGAGCGTTATTGAGACCATTTCTTTCGTTGTTGGGCACCATTGAAATAAGAACAACTTCGCCGTCTTCGCCAACCAATTGGAGCGCCATTTCAACGCCATAGGAATCGGACTCATCTAATATAAGCTTAACGTTTCGATTTAGTGTCTTGGTCTCTGGATCAATTGCACCAGGATCAGCCGGATCGGGGATCTGCTTTACGCAAACTGCTACTTTCATGTTTCCTTCTTTTCAAGGCTCTCTACTGGCCCGTATTGTTAATTAGACTTTACAACAGGTTTTCATATATTCCATAACCGAAGAATGTGAGGAAAGTCACAGCTTGCGCACAAACTTCCTACAATGGTTGTGTGAAGATAATGTTCCTCGTTAACCCTGCAGCATCCTCTGTTACTCCGAGAACTCGCGTCGTTATTCAAAAGGCATTAGCTGCGGACCATGAAGTGGTGCTTGCAGAGACGATCCGTCGAGATCATGCAACGCGATTAACAAAGCAATCGGTTGTAGATGGCTTTGATGTTGTAGTTGTCTTGGGAGGAGACGGAACTTTAAACGAAGCCGCTAACGGGCTCATCAATTCCCAGACCGCTCTTGCTGTCCTCCCCGGTGGGTCAACAAACGTATTTGCTAGAACGCTTGGACTCCCAGATGACCCTGTTGAAGCAACAGGTATCCTGCTAGAAACCATGGAGAAAAATCCCCCTGAATCAATAGGTTTAGGTTGCGTCAACGGAAGATATTTCCTGTTTCATGCTGGTATGGGGTTTGATGCGGCGGTAGTTGCAGAGGTTGAAAAGCGAGGGCGCCTCAAAAGGTATGCGAGTCATGCCTTGTTTGTCTACGCTGCTGTAGATACTTGGCTCAGACATTATGATCGCAAAAAACCAGCATTTAGGTTAAAGCACAGTGACGGGTCAGTGATACCTAACTCTAAGTTTGCAATCTGCCTCAACACAGACCCTTACACGTACCTGGGGAGTAAGTCCTTAAAACTATCTCCTCATGCTGGACTTGATCAGGAGCTCGTGACAATAAGTATCAACAGTCTTAGCGTCAACAAAATGCTTGGATTAGTCAGTAGCGCTATTCGTGGTTCCACAGCATTCCACAATTATTCTTATATTGATTACAGACCCGATGTATCCTCCTTCACCATCGAAGGGCATAGGCCTTTCCCTTATCAAGTTGATGGTGACTATTTGGGTGAAGTAACCAGCCTAGAATTTAGTTATGTCCCAAGAGCGCTTAAACTCATCACACCAGACCCCAATCTTGTAGGTCTCTAATTAGTATGAATAGCTATCAATCACTGATTTAATTCCTTTCACATCATCAGTGATTATTGAGTCAACACCCAAGCTAATAAGAGTAATAGCAATTTCTCGGTCGTTGACTGTCCAAACATTAACCTCTAAATCGTTACCTTTTGCGGTAAGCATAAATTCTTTTGTTACTAGTGAATAATGAGGATGAACAGCTTGAAAGTCATTATCATCAATAACTTTGAATAGTCCGGACGCGTCCCAGTTTGTATGGGCAGTAAGGTAACCAATTCTTACTTCTTGAGAAAGTTTCCTTATATTCTGCAAAACGCTTATATCGAATGAAGATATTAATATCTTGGCACCTGTGTCTATCAGGTTTAATTCAGAATTTATCTCAACAGCTTTTATAGCTAACCGCTCAATTTGGGTATCAGCTGAAGTCTTAAGCTCAACGTTTAGCGGCATTGCACTACAGGTAATGATTACATCATTCAAACTAGGAATGAAGTCAGGTAAATTAGCGAAGTACGAGCCTTCTAAGTCAATACCCTCACAGACTTTATCATGATGCACAGCAAGTTGGTTATCCTTCGTAAGCCAGACATCAAGCTCAATTGAATCCGCTTTTTGCGTTATAGCTGCCCGAAAAGCTTCAAGGGTGTTCTCTACAGAATCGGCGCAGACTCCTCTGTGGGCGCAAACTTTAATCATACGTTTTTATAGTACCGGAACGATCTATTTCAGGATGTTTATAAAAATCAACAAAATTAACATAACCCCCATGTGCCACTTGTCACACAGTAAGAAAGCGTGTATCGTCTAGTACAGGTTATTAAATAATGACCTTATAGAGTCGCTTAGTGCTTTGCGGAGGGCCTGTGGCAATTCAAACATTACCTTATTATGACCGGCAGAGAGATTGGCGTGAACTAGCACTCTGTAAAGATACTAGTCCAGAGCTATTCTTCCCTATCGGCAATACCGGAAGTGCACTTGATGCAATTTCCCTAGCCAAGAATGTATGTTCCCGGTGCCCGTCTCAAATGGAATGCCTGGAATATGCTCTTGATTCAAATCAGGATAATGGTGTTTGGGGTGGAAGGTCAGAAGAAGAGAGACGACTTATGAGAAAGCAACGCCGAGGCTGATCCCCTCTTCACCTTTTCTTTAACTTAAGAAATTAGAGCTTACTTTGCTTACTTTAATTGAGGTATTCGGATGAGTGCCATTGTTCCGCTAGGAGTATTTTCAAGTAGTCTCATGTTGCCTCCTAAATCTGACTCGATCAGATTCATAACGATCGTCAATCCGAGACCAAAGCTTCGATCAGCAAATTTTTCTGGCAACCCCTTACCATTATCAGTTACTGAGATTTCGAAAAATCCATCTTTTGAATCAAAGTGGAT
>Ga0315315_10005880_pt1 | contig 11328 bp, 5 predicted proteins | sample M140m3416metaG_FD_203699 | JGI IMG/M metagenome (GOLD analysis project Ga0315315, IMG submission 203699) | Ammonia-oxidizing marine archaeal communities from Monterey Bay, California, United States - M1 40m 3416 | ecosystem: Environmental > Aquatic > Marine > Intertidal zone | place: USA... | reverse complement strand
TCAATGTCACCGGGAAGGTCTCCGCCAGACCGATGACGCACATCATAAACGCCAATCAAGGTGCCCTTAGGGGTCGTGGCAAGCCCGGGTATCCGATAGGTGTGCACATCATCATCACCACCTGTGCGAAGCGAAACACCCAACCTCTGAGTCTGGAATTCATCATCCAAGCTGCGGCTCTGTCCATTAGAAAACTTCAATCCACGGACCTTGGCGCTCACCAAGCCTGAAATATCCGCACCTTCAGAAAGTGAGCAGGCAACCCAGAAGTAGTTATCCCCTTCGGCTAATTCATGGCCGCCATGCACGTTGATGTCCTTGGTAAACAAATCACGGTCATTGGATTTGTTTTCGGACTGCTCAGTCCCATCTTGTTCCTCGACGCATGAGACGCTTTGACCAAATTGAACTTCAGCACGAAAGCGTCCATTTCCGCCGGTAGAGAAGACACCCGCGGACACGACGTCCCCGCCACGCCCGCGGATCGCAAAATCCAAGTCCGTGAGACTGATCGGATTACGGCTACCCGTGGTTTGAATATTGATTTTCACTAATCCACTCGATTCCGAGCCCACCAGCGCGGGCAGCACCAAAGGAACCACCGCAGCAGAAGTGATCTCCTGCCGTTCTGCCGGTGCAATACGCAGATCATCAATCAAGATGCCGGTGCCTGCGGGACTCTGCACCGAGAACCGAAGATGCGTGATACCTGGGTCGTTCAACGGCACTTTCACCTCGGAGAGAAACTCGCGTCCGACACGGATCTTGCGATCCCCGTTGTAGATCAGAGACCAACCTTTTTCTGTCTTCTTTTCGATCCCAAACGCAAACGGACTGCGGCTTGTCCAACGCTCTGCCCAGAACCTCAAATCCCCGGACAAATCCAGATGCTTACCCACTTCAAGGGTCACCGTCGTGTTTTCTCCACCTGTCAACTGCAAGCACTGGTTACCGGATTTAGCGTGCTTATTATCAATGATGGTGGTGCCGGTAATGGGTTCCCAAACTCCTACCTCTGTTTTCAAGCCCTCGAACTTACCTGGCTGAACCGCTTCAAAACTTGTCGTATTACCAACAAGACCTCCGCCATGCTGTTTCTCACCCTTAACAACCTGGGTAGTCGCAACCAGTTTCACAGCAAAAGCATCCAGCAAGGTAGGCAACATCTTTGCCACCGTCTCTGGTTCCAAATCAGCAATATTCCGCTTTTCAACCAACCCGCCGGAATAATCGTAGAGTTCGCGATCAAGCAACGTTCCGGTCTCACGATCGACCCATTGCGTTAAACGATGCGTTGCATTTCGCAACGAATAACCCATTCGTCCACCACCGCGGGGATATTGACTCAATGCAAATCCGCCGTCATCCCAGGTCGGATCTTTCAAGGTCGCAACAAAACCCGTTGAAATCAATTGCTGCGGAAATGGCAAACACGCTAACTCAGCAAGCGAGGGGAACAGATCAACCAGCTCTACCAATGCGGTTGAACTGCTTCCAGGACTGGTCACACCCGGTGCGCGGATGATGAGTGGAACACGCGTGTCCAACTCAAAATTGGTTGTTTTGCCCCACAGTCCCTGCTCACCCAAGTGGTACCCGTGATCGCCCACGAGAACAACAATTGTGTCTTGGCTCAAACCATTTGCATCCAATGCCTCAAGAACCCGCCCTATTTGCGCGTCAATAAAGCTGACGCACGCGTAGTAAGCCTGCCGAATACGCTGCTGTTTACTCTCAGGAATCTGACCCCCGTTTGGTTGGTCAGTGTAACGCCGCAACTCACCCGAATTGTGTCCGGCGTAACTTGGTGCGTCCAAGGGAAGGCCAGAGTCATCCCCCAGCGAAACGTCCTGATAAAGATCAAAATACTTCTTGGGAGCAACGTACGGCGAGTGCGGTTTAATGAAACCTACCGCAAGGAAAAAAGGCTGATCAAGCTTCGCGAGTTCACTGAGTCGCGCAACCGCGGCATCCGCAACTTTGCCGTCATAAAGAGTCGAATCAGAAACCTGTGGCGACTCTGACGCCAAACCAAATACAAGCTTCTCTGTCCACCCAACCGGCTCCTTTGTGGCGTATGATTTCTTGTACGCATCCTTGGCCGCGGCAACCCCTTCTTCAGTGTAATAGTACCGCGGACCAAACCTGACAGCAGGACGTGACCAACTCTCAGGGTCACCCATGGTATCCCACTTGGTTTTGCTCGCTCCCTCAGGAAACACGCCATGATAAATTTTCCCAATCGCGGCAGCCTGATATCCGTGTTGCTTGAAATGCTGAGGCAACGTCACCACGTTTGGCCGCTGATCTCGAAAATGTGAGTGATTACCCGTGACCCCAATTCCGTCAGGACGCATGCCAGTCATGAAACTCGTTCGCGATGGGTTGCAAACAGCCTGTTGGCAATAAGCTCTTTCAAACCGCATCCCAGTTTCGGCGAAACCGTCAATGTTCGGGGTATGTATATGTGTGTTTCCGTAGCACCCGAGTTCCGGCCGCAGGTCATCCACAGTCATGAACAACACGTTGGGCCTTGCGGACTCATCGCAGTAGCCGACGGTGAATTCGGAAATCGTAAAAACGGCTAAAAAAGAGAGCCAATATTTCGCCATCTCAAACCTCTTTCTAATATTCAATTCAGGTGTGACGAAATTGTAATGAGAATCCCTGAAAGGCATACACTTGTAACCTACCCAAAATAAAAAGAATCGTCGTCTAAACTTGTGGACGGAACAGGCAAACCATCGTGGACTACCGCAATGAACATGTGTTACCGTCAAACGACCTCACGTAACCGCAATACCGACAGCCAGCCAAGGCCCCCTGCCCCTCGTGCTGTTGCCTACAGCTCGTTTTCTACAAATCGTTCTCGCTCCTAACCGGCAGCACAGTTGTCGCACAAAACCGCATGATCACTGACGCAAGCACGTAGCTGATACTCAAGTCCCGCGACGTCAGAACACTGCACGCGAACGATTGCCCCTACGCTGCTACTCAAGGGGCGCTTCAGAACTCTTGGTGTGCAGCTTTTGGTGATCCACAGCCTTCCGGTAGAAGAACGAGTCCGAGCTCAATAAGGAAACAATCACCGCGTTGAAACTTCCCCCGCTTTCTACGTAAGCATGATCAGCCTCAATGAGTGTCTGCGAATCCGACAGCATCTCATTTCTTCCTAAGAAGAACCGAAACGCATGCCGAATGATGGACTGCCGCACGCGTTCTGACTTGGACAGTTTCTCAATCAGTTCAAACGCGTCCTCAACTTCCCCGTCTAACTCAGGCTCGCCAGTGCCATCAAGAAACCCGGATGCATTGACAGGTTTGGTTTTAAACACATCTGCGCTGGTTTTCCCGTTGCCTTTTTTGATCAGGTTTTCAGGAGCCTCTAAACTTTCCTCACTGCGAAATCGCCCAAAATCGTCAAACACCTCAAAGGCAACTCCCAGTGGATTCATCTGCCGGTGGCATTTCCAACATTGCTGCTTGGATGTAACCGAATCAAGCCTCTCTCGGAGCGTGTGCTCATGATCTTCCGGAATTTGTGCATCGACCGTAATCGGCACGTCCGGCACACTGCCAGCCAGCAGTTTTTCACGAATCCAAAGGCCACGCCGAACGATATCGGTCTCTGTATTTTGCGAGTGGGCCAACAGCCAAGCCGGATGCGTCAGAATCCCCATTCGATTCTTGATCTTAAATGGTTGCTCAACCGGATAGTCCCACCCCAACTGATCTCCGTATTTCCCGCTCGAGCCGATCGGCCCACCCCCGGGTACCCGAGGTAGAGAGTAAATCTCGGAGTACCTAAACTTCTGCCCACCATGATAAAACCAGGGAAACGTGATAGGAGTGATTCCACGGGCGAAGGTATTCTCAAAGTATTCCATGAACCTTTTGAAATCACGGACGTTGACACGTTTACGGTCCTCGGTGAGTTTCGTTATCCGAATTGCTTCAAACGCCCCACGGTGAGCCTCGAAGTTATCCGCCAGTACCTGCTCTGGATTCGTTCGCCAGTCTAATTCTTTTAGTTCAGCATACGCACTCCGCCATGACTCAATTAGTCGCTTCCCTTCCGCATTACTACGTGGGTGCAGCACGTAAAATTCATCCGTTGTAAGCAAGCGTTCAAAGACATTCTTGTCAGTGCTGAGTACATCACCCACCACGCGATCAGCCTCGTTGGTGACTGACCCAGCGGTGCCCGTGTAATCACGTCCCGCATTATCAAAAAAACCACCACTGCGAGCCATGTCCTTGAACAGCTTCATGCTGTTCGGGTAGCCAAAGAACTCACGAAAAAATCGCACAAGTTTGGGATGCGTCACCTTATGGGGTTTCACATAGCCACTTGATACGGTCGGGGAAACCTCGCCGAAAAAACTAGTTCGGTCATTAAGAATGCGCGACACTTCTCGACGAAGATCTGCTTGAGTGCCTAACTTTCCTTCACGGACCGCAGTGCGAAGCCCCGCGTCTGGTCCTCGGTCTGTCAGTGCGTATGCGATTGCATAACTCGCCTCTCTTTGTGATAGCTTTTTCCGACCGTCCTTATCGAGCTTTCCGGCACCAAACTCCAACCGATAAAGAAACTCAGACTCAAGTAGAACGCTCACAAGCATCTGCCGCAGCCCTTCCACATTGCCCGCCACCGCAATCGCGTTTGCCATGAACTCGAGATATCGTGAAAGTTCACTGTCATTAGCCGTTCTCTGCAGGACACAATCGAACTGTGCTTGGATCGCCGCCACCATCTCGGCTTGGCTGGCCGCTGCAGTTTTCTTGACCACTACTACAAATGGTTCCGGCACCTCGGCAGGGTACCAACGGTCTTTCATGTTCTGAAACTTCAACTCACCACGCGGAACACCATGATTGATCGCTGAAAACACCTGCTTATTCGAGATCCAATCCGCATTATTCAGCATCATCAGTAGATGACCACCATCCAAGCTGGTCGAATCGAAATAACGGACGCCTGAATTGTCAGGAAGCACGATCGGATTAGTGACTCCGTAAAAGTTTCGCTGTCGCTCTCGCCCCTCCAACTTGAATACATCGTTCACCCGTTCATGAAAGATCTGAGGGCTTACGAGCCATCTCCTCGCAGGAGTGAACGGTTTCTCTGTCACTGCCCCGCTGAACAACATTTCATGATCAATGAAGTTTCCATACCCCGGGTCACGCATTCGCCGTTCCAGATCGGATGCGTTATTCTTTCGCAATACGGCCCCAATTGCATGGCGAATACGCACCCGCTGGTCATTTGGCAACACGCCAGAGTCTTCCGGTGGCATCAGATTGAAAAACACTTGATCTTGGGCGCGATTGAGCATGTCCAGTTGTTTCGCTGATGACAGCTCTGGCAGATTATCAAATCGCACCTCACCTTCCGCTGTCTCTGAATTGTGGCACTCAACGCAATGCTCTGACAACGCAGTCCGCACAGCAGCCATCTCAAGCGATTCATTTGCGGACAACGTTGAACACGCCACACTCAAGGTGGCAAAAAGCATCACGATCCGAAACGCATTAATCAACATTGAACCTTTGCCTAACAAAGTAGGGCCCATCATCCTCAAGTTTGCAACAGAAACTCAACGCGCCGACCCTCTTGACGCCGCACAAATATCTGCAATGAGCATTCTAACACACTTCGCTGTTTTCTGACTGACCCTCAGTCGACCAAAACGCTGGACATTCACTGAAACGAGGTACAGCCACAGCAGGCCACAATCCACACTCACGTACTTCAACCCTTCCAAGTGGAACAGCACCTATTCGCTCTGTTTAGTATCGTCCCGACCATGATCCCATTTGTCGGCAGCAACAAGTTGATCGGGAACAAAGCTTGCGAACGGTTTGCGACCCTTCTCTAATGGCAACGCGTGCGTTTGCATTCCACGCGCCCACTGTAATGGCTGTGCACAATCAACAACAAGTTCGACGTGCAAGCAATTCCCCCATTCTTCCAACCGACGTACGTGAGTCCCCACCATGCGTGTATCCACAACACCACTGAGAGTGAACCAGTACGCAACTGCCTGCCTATTCGCATTTTCGTTAACTGCGGCAGTTCAACCACCGTTAGAGGCAGCAGGCATCACCTCTCTTACCAATCCCAAGGTCCTGTACGAACGATGTAAAAAGCCGTACATCAAGTTAGAACGTGGAAAGGTATCGGTAATCGTTGTCGATAACGCCGCCGTTGATGTTCCTGAACTTCCGGGTCATCGCGCCGGTTACAACGGTATCGCATCTTTGCGTCACAGCCAGCATCTTGAGAACGCATTTGTGCCATCGATTGCCGGGTTGAACTTCGAGCATATACATGACGGAACCAAGGCCGGGCTGACCGAAAAGTTTGAACCGCGTAAGTTCCCCATGCAATTGCGTCGAATTAACGCCCATACCGTTGAACTTTATCAACCCCCGACGGGCAATTGGAAGTTGGAGAGTTGTGGACGCTATTGTCTATTGGAAGATGGCACCATTGAGTACACCTTCGAGTGTATCCCGCACGAGAATGCTTACTCGCACGGATACATCGGTCTTTTTTGGGCCAGCTATATCAACAAGCCTGACGATAAGGCCATTCACTTCAACGGACAGACAGGCAATTCAAGACAGACACCAGGCTGGATCGAAGCAAACACACCCAAACACGGTGTTCAAAGCACGCACCCACCTGCCGGATTGAATCCCCGGATTAAGGTTGATCCAGACTTCCCCCTCACCTTGGTCGGAAACCTATCAAACCATGAACACACCGACGCATGGTATTACGGCGTAACACATGGCATGGCATTGGCGTTCATGTTTCGCCCTCAAGACAATATCTGGTTTGCACAGTCCCCTTCGGGAGGTGGAAACGGCAACCCCGCATGGGACTTCCAGTGGTTCATCCACAACCCCGAAGTCGGACAAGCCTATGGATTCAAAATGCGAGCCGCCTACTTGCCGTTTGTAAGCCGAGCCGAAGTCATCAAAGCAACGGAACTCCACCGCGCCACTTTGCGGCAACCCTAACGCACAGTTCAACTAACACAGACTGAAGAGCGTGTACATTCAAATAGTCAAAGTCGCGTGGAACGCGGAGACACTGGAACTCCCGACAACAAATTCTTGCAACGAGCGACCGGTTGAGTTTTCGCGCTAGCTCAGTGCGCTGTTAATACGCTCAACGATTGGGCGAGTCGACTCCGCTGAACTCCGTAGTTGGAAAACAGACGCAGCCAAGAAACGATTCCGCCATACCGGTGTAAGCTTTCGATAGTCTTCGAGCGCCGCCGAGCTGAATTTGTAGTCGTGTGAATCATTTCCTTTCAGAAACACTAATCTTCGGGCATGGTCCACCACGGACTGCGGATCACCACTATTTTGAAGATAACCATGCAGTTTCTCCGCTGCTGCCAAACGATCATTTCCCATCAATACGAAAGTTTCCTCCACTGCCGTAGGCGAAATTGGCGACTCAGTTTTTCCTAGGGACGTGATCCGGCGGTCGGCCAAAGGTCCTCTCGTTCTTGCTGCCTCCCGGAACATCGGTAGAAACGCTGCATTCTGCAGCAGTAGATATTGGCGAGTCTTGGTGTCCGTGGCATTTTGAAACGCATGCCGGATCGCATTGGTCGTTGTGACTGAATGCAACGCTACAATCCCGCGCTGCCTCATCATCAACTCACCAGCACCTGCATAAATTGCATTCCAGATTGATTGCAGTGAAATTCCATCGTTAATCAGAGCAACCACCTTTTGGCTAGCTTCCGCCGGGGTGCAATCGTACAGAGCGGCAACAAGGTCATCAGATGCGCCATCGTCCAAGTTATCCCCATGCCAGTTTTCTGGAAATTCGTTTAGAAGCTTCCTGTTGGATCGCCCCGGTCGGTCCGCGTCCTGATCGCTGTTCGCCGGGTTTGGACTGCCATGATGGTTGAGCATGGCATAAACAAGACTCCGCATGACTGGTTCGGCGTATTCCCACCCGATCGTTTGAAGTGTCCGAAATGCATTTGACAGATAAATGACCTTGTGCCCAATGCTCCGGAAGTCTCTTGCCGCGTAATGAGCCAATTCATCAAATACGCGTTGGGCTCCACTGTTTCGGACCAACGAAGTGATCGCGACATCAGCACCCTCAACGTCCCACTTATCTAAACTGGTACGCAGGCGTTTTGAAGCTAAGTGGGCTGGTGGAACCTTCGCTTCGTCGACCGCTGAAAGCGTCCAATTTCCCTCGGCAACATCACGTTGCTGCGAACTCTTGAAATTATCAATGGCCCAGAAAATTGGTAGCCACCGATCTTCATCCGCACAGCTTATGCTGGCGAGATGAGCTGAGTTCACAACCAACACCGCATGGAACTTAAAACCAACCGATGGCCTGGGCTGAACGTTTCTAACCCCAGCGAGCAGCAAGGCGGTCAACAGATGACGATAACTAAGTCCAGCTTGCACGCGACGTGCAGTCTCCTCAATCACCCGGTCACGCGGCGTCGTTTCCAAGAACTCTACTAATGGCTCAATCTCACTCGAAAATCTAGCAATCCCAGCCTTAAACTTTACGTCTGCTGCGGAAAGGGGGCCCAGACCACCCAACACTTGGCTGAGCCCGAGGCTACCGGCAGTAGACAACAGAAACTGGCGTCGTTGATATCTCGACATGCATCTCAACCTTGGTCGTAAATCCAAACGTTAAACCGCGAAACGTGCTAACCCCACAGAAGGTACCCTCTCGCGTTCAAGCTTGCTATTGTAGACATTTGGAGACAGCGTGCCCATCTTGAACTCGAGCAGATTTTGACCAAAGGTGTAAAGGCACTCGCCCGTGACTGTTAGGCAACAGATTAGACGTGCCCTATTACGTACCCCGACCGCAGCAAACCCCGACCGGCGTTCCCGTTACCATCCAAGCTGATGCAAAACGGTGACTTCGTTCCCGACGCAATCACCGAGCAACTGTGTAGTGCAGAGCGACCCGAGGTCACCCCGGCAAGCGATGCCAGGCTTCTTCCAGCACTCACACGCTGTCGTAAAAACATCGCCCGTCAGTGCGTACACCCAACCTGCAACGAGCGTGTCTAAGCTGTACTCCGCCGCTGATTCAGCCAGCACCGCCGTCTACTTCTGGATGGTACGATAGGCAGCACTGCTTCACACAAAGACTTTACGATACTACGCATTCAGAGCGCGAAAGATCCTTTCGCACTGTGCCAAAGGTAAGTAATTCCCATGCATGTTTTTCCCTGCAGAAACTCCACCATTCCCTTCAGCACAGTTGAATCACTCAACCAATTTTTCAGAAAGCACAGTGCCACTACCGTCGCTAACTTGATTTTGTTCGTTTTCAGCTCCGTGCAGCTTGTTTACGGTCAAGATCCACAGGTACCTGCTGTCCCTGATACGATTTCAGTGGATGTACATCTACGTGGTGGGACGGTCATCGATGGCAGCGGAGATGCGGCTCGGCAAATCGACGTTACTATCAAAGACGGGAAACTTCTATTTCCGTCATCCGACCAAAAAATAAATGCGAGCTGGGAAATTGACTGCAAAGGCCTTGTGGTCTGCCCGGGGTTTATCGATCTACACAATCATTCAGACGGAGAGATCGAAAATGCCCAAACTCGCGCGGCCATGAATTACGTGACGCAAGGCTGCACCACCTTGGTAACGGGTAATTGCGGCTCCGGGCCCATCAAGGTCGATGCCTACTACGAACACATCGATAAATATGGGGCCGGCACCAATGTTGCGCATCTCCTTCCCCAAGGTGGACTCAGAAAGGCAGTGCTGGATTCAAGCCGGGTAGAACCGACAGAATCACAGTTAGATGAAATGCAGAAACTCGCAGAGAAGGCAATGCAGGATGGCGCGTGGGGAATGTCAACAGGACTGATCTACGTTCCCAGTTCTTACGCGAGCACGGAAGAATTAACCACAATTGCCAAAGTTGTTGCTGCCCACAACGGCATCTACGTAAGCCACATCCGCGGAGAAGGCACGACCCTTTTGGAATCTGTCGCTGAAGCCATGCGAATTGGACGTGACGCAAAGCTTCCTGTCCACATCTCCCATTTTAAAGCAGCAGGCCGCTCGGCTTGGGGGCTCGTCCGCGAAGCAACGCAGCAAATTGAGGCACAGCGAGCAAAGGGCTACAAGATCACGGCAGATCAATACCCCTACATTGCATCTAGTACCTCTCTCGGAGCAACCGTCTTACCCAGCTGGGCGCGAGAAGGCGGCGGCAAGCAATTGCGAGCACGGCTTATTTCGGATCGGGACGAATTGGAGCCCCTGATTCGCAAGTCATTGAAACGCGCTGACGACGGTGCGGCAATCCGACTCGCTCGATACAACCCTAAACCCGCATGGATTGGAAAAGACCTCGCAACCATCGCAAAACAGAACGACACCACGGTCGTCGATGTCGCTTTTGAGGTTCTGCTGAATGGGGGTGCGAGTGTCGTAAAATTCAGCATGAATGAACAAGATGTACGACATGTCATGCATCGTGCATGGGTCGCTACTGCTTCCGATGGCGGCGTCAAAGTTCCCGGACCAACCAAACCCCATCCAAGGAACTACGGCACCTTCCCGCGTAAGATTGCACACTACGCACTCAAGGAAAATGTAATCACCCTCGAACAGGCAATTTTCAGCATGACTGGGTTACCCGCCCGCATTCTATCGCTGAAAGATCGCGGTCTGCTGAAGCCTGGAATGCACGCAGACATTGCGGTCTTTGACCCTGAAACAATCAAAGCAAACGCCACCTTCGACCAACCTCATCAATACGCAACCGGAATACAATTCTTGTTTGTCAACGGTCAGGCTACCATAGTCGATGGACGGCCCACTGGAGCACTTCCAGGACGCTCACTGAAACACGTTTCAACCAAAGCTGTTTCCGAATAGGTTTCCTCGGTTGCCTTCTTCCGATCTGCTGTCTCTACAAGGTGCCTGTGTCTGCGCTTCCTGATCCAACCATTCGGCAACTTCAAGAGCGGTTCTACACGGCATTCAACGCAACTCGGGGTGGTCGATCAAACGCCTGCCTCAGCTAGATAAATTTCGCCGACAAACCTGCGTTCGCCTCAATAGCATCGACTGCCCGATTTGCAACACTTTGAAAACACACATCTTCCTATTGTGATTCTCGCGTGCCCTTTCTCGCATCCGTTTTCATCTAACGGATCCACTCAAAGTCAAAGCAACTCGTGTCACACCAAGTCCGCATGCGCGAGAAAAAGATAGACGCGTCACAGCCACTCAAACCTGCTCCGCCGAGCGTGGTAGTAAAGGATGCCCGCCATCGCCTTCTTAGTT
>Ga0315315_10005879_pt1 | contig 11330 bp, 9 predicted proteins | sample M140m3416metaG_FD_203699 | JGI IMG/M metagenome (GOLD analysis project Ga0315315, IMG submission 203699) | Ammonia-oxidizing marine archaeal communities from Monterey Bay, California, United States - M1 40m 3416 | ecosystem: Environmental > Aquatic > Marine > Intertidal zone | place: USA... | reverse complement strand
AGTTCAGAGGCCGCTTGCGTCTTTCTTTCCAAATTGTACAAGACCTATGGAGATTGGTACTTGGCATTGGCCGCTTACAATGCCGGACCGGGCAACGTGAACCGCGCCATTCGCCGGAGCGGGGGAAAGCGGAATTTCTGGGAAATCCGGTTTTATTTGCCACGGGAAACGCGCAACTATGTTCCGGCGTTCATGGCCGTGGTTTATCTCATGGAATATCACGCAGAGCATAACATTTATCCCATCGACATTCGTCCTCCGCACGCGTTCGTTGATACCGTGATGGTCCATGAAGTATTGCGTTTCGATCAAGTTGCCCAGGCGGTTGGAGTCAAGCAATCAGATGTGGCACACCTCAATCCGATGTACCGTTTGGATGTGATTCCGGCGACGGTGGAACATTGGCCATTGGTGCTCCCTTCGTCCAAAATCCCCGCCTTTTTGGCACTTCAGGACAGTGTGAGCAATTTCAAGCCTGAGTTGACGCCGGACATTGTGTTTGTTCCTGAGCCGGTGACGTATCGGGTCAAAAGCGGTGATGTTTTGGGCAAGATCGCGGATCGATATGGCGTGAGCGTGCGGCAATTGCGCGAATGGAATGATTTATCAGGATCGATGATTAAGATTGGTCAAAAACTCCTCATCCATGCCAATCCCAAGAGCTATTAAAGCCACATGGCTTCTCGCTTTGCTGGTGATTGGCGGTTGCGGAAGCCAAGAAGGGGCGCGCTATGCGCTTCCTGGGAAAGTAGGCGCTTCAGGCGAAATCGTTGTCGTCTGCGAGAACACGGTTTGGTCTGGAGCTGTTGGGGACACACTGCGTTCAATTTTCGGCAAACCTTTCCCGGTTCTTCCGCAGTACGAGCCCTGGTTTGATTTGGTCCACTTGACGCCCGAATCGTTTGATCGATTTTGGAAGCCACACCGCAACATCATTGATTTGGAGTTGGCCGATCGGGTGGACACACAAGTTCCAACCGTTTCGATTTACCGAGAGAAGTATGCGCGCAATCAGATATACATCGAAGGGACCGCCCGCACCTCAGCTGGCCTGGCACTTGCGTTGGCGGAACGTGGAGCGGAGATGCGAAGCATTTTGCATCGGACGGAAGTTGAGCGTTTTGGGCGATTGATGGCGCTGGATGAAAATGAAGTGATCAAGGCCGAACTGGCGGAACGGATGCGCATTGAACTCACCTTGCCGAGGGATGCGCGTTGGGCTAAAAAAAACGATGAAATGGGCTGGATTGATCGGCAACTGACACGAATGAAAGGAGGGGATAATCATGATGTACAGCAAGGCTTTGTGGTTTATCGGGAGCCTTACACGTCCGATCAGCAATTTTCAATGCAAGCCCGTTTGGACAAACGAAACGCCATCATGCGTGCGCATCTTCCCGGCCCTACAAAAGGGTCGTACATGACCACTGAGATGCGGTACATCCCATCCTACGAAGAAACCGTCTTCAACGGACAATTTGCCTCTGAATTGCGCGGTTTATGGAGGATTGAGAACAACTACATGGGCGGTCCATTTTACAGCTTGACTGTTTTGGATGAGCGTTCGGGGGAATTGGTCACAGTCGAGGGCTATACCTATGCACCTTATTTCGACAAGCGCGAGTACATGCGCGAGGCAGAAGCCGTCGTGCGTTCCTTGCAATGGGCGGAACCGAAGAAACAGGAGGAATGAGAATCACGTTGATCGGCATTGGATTGGCAACGGCGCTACTTTTTAGCTGCACCCCCGTGGACCCTCCTAAGTCATCCGTTTGGGAGTTTGAAAGCAGTATTCGCGCCTTAGAAGTGACAGAAGAACATGGCGTTTGGTGGGCAGGTGCAAAGGGCTTGGTGGGCCATTCCATGGACGATGGCGCGTCTTGGCAGGTGGACACATTGCGGCTGAGTGACGGCACTTTGCCGGCTTTTCGATCCATAGCAGTGACCAATGAGGCTGCATTTGCATTGACCATCGCTTCGCCTGCCGTGTTGTTTCGCCGCGATTTGGATGCGGCCGTTTGGGATTCCGTGTACGTGAATAAGGATCCTGCCATCTTCTTCGACAGCATGGCGTTTTGGGATGATCAAGAAGGCTTGGCCATGGGAGATGCAACAGCGGAATGCCTCAGTGTGCTCATTACCCGGGACGGAGGACGGCAATGGAACCTTTTGGACGGTTCCGAATTGCCAAGAGTCGACACGTCAGCATCGGGCCAAAAGGAAGCGGCTTTTGCGGCCTCCAATGGCAATTTGGTCATCCAGGATGATGAGGTTTGGATGGCTTCGGGAGGGGTTTCGTCCCGCCTATACTATTCTTCGGATCGTGGTAAGAATTGGTCAGTAGCCAACACGCCAATCATTCAAGGAGGCGCCATGACCGGAATGTTCAGTGTCGCTCGATGCCCTGATGAAGGAAATGTAGGCATGGCGTGGGGAGGAAACTGGGAGGAAATGGAGGACAATTCAGCCAATAAAATTGTCTCAAACGATGGCGGAATGCAGTGGGAATTATTAACGCCCAATGACGGTCCTGGTTACCGTTCGTGCGTCCAATTTGTTCCCAATTCCAGATGCCAAGGCATATGGGCCGTTGGCATTCCGGGCGTGAGTCAATCATGGGATGCAGGAGAAACCTGGACCACCGAGGCGGACTCATCCTATTATACCGTGCGGTTTGATTCCAAGGGTGAAACCGCTTGGCTTGCAGGCCGCGGTCGTGTCAAGCGCATGCTGGTCACTCGACCATAAAGCGGTGCGAATCGCCTCGAACGTTCTCGAATACGTACCATCCTTTCGCCCACGCACTGACGTCAATTGTCAAGGCGTTGGATGCATTGGTGTTGGATACATTGGCAACTTGCTGGCCCTTTGCGTTGAAAATTTGGAAAGCGGAAATACCCGCATTAGAGGAGATATTGAGCGTTTCGGATGTGGGATTTGGCCACAAGGTTAATCCTGTGATTTCGACTTCTGCAACATTTGCAGAGACGTCGCCTTTGGCAAAGGCATATTGTCCCTTCTTCAAGTCTGACACTCGAAAGAGTCCGGCACCGTTGGTGAGTGATCCGGGCTGCCATTCATACGCGGTGCACTCTTGCCAAGGCGAACTTGCGTCGGGTCTCCAAGCCAGAAATCCATTGGCTTCGGTGTCGCCATACAAATCGTAATCCAGCCCGTCGGGGCTGTTCCCATAATATTGGATGCGTGCGTCGAGCAGCGTTCCTTCCGGCCAAATGCCGTCAACCACCCAAAAGTGGGTGTTGCTGAGTTGGTCCACATACGGTTCGACAGGCCCTTGATCCGGTGCAGCCCAATGGTGTTCGATGCGCACCAGGGCCGAGTCGCCTTCCGGCATTGCATCGCATCCCACGCGCATTTCGACCCAAGGCAAATTTTGAATGCCTTCGGGTTCCGTGATGGTATACATGAAATCCAGCCTTCCTTGGTTCAATTTTCCATTCGCATTGAGGGCGATATACGCTGGGGAATCGATGCCGGGGTGTTCAATGGTGATTTCATCGAACTGTCCATTGGCTGATATTTGCGTATCGTATCGGTTCCAGTTTTCGTCCCAAACCGTGACATCGAGCGGTTCCGCCATGTGGTAATTTTCGCACGCCCGGAGTTTTTGCTGTAGAAAAAGAGTGGAAGCAGTGGATTCCGATTCATGGGCGGTGGAGTCCAATACCCACGTGGAAAACCCAGGTTGCAGGACTTGCGCCTCGAACCAAGGAGTCATGTCCACGCCGGTGATGTCCTCCAACGTTTGCTCAAAAACGTCGGCGTCCATGTGGCTGTCAAAATGTTCAGCGATGACCGATTGCATGCTGGACCTGAACAAATCATCCCCGAGGTAAGCACGGAGGTTGTGCAAGATGGAAGCGCCTTTGTAGTAGGTATGCCGCCCATAAATTTCTTCATCCGGCATTGGGGAAAGCGGGTAAAAACCATTGTCTTGTAAGTGACATTCTTCGAGGACGAACTGCTGATTGTCTTTCACGACTTCAACAAACTCTTCGGGACCATCTTTCCATTCGACAAAGAGGTGCGAACTGTATTCAGCGGGACCTTCTTTCAACCACATGTGATTGTGAATGGTGGGTGCAACCAGGTCGCCCCACCAGTGGTGCCCAAGTTCATGACTGAACAAATCACCGTTGGCCACAAGCCCTTCTCCAACCATGAACTGCGGATAGGCAATGTTGGTTGGGATTTCAAGCGCACCATCCGTGGTGAGGACATAGCCAACGCGTTCCCAAGCGTATGGCCCCCACCAGTATTCCAGCGCGTCAATGGCGAACCCCAACTCTTGAAATTTGTTCGCCATGGCATTGATTTGCTCGGGCTTTCCGGTGAGTCGCACAGGAATGTCGCCGTAGTTTCCGGTGTGCACATAATTGGAATCCACGTAAGGCGCCACCGCAATCGCTGACTGGTGGGTAGTGATTGGATGGGTGAGTTCAAAACTGCGGGTCAATGTATCGCCCCCGAGGAAGGTTTCGCCAATCAGGGTTCCTTGGCAGTGTGCACGGCGCCCTCCGGCGCTGGTCACGTGATAGGTGTAAGCAGCGCGCTCGATAAAATTATCAAAGCAAGGGTACCACACCTTCCCAAAGTTGGGGGGAATGGTTGTGAGTCCGATGCCCAAATTGTAGATGTAATCGCTCACGAAATAAAACCCACCCCAATACGGGTCTTGGTAAGGCGAACCTTGGTACCAAACCTCAATTTCATAGGCTGTTCCCGTTTGCCAGCCCGTTTCGGGCAGCTCAACGTGCAGTTGCGATTCGGTTTGCGCATGATCAGCATTCACACCGTTGATGTGAATACTGTCCACGGTTAGCTCGACCAAATCGAACCAAAGGTCTTGCGCGCTAGCATCGAGCACTTCCAATCCAATCGTGGCATGGGCGACGAGTTGCTGGTAGGTGTAAGCGGTGACGTCCAGGTCGAGTTCGTAGGTGCTGATGTTGAAGGAATCGCTTCGGGCGATGGAAGGCGCCATGTCGTAATTCATCATCCATCGCGGCTGTGGCGATGGCTTCACGGCTTGACGCTCGGGTGAAAGTTGCCGGTAATGGTGGCACTGGACCGGCTGAAAGACACGTGGTTTTCGAAAAGTTCGTTCGCCCTCTTGCGCTTGCGAGGTCAATCCAGTGAGCACAATGGCGAAGGAAAAGAGAAAAAATTGGCGAAAATGAAATGGCAGTTGCATGTTGGCAATTTACGCCAACGGACTACTTTCGCCGCATGAATGAATTGCAGATTGCCAGCGGCAAATACGTCGAGATCAGTTACATCTTGAGAGAAGACAGCCCAGAAGGGGAAGAACTTGAAATTTGCCCGGCTGATGAAGCGTTTGGCTTTATGGTCGGCGAAAGTCAGGTCCTGTTGGCACTGGAGAAGGCGCTCCTCGGCATGAAGAAGGGCGACTCATTTGCGTTTCGTTTGTCGGTGGATGAAGCGTACGGAGAGGAGGACCAAGAGGCGTTTGTCGAGGTGCCTAAATCGGCATTCATCGTAGACGGAGAGCTCGACGAATCTGTTTTCGAGGAGGGAGAGGTTGTTCCGATGGAGACCGAGGATGGCGACGAAGTCATTGGTGTGGTGGCCGAGGTTCGATTGAATTCGGTAATTGTCGATTTCAACCATCCGTTTGCGGCGATGAACTTGCACTTCACGGGTGAGATTTTGAACGTTGCGGACGCGCCGCCGAAGCAGTCTTGAACGGGGCCTAATCAAAGGTGGTGTATGCCGCTGATTCGGTACCTTTGAATCATGGAACGCACCGAAATCGAACAGTTAGGAGAATTTGGATTGATTCGCCGCCTTACGCAAGAAATCAAACACCAGCAGTCCAGCACGCTTTTGGGTGTTGGAGACGATGCTGCAGTCATTGATTCCGGAGATAAGCGGGTGGTCTTGAGCACGGACATGCTGGTGGAGGGCGTGCATTTTGATATGGCCTACGTGCCGTTGAAGCATTTGGGCTACAAGGCGGTCTCGGTCAACCTCAGTGACATTTGCGCGATGAACGCCATTCCGACACAGATTACGGTCTCCATTGCTGTGAGCAGTCGGTTTTCGGTGGAGGCACTGGATGAATTGTACGCGGGCGTCCACAAAGCATGCGAAGTATACGGAGTGGATTTGGTGGGGGGCGATACGTCGTCTTCGTTGTCGGGACTGGTGATCAGCGTCACAGCGGTTGGCCTCGTTTCGTCCGACCAGGCAGTGACGCGATCAGGGGCGAAGCCGGGGGATTTGTTGGTGGTATCCGGTGATTTGGGAAGTGCGTACATGGGGCTGCAGGTTTTGGAGCGTGAAAAGGAAGTGTTCAAATCCGCTCCGATGGCGCAACCGGACCTTTCGGATCACCAAGAATTATTGGAAAGGCAGCTGAAACCCGAAGCACGGACCGATATCATTCGTGAGTTGAAGGATTTGGATTTGAAGCCAACTTCCATGATTGATGTTTCGGACGGATTGGCATCCGAGACGTTTCATTTGTGCGCTGCCTCAGGCTGTGGGGTTCGCATCTATGAGGATAAATTGCCCATCAATTCGCACGCTTACGAGACGGCTAGGGCTTTCAATTTGGACCCGACGTTGTGCATGCTCAGTGGAGGAGAAGACTACGAATTGCTGTTCACCATTGACCAATCGGAATTTGAAAAGGTGCGGAACCTGCCCAAACTTTCCATCATTGGCCACATGGTGGAGGACACGTCCGAAAAAACACTGGTGACGAAAAACGGCGTAGAAGCTCCGCTGAAAGCGCAGGGGTGGGATGGAATGAAGCAATCACGGGAAAGCGAATCCACCTGACTTTTTATGTGCGGAATTACGGGCATATTCGGCATTCCTAGCCAGGCGGACATCGAATCTGCGGCGTCGGCGCTTGAAAGAATGACGGCGCAGATCGCTCACCGTGGCCCGGATGCGAGGGGGGTATGGACATCCGATGCGGAAGTGATGCTAGGGCACCGCCGATTGAGCATCATCGACACCCAAGACCATTCCAATCAGCCTTTTATTCATGCACCCACCGGAGACGTTATCGTATTCAACGGAGAAGTATACAATTACCGGGAATTGCGGGAGGAGTTGAAGGGCGGGTTCAGCTTCCAAACCGAGTCCGACACCGAGGTTGTGCTTGCCGCTTTGCAAGCGTGGGGTGCAGCAGCATTGCATCGCTTCAATGGCATGTTTGCGTTTGCCTTCTGGTCCAACGGAAAGCGGGAACTCTTGTTGGTGCGCGATCGAATGGGCATTAAACCACTTTATTTTGCTGAGACGCCTTCAGGATTGATTTTTTCGAGCGAGGTGCGCAGCTTGCTTGCTTCGGGTTGGATCGATAAGCGGCACGATCCAATTGCATTGGCCGATTACCTTAGGTACCAAACGGTGCATGCTCCGCGAACCATTATTCAAGGGATTTCCATGTTGCCTGCAGGCCATTGGATGCGTTTGCAAGGAGAAGAAACCACCGTGTCTGCCTGGTGGGACTTGGCTTCAGAAGCCGCGAAGATTGAACGTGAATTGCCGCGCCCGGAGCGATTGAAACGCATTCGCAGCGCCATGGAGAACGCGGTGGATTTGAGGATGCGTTCGGATGTTCCTCTGGGTGCTTTTTTATCCGGAGGGATTGACTCGAGTGCCATTGTAGGGCTGATGAAGTCTGCAACGGACCAACAAGTTTCGACCTTCAGTGTGACGTTTGACGAGGGAGAATTTGACGAGAGTACCTGGTCCAGTATGGTGGCCAAACGCTTTGATACCGACCACCATGAAATCCGGTTGGAAAGCCAAGATTTTTTGCATCAAGTGCCAGATGCTTTGTCGGCGATGGACCACCCTTCAGGCGATGGTCCAAACACGTATGTCGTGAGCGCCGCGACGAAAAAAGAAGGAATCACGGTTGCGCTGAGTGGATTGGGAGGGGATGAAAGTTTCGCGGGCTATCCGGTTTTCAAACGGTCGCAGCAGCTTCTGGAAAAGCGCTGGTTGGCCTCTTGGCCAAAAGGGTTGCGCAAGGCGGTAGGAGCGGTTTATTCCGCGAGCAAAAAGGACACGACATCACGAAAGATGGCCGCTCTCCTCGGCGGAGATTATTTTGATTTGGAGCACACTTATCCGCTGTCACGTCAAATTTTCTTGGAATCGGACCTCAGAAAATTGGCCCCCCAAGCCGCCCAAATGCCCAACGAAGTTTACCAGTGGTTGAGCCAAAAGATTGCACCGGAAAGCAATGGGTTTGCATTGCCGTTTTTATCCAAAGTGAGTTTGGCGGAAATGGGCACGTACATGAACCATACGCTGCTCAGGGATACAGATCAAATGTCGATGGCGCATGCATTGGAAGTGCGGGTTCCGTTTCTGGATCACCATCTCGTACTGGAAGCAATGGCCACACCAGACGATCAGAAGTGGCCGCACACCCCGAAGCAATTGCTCACAGATGCAATTCCTGATTTGCTTCCTGACGAAGTCATTCATCGACCTAAAATGGGCTTTGTTTTGCCTTGGGAGCAATGGATGAAGCGCGATTTAAAGGCAACTTGCGAAGGAGGGTTGGCGTATCTATCGGGCATTGATGTCATCTCCAAACGAGAAATTGATCGCATCTGGATGGCATTCCTCAAGGGGGATGCGCGGTGGACCTTTTCGAGGCTTTGGACCCTGGTCGTTTTGGGCCATTGGATGAAAGAAAACGCAATCCAGTGAGGCGCCTTCAGATCGTCATATCGGCCGACTGGTTTCCTCCCGCATACCGCGCAGGAGGCCCCATCCGCAGTGCCTTCAACCTGTGTGCACTGCTCGCGAAGCACCATGATGTTTGGGTAGTAACCGGTGCCCATGACTTGGGAGAAGCAGAAGCATTGGACGTCAAGCGAGACGCCTGGAATGAGATGAAAGTCGGTGATGCCTCGGTCCAAGTTCGTTACTGCAGCCAAGGGACATTGGATCGCCGCACGTGGAGAAGGATATTGGATGAAATCAAACCGCAAGTGCTTCACCTCAACAGCATGTTTTCGAAAGAGCATGCCCTCATTCCGCTTCGATTGACACGGAAGCGAACGGGCATGCGGGTGGTGTTGGCGCCGCGGGGCATGTTGGGGAGCGCTGCTCTGAGCATCAAACCATTGAAAAAACGGGTGTTTTTGAGTGTTGCGCGGATGCTCGACCTTTTTAAGAGAGTCACATGGCACGCATCGACCTCAAATGAATCGAAGGAAGTTCAAATGCATTTTCATCCGGCACATGTTCGAATAGCGCAAAACCTTCCGACATCACTGCCACCCACGAACCCTGCGCGCCCCTCGGATCGTTGGAGAATTGTTGTGATTGGACGCATTCATCGTGTGAAGAACCTTGATTTTGGTTTGCGTGCTCTGCTCCGCGCAAACGCTTCTCGGCCGGTGGAATTGGACTTCATAGGCCCGGTAGAAGACGAATTGTACCAGCGGGAACTGCAAGCCATGGCAGAGGCACAAAAGACGGTTAAGGTTCGATTTCTCGGAGGAATGCCTCCTTCGGAATTGCCGCCTCATTTCGAAGCTGCTCATTTTTTGCTGTCTTCGACGACGCAAGAAAATTTTGGCCATTCCATTGTCGAATCCTGGGCCCACGGCTGTCCCGTGTTGATCAGTGATCGGACACCTTGGAGGCAACTGCAGGAAAAAGGAATTGGATGGGATTGGCCATTGGAAGAGGATGTCTGGCAATCAGGTCTGTCCGAGGCGATGGCATTGGATGCAGCAAGTTGGGACTCCATGTCGGAACGGGCCCGGGATTTTTTCAAAACTAATGTGCGCAATGACGCGGCAGAAAAGGCTAACTTGGAGTTGTTTCAACCATGAATCGCATCAAGCAATTATTCGGCATTCAACACCCCATCATCCAGGCGGGAATGATCTGGTGCAGTGGATGGGAATTGGCGAGTGCGGTGTCGAATGCAGGCGGTTTGGGCGTCATTGGCGCAGGCTCCATGTATCCGGAAGTGTTGCGCGATCAGATTCAGAAATGCCAAGCTGCCACCAATCGTCCTTTTGCAGTGAATGTTCCGCTTTTGTACCCTTCGATTGAAGAGCACATGGCGACGATCGTCGAGCTCAAAGTGCCCATCGTATTCACGAGTGCGGGCAACCCGAAGGCATGGACAAAGCACCTCAAATCACACGGCATCAAGGTCATTCATGTGGTGAGCAGTGTGAAGTTTGGGCTGAAGGCGCAAGCGGCTGGAGTGGATGCGGTGGTTGCAGAAGGCTTTGAAGCGGGAGGGCATAACGGCAGAGAAGAGACCACAACCATGTGCTTGGTTCCGGCAGTGTCGGAGGCGTTGGACGTACCGGTCATTGCAGCCGGAGGAATTGGAGATTCGCGCTCGATCTTGGCCGCTTTTGCCTTGGGAGCAGAAGGGGTTCAAATTGGCAGTCGGTTCGTGGCAACCGACGAATCTTCGGCGCATCAGGCGTTCAAGGAGCGGGTGATTGCGGCCAAGGAGGGCGATACAGCATTGCGTTTGAAGCCGCTCACCCCTGTTCGTTTGTTGGACAATCCGTTTGCACAGCAAGTCGCGGCCGCTGAGGCGAATGGCTCGGATTTGGAAGCGTTGTCCGAATTGCTCGGCCGCGGTCGTGCCAAACGCGGCATGTTTGAAGGCGATTTAGAGGAGGGGGAGTTGGAGATTGGTCAAGTCAGCGGCACGATCGATGCGATTGTCCCGGCGGCACAAGTGTTGGAAGAATTGGTGCAAGGATACCATGCCTTGACCCACGGCATGACGGAGCCTCGATTCCAATGGTAATCTTGTTTTTTGACGGAGAATGCGGGTTCTGCAATCGCGCCATTCTCCTGTTTTTAAAGTGGGAAGCCAAGGGCTGCCAGGTGCATTTTGCGCCGTTGCAAGGCGCGGCTGCGCGTGACCGATTATCGCCGGCGCAAATTGAAAAACCGTATCCTTCTTTGTTGGTTTGGGACGGAGAGCAAGCACATGACAAATCTTCGGGCCTTGCAATTTTGAGCCACGAATTGCGCGCTCCGTTGCGTCGGGTTGCTCGGTTCGTTCTGACCATTGTGCCTGAGCGTTGGGGAAATGCGGCATACGATGCGGTTGCACGCAATCGCCATCGAGCATCACCATTTTCATGTGCTTTGCATTTGGACGATGCGGTCAAGAAGCGTTTTCTCGCTTAAGCGCAGATTCACTTTTTGGCTTCGAAGTGCGTGTGGATTGCGCGCGCTACTTTGAGGTTGACGGCTTTCGTCAAGTCGTCAATGGAGGCTTCACCGATGGCTTTTACGGTTTTGAAATGGGCCAATAATTC
>Ga0315315_10005877_pt1 | contig 11333 bp, 10 predicted proteins | sample M140m3416metaG_FD_203699 | JGI IMG/M metagenome (GOLD analysis project Ga0315315, IMG submission 203699) | Ammonia-oxidizing marine archaeal communities from Monterey Bay, California, United States - M1 40m 3416 | ecosystem: Environmental > Aquatic > Marine > Intertidal zone | place: USA... | reverse complement strand
CATAGCTGTATCTCCTCCACCGATTACTACTACATTTTTTCCTACAGCGTTCAAAGTACCGTCGTCAAACAATTTTACTTTGTCACCTAATCCCTTCCTGTTAGATGCAGTTAAAAAATCCATTGCTGGAAAAATGTTTTGAAGATTGTGACCTGGTATATCTATTTCTCTTGCTTTATAAACTCCTGTAGCAATTAATACTGCATCATGCTTTTCTTTAAGCTCATATAAAGTTTTATCTTTACCTACCTCAAAGTTTTGAACAAATTTAATACCTGTGTCTTTCAGAAGCTTTGTTCTTCTTTCAACAACAAACTTTTCTAATTTAAAATTCGGAATTCCATAAATTAAGAGACCACCGGGCCTATCATATCTATCATAAATTGTAACTTGATAACCTAATTTTCTAATTTCTTCGGCGCAAGCCATTCCTGCTGGACCGGCACCTATTATTCCGACTGATTGTTTTAATTCTCGTTTTACTTTAAAAGGTCTTACCCAACCTTTATCCCAAGCTGTGTCTGTAATATATTTTTCTATAGAACCAATAGTTACTGTTCCATGACCTGATTGCTCTATTACACAATTTCCCTCACAAAGCCTATCTTGAGGACAAATTCTACCACACACTTCTGGCATATTATTTGTACTTTGTGATACTTCATAAGCTTCTTTAAGACGACCCTCTGCAGTTAATTTGAGCCAATCAGGAATATTGTTACTTAGTGGACAATGTATTTGGCAAAAAGGAACTCCGCACTGAGAGCATCTGCTTGATTGCTCAGTTGCTTTATTAGTAATGTATTCGTTGTAAATTTCATTGAAATCACCTTTTCTTTTAACAGTGTTTCTTTTTTCAGGCGTTTCTTGTTTTACATCTACAAACTTTAGCATTTTTTTAGTCATATACTTTGTTAATTAAGTGAAGTATTTAAGGATTGACAGCTTTTAAAGGTCAATAATAGTTACCTATATACCAAAAACCCTAAAAAAATAGTGTCATTATTTGCATACCTGATATGCATTGAAAATTGCCAATAAAAAAACAACCTTTAATTTTATTTATTTGATGTGATTGAAATTTTTATTTTATCTTTAGTTCAAGGAATTACTGAATTTCTGCCAGTAAGCTCCTCTTCTCACCTTATCTTAATTTCAAAATATTTTAATTTTGGCAATCAAAGTCTCTCTATAGATGTAAGCTTGCACATAGGTTCTTTTATTGCTGTATTAGTGTACTTTAATAAAGACATTGTAAGTTTTTTTAACAATAAAATTATTTTTTTTAAAATTTTAATTTCTTCAATACCTGTAATGATAGTTGGCTTTATACTAGTTGAAACTGGTATAATTGAAAAAATTAGGAATATTAGAATTATAGCTTTTACAACTATCATATTTGGCGTGTTACTGTATTTTAGTGATAGATTTAAACTAGAAAAAAATATTAATAAAGATTTTACCTATAAATCCGCTCTATTTATAGGATTTTTGCAAATCATTTCCCTTGTGCCTGGAGTAAGTAGATCTGGTATAGCTATCACTGCTGCAAGATTGTTAAAATTTAAAAGAGTTGATGCTGGAAAAATTTCTTTTTTAATTTCAGTGCCAATTTTAGGAGCCGTCTCAATTTTTGGAATTAAAGATTTAATATCTTCAGACGATTTAAGTTTTACCTATTTAAATTTATCATCAATTACCGTATCTTTTTTCTTTTCGTTAATAACAATCAAATATTTCTTAAGTTATATTAATAGATTTAATTTAAATTTGTTTGTTTATTATAGGGTTTTTTTAGGATTGTTGCTTATAATTTTATCTTACTTATAAAATAAAAGTTAATAACAAAATCAAAATCAAAACTATGATAAAAAATAAAATGACTGATTTTTGTAATGATAAATTAGATAATAATTTCATAGCTCTACTTTATAATTTTTTTTTTAAAATTCAATTAACTTTGGTGCGCTTGCTAGGATTTGAACCCAGAACCTCCTGGTCCGTAGCCAAGCGCTCTATCCAGTTGAGCTACAAGCGCACGGTGAATACTGTTGAATATATATTAAAAATAACAATAGTAGTATAATATTATTTTTATATGATTGTATCAAAATTACCAAATATTAACTTTCGAATAATCATCAACTTATTGCTATCTTTTTTACCAATTAGCTTTATAGCTGGTAATTTAGTAATTAATTTAAATATAATTCTAATTATTATTTCTTCTCTTATTTTTTGGAAAAAAGATTTTTTTAAAATTAAAATACATCTTATTGATAAATTTTTATTTTTATTATTTTTTTTTTCTATTTTTTCAAGTTTGGTTAACTATAGTAATTTTTCATCTAGCGACGCAGAATTAGCCAAAGAAAATTTTATCAAAAGCATTGCCTATTTAAGGTATTTATTATTTTATTTTTCTATTAGATCAATAATTGAAAGAAATTACTTTGACTTAAAAATTTTTTTTATTTCTTCAAGCATTTGCGTTATGTTTGTTGCTCTAGATTTAATACTTCAATTTTATTCAGGTAAAGATATCTTTGGATTTCCTAGGTCACCTCATAAACTTTCTGGTCCGTTCGGGGATGAGCTAATCGCTGGATCTTACCTACAAAGATTCTGTTTGTTTTTATTTTTTTTAGTTCCATTTTATAAACATTATTTTATTAAAAAAAATTTAATCTTTATTCTTTTATTATTATTCATGCTTATATTTTTCTCTATAGTTATATCAGGCAATAGGATGCCAGTGGTGCTTTTTATAATTTTATTTATGTTTTTATTTTTAGTCGAGAAAAATTTAAGAAAATTTTTGATTTTACTTGTCCCTTTTTTACTTATCTTATTTTTAGCATTTTATAATTTTTTCCCATTTGTAAAACAAATTACGGATCATTTTTTAAGACTTTCTTTTGAAATCTTTTTTTCTATAGATGAAATTTACAACAATTCAAATTTAGATTTCACTAACATGTATTTAAAAGAATTTTACCTTGGATATATGACTTGGCAGGAAAATATTATTATCGGGGGTGGTATAAATTCTTTTTATTTAAATTGTAAAATTAATTATAATATATGTACTACTCATCCACATAATTATTATTTAGAAATTTTATCAGAGCTCGGCATAATAGGGATGGGTATAATTTCGATAATTTTTATTAAATTGCTTAATCTGTTTTTAAAAATAAAAAATAATTTTGGTGTTAATAATGAAACTAACGCTGTAACAGCTTTTGCGTTGTTATTTTTTGTTGAAATATTTCCCCTCAAAACAACTGGAAGTTTCTTTACGACTGGGAATGCATCCTTCGTGTTTTTATTAATTGCTGTTATTGTAGGATTTTCCAATAAGTTAATTTATTTCAAAAAAAAACAAATTTAGAATATATTATTAATATTATGCAAAAAGATATTGTTATTACATCAGCTCTAAGAACTGCAGTAGGGTCTTTAGGCAAGTCATTAAAAAATGTCCCTGCATATCATCTGGGTGCAGAGGTGATGACGCGTTTAATAAATAACTCCAACTTTACAGAAAAAGAAATTGATGAAGTTATTATGGGTCAAGTCTTAACTGGTGGCACTGGTCAAAATCCTGCGAGACAAGCTGCTATAAAGTCTGGCATTCCAAAAGAAAAACCAGCGTATGTTGTTAATCAAGTTTGTGGTTCAGGTATAAGATCTATCGTATCAGGTTTTCAAAGTATTAAATCAGAAGACTCAAAAATAGTTATTGCTGGTGGGCAGGAAAATATGTCACTAGCTCCACATGCAATACATCTAAGAGATGGTAAAAAATTAGGTGATACTGAATTAATCGATACAATGATAAAAGATGGCCTTTGGGACGCCTTTCATGGATATCATATGGGTGTGACTGCAGAAAATGTTGCCGAAAAATTTCAAATAACTAGGGATGAACAAGATAAATTTGCTTTTAATTCTCAAGAAAAAGCTCTTAAAGCACAAAAAGAAAACAAATTTAAGGATGAAATTATTAATTTTAAGATTAAATCAAAAAAAGCTGATGTGGACTTCTGTAAAGATGAGCATCCTAGAGAGGGAATAAATCTGGAAGCATTAGCGAGATTAAAGCCTGTTTTCAAAAAGGATGGTTCCGTTACAGCCGGAAATGCGTCAGGAATAAATGATGGAGCTGCTGCTGTAACATTAATGACTAATGATGAAGCTGAAAAAAGAAATATTAAAAAACTGGTAACAATAAAATCATGGGCAAGTTGCGGAGTAGATCCAGCTTTGATGGGTACAGGACCAATTCCTTCCTCTAAGAAGGCTTTAGATTTAGCTGGTTGGAATATTAATGATGTCGATTTATTTGAAATTAACGAAGCTTTTGCCGCTCAAAGTCTTGCAGTGTTAAAAACACTTTCAATACCCAAAGAAAAAACAAATGTTAATGGTGGGGCTATTGCTCTAGGTCATCCAATCGGCGCTTCAGGAACAAGAATACTTGTAACTTTAATTCATGAAATGGTTAAGCGTGATGTAAAAAAAGGTTTAGCAACTCTTTGTATTGGTGGAGGAATGGGTATTGCAATGTGTATTGAAAGATAAATTATTTCTTAATGGAGCTTCCTGTAGTTAATCACCCTGAATATGTAGCTAAAATTAATGATGACAACAAATTTCCTATTAAAAAATTTGGTGCATTAGCAAAACACCTTCTTGAGACTAGAGTAATTAAAAAATTTCATATTCCCAAAGAATGTTCTATCGAAACTTTAAAAACTTCTCATTCGATGAAATATATAAATGATATAAAAAATAAAACGCTCGATGTAAAAATACAAAAAAAAATAGGATTTCCAATAAATGATAGTGTTGTAAGAAGATCTTTCGTTGCAACAGGAGGAACAGTGCTTGCAAGTAAATTAGCTCTAGACTCAAAACTTGCATGTAATACAGCTGGTGGCAGCCATCATGCAACTTTTGACTATGGAGCAGGTTATTGTGTTTTTAATGACGTAGCTGTTGCAGCAAACTATTTAAAAAATAAAGGTTATGCTAAAAAAATTTTAATCTTGGATTTAGATGTTCATCAAGGTAATGGTAACTCTGAAATATTTAAAAATGATAATGACGTTTTTACGTTTAGTATGCACTGTACCTCAAACTATCCTGCAAAAAAATCTAAGAGTGATGTTGATATTGAACTCAATGATAACATGGAAGATAAAGAGTATCTCAATGTCTTAAACAATAGTTTAAAGCAATTAAATCAAATCTCTTTTAATTATGTTTTTTATGTTGCAGGTGTTGATATTCATCACGAAGATAGGTTAGGAAAACTTAAAATTTCAGATGAAGGTATTAATAAAAGGGATCAGATTGTGATTGAGCATTTTTATTCTAAAAATATTCCTTTATGCGGCGTTCTCGGAGGTGGTTACAATAAAAGCTTTGATAAACTAATAGAATTACATTCTATGTTGCACAAAAATTGTGCACAAATACTATAAATAATTATTTTTAAATTTTTTTATAAATCGATTTTATATTTAAATGAATAAATCCACTCGTATTAATAGTAAATATACTAAGCTTTTTATTAAAATTGCTAACATTAAAAACTAGATATTTTTTGAAATTGTTTAAATCATTTAAATTTAGATCAATTCCAATAAATATCGCTCTTTTCCCAGGACATTTCATTCCAATAAAATATGACGTTACCAAAAGCGCATGAAATAAACTAGAACTGAAATTTTTAGAAATTAATTTAAATCTTTTTAAGATTTTTAAATTTGGAAAATTAATTTGAAAACTTTTATTTAAAAACTTTATTGGATCAATATTGGTTACTGATCTAGTAGTTTTAATTAAACTAATTTTTTTTTTTGAATTTTTAATTTTTTTGTGAAAAGTTTTTTCTAAAAAAACAAATCTTGCACAAACATTCTTTTTACCGTTTAGAACTTCAATAATTTGCTCACTATTTTTTTTGTTCTCATAATATGTAAAAAAGTTCATTTGCTCATTAAGGTATATAGGTCTGTAAAAAAAACATCTCATTAGTTTTGGTTTCGTTTTTCTATATTCTAGAAATAATTCCAAAACAGTAAGAAGAATATTTACACCATGTACGATTATTTTTGTTGAATTAAATTGATTGTTTGTCTTCTTAAGAGAATGTGCGGGATTATAGTCACGAGATAATTTTAAAAAGATCTTTTGATCATTAATTGAAAAAATTTTTTTTGCAATTAATTTTTTATTCATATTATTTTTTGCTTAGTAAAGCGCAATAATTTATCGTAATTTTTCTTTTAATAATTTCTGTCATTGGCAAGTCTTCTACCGGTAAAACCATTCTATTTTTAATATTAAGACCAGAAGATCTTATCAAATCCTCAATTTCTTTAACTGATTTAAAATGATACACATGGTCAATTGTAGGACAGTCAACACAAGTGGATAAAAATATTTTACCGTCATCTTCCAACAAATTTTTAATTTTTTTCAATAATTTTCCTGGTAAGTCTACATGCTCTAAAACTTCTCCCATTTCTATAAAGTCAAATTTTTTTTTGGTTTCGTATTTTAAAACATCTTGTAATTTATATTGAATATTTAGTTTTTTCTTAACATTAAAATCTATAATTGATTTAGTGATATCTATTGAAGTTTTACTTATATCAACGATTTCATAATTAATTTTATCTTCAAATCTGTTAATTGCCTCCAGGAGAAAAAGTCCATGTCCGCATCCTATTTCTAAATAATTATCTATTTCTAATTCCTTCTTTTTAATTTCATTTTGAAAAAAGGAATACATAGAATAATGTGTTGGCCATAAGAATTGTGATAAAGCTATTCCATAAACATAGCTTTTCATCTCTGAAACGTTATCATAAACTTTTTCAAAAGCTGACTTTTGGTCATCGAGCGGATATTTATTATATTTATAAAAATACAAATGACTTATCATCATGTCTGCGCACATCTTTAAATATGCTTTAGTTGCAATTTCAATATTAGCTTGTTGTGAGCTCAAATAATTTTTGAAATTTAATGAAAATTTTTCCGCTTTATTAAAATAAGAATTATCTACCTTTTTATGAAAATTAATAATTTTCTTTTTTTGAAGATGCGATGTTTCAACTACTTTACTAACTATTTCTTTGAAATTTGGGTACTGGTTTAAATATTTAAGATCCATTAAATTAAATGTTTTGGTTTTCGCATTTTATATTTATTATTGTGAATAAAAGTATAACCTGTATTATGAAAATTTTCTAAAGATTTTAAAAAAGTTAAACAAGGTTTATTTTTTTTGGTTTTAATATATTTAAAAACTATTTTTTTCAATTTATTTTTTTTACTAGATAAATAAATTTGATAAGCCATCAATTTTTCAATCGATCTTCCAAAAGCTCTACAACTGAGTATGAAGTCCTTAACATGTGCTTCTTGTTTTTTAAATTTTAAAATGTATAAACCAACTAAACCCATATCCCCCAATTCATCTGAAACTCTTAGTGTTTTAGCCTCAATGTTTTTTTCTTTTAAAAGATTATCAAACTGACTTTCGTTAAATCTTCTTGTTATTAAATTCATTTGATTCGTCTTATTTATAAGTTGCAAAACTCTCATTTTATTTGAGTCATCAATCTTTTCAAATTTAACTTTTATTTTTAGTGAAGATAGCCATTCTTCATGGGATGGGAAAATTTTTTTTCTACTATCCCGTTTTTTTTCATCTTTATAATATTTAGTTCGGAGTTTGTCCTCTCTTGTAATAAAATTATTGTTAAAATAATTTATTTTTGAAATTGCCTCTGAAAAATAACAGGGATCCTCAGGCCAATCAGGAACTATTACATCTGGTAAAGAAGTTTTAATTCTATTTCGCTCATTTGGGTTATCATCAATAAATACACATGAGTCTGTAGATAGATTTAATTCTTTAGTAATTTCAAGTAAATTTTTTGCTTTATCGTTCCAATTAATCCTCCAAGTAGCAAAATCTTTAAGTTTTAGAAACATGTCTTTATTTTTTTTGAAAGCTTGTAGCGCATTTTTTTCGTCGTTTTTACTTATTATAGCTAATTGAGTACCTTTATTGTTAAGTGATTTAATTTTCTTTTGAAAGTCTAAATATGCTTCCCCCATAAAATCGTGACCACCAATTTTAATTTTTTTCCATCCAAGTTCACCAACTTCGCCACCCCAAATAGTATTGTCTAGATCTATGATTAAAAGCTTTTTTGATGGTTTAGAAAATGACTCGATTATCTCTAGAAATTCATCTGAAGCGATGTCAAAAAGCTTATTATTATAAGGTGTTTTTGTTGCAAACCATAATTTTGGGTTAGAGGGTAAGAAATTTTTTTGGTGAATAAAATCAATATTAAAAAAATGAGTATTAGATTTTTTTTTCAGAGTATCTGCTATTTTAATATTTGATTTAAATAGATTTTTTGTTAATCCATCATCACTAGTAAAATCTTTTAAATACTTACCTTTTTAAAGTTTTGGTAATATCCAAGACGTCACAATTAAATGTTCAGTTTTTTCACTTAGTTTTAATAATATATTAATGTAGTTTTTTAATTCTTTTTCAAATTTATTTTTAGAAATTTTTTCAAAATAAATTAGCTTAGAAAATTCTTTGATTGTTTCCTCAATCCTGCTCCAAACTATAATGGTGTGGTATTTTTTATTAGAACTAATTATCTTATAAGCGCTGCTTGATAAAATTTCATAATTTGGCTTTACTATTTTATAGCGCTTATCGTCAATTTTGTTATTGAGATAATTGTAAAATATATCTGTATTAAAATCTGAAATGATTTTAATTTCCTTTTTCATTTATCTATAATTTTTTTTTAATATCATTTGTGAAATCAGATATTGTATATCCTTTATTTTGGTCATGCCCAGAGGTTTCCCACATTTGATCCATCAAAAAATTAAGTAAATTTAAATTTACTTTATTTTCTTTTTTTAACTTTTCTTCTACCAAAAGAACAAAATTAACTAAAGCCATTGAGTCAAAGGTGCTTTCTGGACCTAATATCTGAAAGTTTTTTTCATCAGAGGCTTTGTTGTTTTTTGGAAGCTGTTTATTAATTTCTTTGATGCAATCTTTTATAATTTTATCTAAATTTACCATTGGTTTTAAATGATAGAGTCTCCATCTAACTCGCTCGGATCCCATACTTCTCTAGTGGATAAAAAACTTTTTAATTCTTCATTTTCAGTTTTATAATAAAACGGCATTAATTTTGTTTTTGTCATAAAAGGCTTAAATTTTAAAAAAATATCTCTCTTCTTATCATCAAATCCAGTTATTTGAAATAAATCACAATTAGCTTGTTTTGATGCATTAATTGAGCTTGATATTAGATCCTGATATATCTGATCATTTTCCTCTATAAGCATTAGATCAATTAAAATTGATTTTTTAATTTTAAGACGTTTATCATATTTATATATACATATTGCGTATCCAACAATTTTATTACTTTGCTTTTTTACTATTATTAAACAATTTTTTTTGTCAATTTGATAATTCAAAAGCCAGTTTAACCATTTGCTATGCCTATTAAATAAGAAAATTTTTTTTTTCTTTATTTTTAATTCATCCCAAAATACATCAAAAAAATTATTAAAATTATGTTGTATTTCAATATCTCTCTCAAATTTTAAACTATTCCAATTTTTAAACCTGTTATAAAAAATAATCTTAACAAAAAAATTTATTAGTTGAGTGAAAATTTTCAAAAACTTTAAATTTTTTTCCAAATAAGCTTCTAAAACAGATTTTGGATTAAATATAAAATTTAATTTTTTGATATAGTTTTCGTTTGGCATCTTTTTCCAATCAAATGCTTCTAAAGTTTTAGAAGTAGCATAACTTGATGTGGTAGCAATTAAAAAGTCTATATTTTTTTGTGAATTAAATTTCTGAAATAATTTTAATGCCTCAAACCTGTAATCTAAATCTACAACCCAACAACTAATCACTGCACCAATATATTTTTTGTTATTTAAATAGTATTGTGTTGGTATATTGCTGACATGACCAACAATTTTTTTATCATTTTCAAAAACCCACCCATAATTCCAATCAATTTTATCTTCTAATACCAATGGATTTTTTTTCCAAATATCTTGCCAATATGACTTTTCATAAATATTTAAATTGTAATTGTTAACTAATTCTTTAATTTGATCATAATCTTCGAGTTTTGCTGCTCTAATTTTCATAAAATTTGATTTTCATCTTTTAGTAACGGTAAAATATTAAAATAATCTAAAATTTCTTGATTTGCAATTGATTCTAAATAATTGATTTTTTTTCATTTTTATATTTTTTAAGATTTGAGTTGTGGCAAATTTTCATAAAACTTTAGAGCTTCAGGATTTGCGATTGCTTCTTTATTGTTAATCTTTTCTCCATTTACCATCTGTCTTACTGCTAGCTCCACTATCTTTCCGCTTTTGGTTCTTGGAATCTCTGGAACTTTAATGATTATTGAAGGAACATGTTTTGGGGAACAGTTTTTTCTTATTCTTGATTTGATTGATTTTATTTTTTTATCATCCAACCCTACATTATTTTTTGTTGTTACAAACAGAATTACCCTTACATCGTCATTGTAATCTTGTCCGATAACTAAACCCTCTGTAATAAAATCGATGTCTTCAACTTGCTGATAAATTTCCGCTGTTCCTATTCTAACACCTCCGGGGTTTAACGTAGCATCAGATCTTCCTCTCATAATAAAACCATTATTTATAGTTCGCTCAACGAAATCACCATGATGCCAAATATTTTTAAATCTATTGAAATAAGCTTTATGATATTTTTGCCCGTCATCATCTCCCCAAAATTTTACTGGCATAGATGGAAATGGTTTTTTAACTACTAATTCCCCCTTCTCTCCATCTTTTACACTTTTTCCCTCGTCGGTAAAAACATCCACATCAATACCTAAACTCTGGCCCTGAATTTCTCCCATGTATACATTTGCGTAAAGATTTCCTAAAACTAAACAACCAACTAAATCTGTGCCTCCCGCGATAGATGCAAGATGAACATCTTTTTTTATATTGTCGTATACGTACTTAAAGCTTTCCTCAGCTAAAGGAGAACCTGTCGAAGTTATTATTTTTATTGAACTTAAATTCAAATTTTTACTGTTATATTTTTCATTTTTTAAATGATCTATATATTTAGCGCTTACCCCAAAAAGATTAATTTTCTTGTTTTGACAATACTCTAAGAGAACATCTATTTTTGGATAAACAGGTGCCCCATCAAATAAAAATATTGAGGATCCTATGGCTAATCC
>Ga0315315_10005876_pt1 | contig 11333 bp, 7 predicted proteins | sample M140m3416metaG_FD_203699 | JGI IMG/M metagenome (GOLD analysis project Ga0315315, IMG submission 203699) | Ammonia-oxidizing marine archaeal communities from Monterey Bay, California, United States - M1 40m 3416 | ecosystem: Environmental > Aquatic > Marine > Intertidal zone | place: USA... | reverse complement strand
CTCCTCAAGAAATCACGGTCACCGCATTTAACGAATTCCTAATTGATGGAGACCAAAACTCCGACATTACAATCGCTATCGACCCACAAACAACAGATGATGACTTTGATGGCCTAGCAAACACTGTCATTCCAGTGCTAACGATAGACGACGACATTGCTGGCTTTACAGTCATCCAAACTGGCGGAGACACCGTAGTTTCAGAAGACGGAACTGAAGACACGTTCGCTATCGTTCTTAACGCACAACCCACAAGTAACGTAGAAATAACAATCACACAACCACAAGACGTGATCCCAGTTGAGAACCAATTACTGAACGTAAACATCTCAGATGAAGCCTCAATATCAATCCAAACATTGACGTTCACTCCAGAGAACTGGAACGTTCCACAATCTATAACAGTTACACCTGCCGACGACCCATTGATTGATGGTGACATCCAATTCGAAATGATCGTGGAAATAACTGACGCGAACTCAGACCCAGATTTTGCTGGCGTTGATAGCGAAACAGTCACTGGAACCGTTCTTGACGATGATGTTCCAGGGTTTGAAATAACTCAGAACAACTCCTACGTGATCGTTGACGAAAACGGAACAACTGATACTTTCACAGTCGTACTGACAGCAGAACCTCTCTCAAATGTCATACTCACACTAGAGTCAACTGACATCGGCGAAGCTATAGTCATGGAAACCTTGACGTTCACCCCCGCAGACTGGAACACCCCACAAACAGTGACCGTAACGGGCGTAGATGACCCAATCATCGACAAAACCCAATACCCAGTCGTAATAGTTTCAATCTCTGTAGGTGAATCAGATGCTCTATTCTCCGATGTAGATAACCAACGAGTGAGTGTAACCAACTTCGACAATGAAGCAGATCGAGACGACGACTTCATTCTCGACAGTGAAGATCCATGCCCAGATGATCCAGACTGTGACGATGACGGGATACGAGACAACGAAGAACCGACAGTAGAGTGTATAACCGACCCAGATTGTGACGATGACGGACTACTTGATGGAGACGAAGTTACAGAGGCTTGCATAACGGACCCCGACTGTGACGATGATGGTCTACTCGACGGCGAAGAACCAGCTCCTCAGTGTATAACTGATCCTGATTGTGATGATGATGGAATTCTCGATCCAGATGAGGAAGCTCCTGAGTGTATAACTGATCCTGATTGTGATGATGATGGAATTCTCGATCCAGATGAGGAAGCTCCTGAGTGTATAACTAAGGCTGACTGCGACGACGACACCATCCGAGACGGAGACGAACTAACGCCGGAGTGTATAACTGACCCAGCTAACATCGGATGCGAAATACCCCAGGTAGACCCAGACGACACAGAGACTCAAAAAAATCCAGATCCAACTCCGACACCCGAAGCTGAAGAAGAAGCTGAAGAAGAAGCTGAAGAAGACGCTGAAGCAGAAGATGATTCGTTCCCATGGTGGATACTCATACTTGCCTTGCTTGCACTCTTAGCGATTACAAGAATCATGCTCTTGGTGTACATAAGGCGTAGATCCCCAATGATTACCCATATCGCGATCTCTGAAATCAGAGAAGAAATACAATACATAGAGCGAGACGGCATGTCCTCTCTAAACGAATACGAAATTAATACGGAAACAGAATTCCTATCTGATACCCCAGGTATCACAGAAGTGAAATTCACCATACGTATTGATGACGGAAACCTTGAACACGGAACTAGCTCAATCTCATACCTCGACGATGCAGATCTACCTAGTCACGATTTACAACTTGGAAATCTACCAAGCGTGGTGAGCATAAATGGAATAGTTTCAGAAGTTATTTGGTCTATCAAAGCCAAAAAACCACTGGGTACGTCCTTTACAATCGAACTTGAAGTCAACGGAGAGTGGGTTGAAATATCAAACCTAACAGTAGAAAAAGGCTCAGATAACGAAGCTCCAACTATCTATCCATATTGCCGCCTTGTTGCTAAAGCACCATTTGGACTCAAACGATTCTCCACACCAGCGCCAATAGGTCTCATAAACTTAGAAGGAACTGGTAAATCTTCACCAGAAGCTGGATAATTAGCACCTAAAGGGAATGACTAAAGCTGCTTCAGATTTAGCACCATCAGCATCAGTTGCATGGGATATCAGTAGTAAATATGACTCTTCGGTAGGAGGAATGGGAAAGGTAGCAGAAGCGATTCCTGGAACAACTAATTCAGACCCTTCGTTGATGGACGTAGTTAGATCAATACTTTCTTCTTCTACTAAAGCAGCCAAGTCAAGTACCACAGATGTATCATCAACATCAGTCGCAGAAATAACTATAGAAACTAAATCTCCTTCATTGAATGAATCTATGCAATCTGGACCATCAAGGGTGATCCCAGGGGCTTTATTATTTGGAGCTTGTTCAATTACGAACGGCAATGAGGTAGGTTGCACATCAACTGATTCATCCCCAGAATCCGAAGTAATAGGCTTTTCTGTGGGCTGCGCTGGAGGCGCAATAGACGAGTTGGTTTCGTCACCTCGGGGCTGAGATAAAACAACAACAGCAAAAGGAAGAGCAACAGCAAAAACCAAAAAAACTGCAATCCATCTAACGTACCTTTGGCGATTTCCTCGGCGACTACGCATCAACCCATCGTAGCCCTTTTACGGTGGCAAATTTAGCAATCATGCACGATGAAGGCGCTAAGGCGAGTTACCCTTCATCGGTGGGCACATCGTCTCCTAAAGAAAACAAAAAAAATACTATTTGGACAGGTAGTTACTTACCCATAACTCTTGCGAATCTCACTGTCGTAGCGGTAGCTGCTTTTGACGGATTGGCGATCGTGGCAGCCCTTCCAAATATCGCAAAAGACCTCGGAAACGTATCGCTCTCGCCATGGGTATTGACTGCATATCTTGCAACTTCTGCTTTAGCTGCGATAGTGGCAGGACCCATTATAGACACAATAGGGGTTCGTAGAACCTTTCAAATCACTGGAGTCTGGTTCCTTTTCACAAGCGCCTTAGCTGCAATAGCTCCGTCCATGACGCTACTCATCGCAGCTAGATCCCTTCAAGGAATAGGTGGGGGACTAGTTATAGCTGTGGCTCTTGCGTCAGTTGGCATCGCATATCCTGATGATCTCAGGCCAACTGCTTTTGCAGCTAACTCAATGGTGTGGGGAACTCTTGGACTGGGCGGACCTGTGCTCGCTGGAGCTCTCCTTGAGATAAGTGGATGGCGTCTAATTTTCGTAGTGCAACTCCCTATAACCGCCATAGCACTCGGTATGGGATGGAGACGACTGCCAGTCGCAGTTGATAATCAGAAAGGCAAAAAACTCAACTTTGATATTTCAGGTATTGCATTACTCTCTATTTGTATCATTGCTTCGTTAATTGCAGTGAGTGAGTTAACAGAATCGCCATTATTAGCAGGAGTACTTCTTTTAACAACAGGTCTCTTCGCTTTTCTCTATTGGAGTCACTCTGGAAGCAGCATAAATCCAGTTCTCCTCCAACGGCATTTGATGAAATTCCCGCTAAACCGAATTCATATCGCATCTGCATTAGCGCTCATCACAGGTCTGGCGACCGACAATTACTTGCCACTTTACATGCAAACGACAAGGGGGCGTTCTGAAGCGTTTGCATCATTTTCAGTAGTTTTCCTCACAGTTGGCTGGACTGTGGCAGCATTCGCTACGAGTAGACTCCTGAAAAGAAGAAAAGAAGAAGATATTATTCTTCTCGGATCAATGCTTATGATCCCTTCTGTGCTCTTGGCAGGAATATCCGTTTCATTTACACTTGCATTAACAATACTTTTTGGAGCTTATTTCTTAATAGGCGCATCCATAGGATTTATCTCCACATCTGGCTTAACACTTCTGCAATCATCAAGCACTCCTGAAGAAATGGGGCGGACTAATAGCGCTCATCAATTCCTCCGAACGTTAGCGATTACCTATGGTGTAGCTATCGGAGGAGCGATCCTGCTTGCAGTCGTCAAAGCAAGGACTGGAGATGTAGAGTCCGTTCGCAAAGTCCTATCAGGTGACAGCTTTACTGTCGGTACAGAGACTACTGAGGCCATTGGGAGCGGCCTTGCCTGGGCGCATGTCTTTAGCGGGGGCACTGCATGTCTTGGTCTCTTGATAGCTATTTCTCTTTATCGAAAACAAAAAGTGTGTTAATAGTTTCAATTTAACGTTGGACGCTACACGAAGTAACGGCTAAATTTAAAGAACAACTTAGTTGAACTCAACCGGAGGCGTACCCCCGGAAGGGCCATAAAGAGAGGAGTTTAGTATGCCCAGCGTACTTGCTTATCACCGCCCTCAAAGCCTTGATGAAGCTCAGAAGTTAGCATCCCAAAAGAATACTGTTCTAATAGGTGGAGGCACTCTTGTCATCCCTGATGTGCTAACAAACCCAACGAACGAAGCAGTAATAATTGACCTACAAGCAGTAGAAGGTCTCGTTGGAATATCCTCGGAGCTTACTGAAGGCCAAAACTCAGTAAAAGTTGGGGCTATGACAAGATTGTCCGAAATGATAGGGAACGAGAAGATCCCGATGCTACTCCATGAATTATCTAAAAAAGAGCTTCCATCTACGCTACGAACTCAAGCAACCATTGGCGGCACAATTGCTGAACGGAATGGTGAGAGCATATTGCTTTCTGGATTCCTAGCACTCAATGCTGAAATAGAAACAGATCGTGAAGCTTGGACACCGCTTGGCCAATTCCTTCAACCCGGACCGCATCAAGGAATAATCACTGCAGTTAAATTTGATATTCCTGCCTTAGATTCTAAAACAAGCTTTCGGTCGGTTGGGCGAACACCTATGGACGTACCGATTGTCTCTGGCATCGGGTACGCACAATCAAATGGCAATTTACAGATTTCACTTACAGGGGTGAATGAAATTCCCGTGCTCGTAAATTCAGTTGACGATATTGAGAACCTAGACCCTAAAGGAGATTTTAGAGGATCTAGCGAATACAGGAAGCATCTTGCTTCGGTAATCTATTCTCGTATTGAAGAGGAGGTGCAAGCATGAAAATTTCTTTCTGTCTAAATGAACTTCAAATAGAGACTGAGATTGAACTCCACGAAACTTTGATGCAACTCTTAAGACGACGTGGGATGGTAAGCGTCCGCTATGGCTCCGATTCAGGAGAAACCGGAGCCTCAGCTGTCCTTATAGATGGAAAGCTCTCTAGCACTGATTGCATGCTCGCTGCTCAAATAGATGGGCATGATGTGAAGACGGTTGAATGGTTCAACAAAACTGATCTGCATCCGATTCAGGCCGCATTTGTTGCAACGGGTGCCATGCAATCAGGATACTCAACTCCAGCGATGATACTAGGAACATGGGAATTGCTGAGCCGAAACCCTAATCCGACAGAACAAGATGTAAGAGATATGCTCTCTGGAATTCTTGATCGTGAAACTGCGTACGTTAAGCCTGTAGAAGCTGTCATGAGAGCCGCAGTTCTAATGCGAGGGGAAACAAATGAACCTTTTGGACCCGTATATCTTCCGCCTCTTACCGACGGAAGGAATCCGGTTGATGTTAGCCCAAACGATAATGGTCCAGATGCTTCTCCAGCTGTCCCAAGGGTTGTTCCTTCAAAGGATGTTCCAGAAATGGCAGTTGTGGGAAAACCGGAAGTTAAAGTAGACGCTGTTCGTTTGGTTAAAGGAAACCCCGCATTCACCGATGATTTTGAAGAAAGAGGGCAACTAATAGCCAAAGTTCTTCGTAGCCCACATGCCCATGCAAATATCCTTGATATTGACGACACGGATGCTGTCTCACTTCCAGGTGTGCATGCCGTGATTCATTATAAGAATACCCCGCGCATCAAGTATGCTTCAGGCGGGCAAAGCTGGCCGAACCCGCATCCACACGATCAGGTAAGTTTTGACAACAAAGTAAGACATGTCGGCGATCGAGTTGCAGCTGTAGCTGCTGAAACAAAAGAAATAGCTCAAACAGCTCTGAGCCTAATCAAAGTTGAGTATGAGATATTGCCACATGTGCTGGACGAAATTGAAACAATGGAGCCTCAGTCCCCAGTTATTCACGATGAGAATGACACCGAAGAAATATATGATGCAGAAAAAAATATTGTCTTAAAGATCCAAGCTGAGCGTGGTGACGTTGACGCTGGAGCTAAACAAGCCGATCATCTCTTCGAAGACACCTTCAAAGTACACCAGGTTCAACAAGTTCCCATCGAGCCCCATATTTCTGTGGCATGGCTTGATAGTGATGAAAGACTAGTTGTCAGAACAGCTACGCAAGTACCATTTCATGTGAGGCGAATGCTAGCTCCCCTAATCGGAAGAAGCATCAAAGATGTGCGCGTAATAAAGCCCAGAATTGGTGGAGGTTTTGGTGCAAAGCAAGAGATGTTAATTGAAGACATTGTCGCCCATCTAGCGATTGCAACTCGCAGACCTGTAAAACTTGAACTTGACCGAAGCGAAGAATTCATCGCTTCTCGAACACGTCATCCACAAACACTAACTTTTACAACCGGAGTTGAAGCTACCGGAAAACTGGTCTCACAAAAGTTGCGTCTAATCGGAAATACGGGCCCCTATGGAACGCATGGACTGACTGTCCAGACAGTTGCTGGTCTTCGGGGGCTCACATCATACAATGCTGACAATAAGAAGTTTGATTGCGATGTTGTCTACACGAACACTCCTGTTGCTGGCGCTTACAGGGGATATGGGGCTCCTCAAGCAGAGTTCGCTTTAGAAGCTCATATGGAAGATATCGCTCATACTCTCGGATTTGATCCCATTGAATTTAAACGACAGAACTGGGTCAAAGTCGGCGATGAACTGAATATTGCTCCACATCTTGGAGAGAGAGCAGTAGATCCGGAAGATATTGAAGAGTATCCGAGAATAACTTCAAATGGAATAGAAGAATGCATTGCTCAAGGAAAGAGATCAATAAAATGGCATCGGAAAGATGACCCTGACTGGATAGCTCCTAAGGATAAACCAAATATCCGACGTGGATTAGGGTTCGCATTCTGTATGCACGGTACAGCTATACCGTTCTTGGACATGGGTGGCTGCAGTATAAAAATCAACGATGATGGATCCTTCAACATGCTAGTTGGGGCCACTGACCTAGGAACCGGAGCTGATACTGTATTAGGTCAAATAGCAGCCGAAGTCTTAGGCGTCCCTTTGAGTGATATCCAAGTCTATTCATCCGATACTGATGTAACTCCCTTCGATACTGGAGCGTATGCATCTAGCACAACCTATATCTCCGGAACTGCCGCAAAACTTGCCGCTGAAAAAGTTCGTGAAAGACTTAAAGAACGTGCCGCAAAGATGCTGAAAGTTAAGGAACCATGTTCAATTGAACTACGGGACCGGAAAGCCATTGCGCCCGATGGGACTTCTGTAACAATTGAAGACATTGCGATGGAAGCATTTCATTTAGAGGACCATGAGCAGATTATGGGCACAGCCTCGTACGTATCGCCTGAATGCCCTGCCCCATTTGCTGCTCAATTTGCAGAAATAGAAATGGATATAGAAACCGGTCAAATCACTGTTACTAAACTAGTTATGGCGGTTGACTGTGGTGTGGCGATTAACCCCGTTACAGCTTCCGGCCAAGTCGAAGGGGGCATGCTCCAAGCTCTTGGTTATGCGCATTGTGAAGAATTTGCATTTGATGAAACTGGAAAGATGATCAATGACAGTCTTGGACCGTACAAGATATATCGAGCTGATGAAATGCCAGAATTTGAAGTATTTCTAGTTCAAACTATGGAGGATTCTGGGCCTTTTGGAGCTAAAGCTGTAGCTGAAATTCCCAAAGATGGAGTTGCGCCAGCAATTCGAAACGCAATAATCAACGCAACAGGGGTAGCAATTAACGAGATTCCGTTTACTCCTGAACGTGTCTGGCAAAAGATCAGAGAATCAGAAATTTAAGCCATTATGGGCCAGCATAAGAACAAAGTGATCTTCATTACCGGAGCATCAACAGGAATTGGTAGAGCGACTGCAATACGTCTCGCAACAGAAGGAGCAAAACTCTTTCTAGTTGACATAGTGAAAGATGAATTAGAAAGCACTGTACAGGAATGTCGAAGCTTCGGGTCTAAAGTCACCAGTGCTGAATGTGATGTAGCAAATGAATCTCAAGTCACTAGTTCTATTTCCAGTGCTATTGCGCAATATGACAAATTAGATGCAGTTATAAATGTAGCGGGCATTCAGCTCTGGAGTCATTCGCATCAGCACTCTTTAGCAGACTTTGAAAAAACCTTGTCCGTCAATCTGACTGGAACTTTCATGGTCTGCAGGGAAGCAATTCCTCATTTACTGAAAGGCTCCGGATCTATAGTTAATGTTTCCTCAACTACAGCTCTCGCAGGCATTCCTTACTCAGTGGCCTACGCTGCGAGCAAGGCTGGAGTGTTAGCTCTGACGAAATCCCTCGCAGTTGAATATGGTGAGAAAGGCCTGCAAGTAAATTGTGTAAATCCTGGAGGTATCAAAACAGAAATGTCAAAGATGCCTAGTATTGAAAACCCAGATCTCAATTTGCTTTTGCGTCAGAGCCCATTAGGTAAATTCTCTGAACCGGAAAGTGTAGCGGGACTAATCTCCTATTTGGTCTCAGAAGAAGCAAAGCACATAAACGGGGAATCAATCAGAATTGATGGGGGAGCGCTAGCATGACAATCATTACAGCAGATTGGCTTATCGCCAACCCACAAACAAAACCCCTTAGATCTTGTGGTATTCGTATACAAGACACAAAAGTTGTAGAAATCGGTAAAAACGAAGAATTAAAGGCGAAGTATCCTAAAGAGGAGCATATTGATGGTAAAGGAAAGATCATGCTGCCTGGTTTCGTTAATGCTCATACCCACATGTATGGAGTTCTCGCTCATGGGATTCCATTAAGTAACCCACCTGAAGATTTCTGGGCTTTCCTAAAGGACTATTGGTGGCCAAAAGTAGAAGATTCACTTGATAAAGAAATGATAACTGCTGCGACTAAATGGGCATGCGCAGAAATGCTCCAATCAGGGACAACTACCTTTTACGATATTCTTGAAGCCCCTAACACTCTTCCCGGAGGGTTATACGCTCAGAGAGAAGAAGTAATGTCTGCTGGAATTCGTGGAATTCTAAGTTTTGAAGCTACAGAGAGATCAGGTATGCGAATAGGCCAGCTTGGAATTGAAGAGAATATGTCATTCCATAGAGAGACTCAAAAAGACGAATTAATTTCAGCAATGATGTGCCTTCATACAACATTCACTTGTTCAGAAGAATTTATATCCGAGGCCTTTTCAATAGCAGACCAAAACAACTTGGGACTACATGTGCATTGCAATGAAGGAATATATGAAGGTTTGTGGTGTGAAGAGAACTTCGGGAAGAGGCCTCTTGAGATATATGAGAGTTTAGGAGTAGCGAATTCAAATTTCATCGCAAGTCAATGTGTCCACTTGTCTGAAAAAGAAATAGCAATAATTAAAAATACCGGAATCAAAGTTACACACATGCCTCTTGCCAATTGTGAAGTAGGGGGTGGAATAGCTCCAATTCCCGAGTTAATTGACGCAGGAGTCACAGTGGGTTTAGGGAGCGATGGGTATATCAATGACTTTTACGAAGTCATGCGCGGAGCTTTCCTCATCCATAAGGCTAGATTGCAGGACCCAGGTGTAATGCCAGCATCAACTGTGCTTGAGATGGCTACATCTTCAGGGGCAATGGCCCTAGGTCTCAAACAAGTTGGAAAATTAGAGCCGGGTTATTCCGCTGATTTGCAACTCATTGATGGGCAATTCCCGACTCCATTAACCAGTGAGAATATATTTGAGCAAATTATTCTTTGGAGAAATGCCAAACATGTATCGGATGTGATGGTTGCTGGTACATGGAAGGTGAGTGGAAACGAACTCCTTTCAATAGATCTGGATCAGGCCAGAGATGCATTGCACAAGCAAGCGAGAAGGCTATGGGCAGTATGAAAATTTTTGAGGAGCTATTGAAGAGAACTTCACTCAGACAAGCAGTTGTTTTGTGTACTGTAATCGAAACTGACCGGTCTGTTCCTAGAAAAGCTGGAGCAAAAATGCTAGTTTTTGACGACGGCTCTACCTTTGGCACGATAGGTGGAGGAGAAATGGAGTCTCGCGTTATCAATTCAGCCAAAGAATCAATCTCAAAAAAGAAATCGCATCAACTCACTTACTCGCTAGTAGACCCTTCACAAGGAGACCCTGGTGTCTGTGGCGGCGATGTCACAATCTATTTGGAGCCCTTTATGCCACAAACAACAATATATATAATCGGAGCTGGACACATCGGCAAGGCAGTTTCAGAACTGTCAAGCTGGCTAGGATACAGGGTAGTCGTCTGGGATGACCGTAAAGATATTATTAATACTTTTACTGGAGAGGGTGAAACGTTAACTGGCGATTTATCTGTAGCTATGCAAGAAGAACCGATTGATGAGCACACCAGAGTTGTCATAGTTACGAGAAACGCCGAAGTAGATGCCAAAGTCCTGCCTCTGATCGCAGAGACTCCAGCAGCGTATATCGGTTTAATGGGAAGTAGCCAACGTTGGAAAGTAGTTAAGGGTCAACTCACCGAGTTAGGTATGAAAACGGAAGAATTGGAACGCATAGCAACTCCAATTGGGATTGAAATTGCTGCTGAAAGCCCCGAAGAAATAGCAGTTTCCATATTGGCTGAGGTAATTGCCGGTGACAATATTTCGTAAAGAACTATGCCTCATCCGAGGAGGAGGCGACCTAGCAACCGGTGTAATAGCTCGCCTTCACCATGCTGGTTTTCCGATTGTCGTAACCGAACTCGCATTTCCTCTAGCGGTACGCCGTTCAGTTGCAGTTGGAAATGTAGTGTATGAAAACCCTATCCAAATTGAGAACATGCGCGTGCATCTATGTGAATCAGAGGCAGAAGCGATTTTAAAAAGCGAAGAAGGAATCATTGCCGTGCTGGTGGACGAAGATATCCCTAAAATAAATGCGTCAATAATTATCGATGCACGCCTAGCTAAGAAAAATATTGATACCACTATTTCTGATGCGCCCATCGTTCTTGGCTTGGGCCCTGGTTTTGTTGCTGGCCTTGATTGCCATTTTGTTATTGAAACTAAAAGGGGTCATTTCCTTGGAAGAGTAATAAAAGACGGGAAAGCTATCAATAATACTGGAAGCCCAGAGCCAGTTGAAGGCAAAGGAGATGAACGTGTCCTTCGATCACCGGGAGATGGCAAAATCCT
>Ga0315315_10005872_pt1 | contig 11338 bp, 11 predicted proteins | sample M140m3416metaG_FD_203699 | JGI IMG/M metagenome (GOLD analysis project Ga0315315, IMG submission 203699) | Ammonia-oxidizing marine archaeal communities from Monterey Bay, California, United States - M1 40m 3416 | ecosystem: Environmental > Aquatic > Marine > Intertidal zone | place: USA... | reverse complement strand
GCATCAAGCATACCTAAAAACTTATCTCCTATTGGTCCACTTAAAACTTTTTTGAAATGAGCTGTGTCTCTGAACATGTAAGGCAAACTAAAAATATCAAACTCACCAACAAATCCTGCCATTGGTCCAGTTGATACTTGAGACATTTGAATAGTACCTTGTTGCATTCCTTCAATATAGGCTCTTTCACTTTTACCTAATTGCCCACCAGACAAAACTTTAAAAGTTACACCAATATTTTGTTTATTAACTTTATCAGCAAACCAATTTAAGGCTTTGTTATGATGATGATCAGGGCCAGATACAGATGCAATTCTTATTGTTTGAGCATTTGCTGACTGCAAACCCATTACAAAAAGAAAAGCAAAAAGTATTTTTGATATTTTATTAATCATCTTTGCTCCTTTCGATTTATGTATAGCTAATATATACAATATCAATATACAAAAGATTACAATCAAAATTTTTTGAATTACAATTAACGGTTGTTATAAAATAGCCCAATCATCAGCAGATTTAACAATTAAATTGTTTAAAGGTCTTGTTCCTTCAGGAGTGACTTCCACAACTTGTTCAACTCTCAATCCCTGTTCCTCAAGATCATGTAAATCTAATTTTACAGCTAATGTCATTTTTGGATATAAAATAAAATCACTCATTTTGTTTAAGTCGGGAAATTCAACCACATCTAAACCTACTCCGTGACCAGTTCCTCTAGTTCCTGAAACGTAAGGTGAAAAATTACCATCAAGATTAAGTGGTTTAAGATCTTCAAAAAAACTATCATGAACGCTAGTAGCTTTGGTTTGTGATTTAATAGACTTAATTGTTTTTTTTAAAATTTTATGAGAATTAATCAAAGCATCAGATTTAAATTTAGTAGCTCCAGGCATTAAAAACGTTAAACCTCCGTCGTTACAATAGTTCCCAATGGCTGGATTAAAATCAACCATTAATAATTCTCCCTTTGCAATTTTTTTATCTGTAGCTCGCCATGCTGGAAATTTAGTATTTTTTCCTGACATAACTACTGTTGCAGATCCAAGATCAGCTCCCAATTGTCGTCCTAAGAAATCTGCATGAGCAACTACTTGCTGTTCTGTCATCCCAACTTTAATGATTTCTCTTAAATTAGTAAGAACTTCATCATTAATTGCTGCAGCTTTTTCCATTAGTTCGATTTCTTTTTCGCTCTTAATTTTTCTCATATCATCTAGAATTTTTGTTTCTATAGGAAAATTAACGTCTGGCATTGCAGCAGTAAAAATATCTCTTAAATAAAAAGGCATCAAATGTTCACCTGCAATACCTATTTTACTACCCTTTTTATTAAACTTTTTTAACAAGTCAGTAATTTCAGTTTCGAATTTGTGATGCTGTAAAATTTTATTTATCCAGACAGTTTCTTTAGCAGAGTAGTAATTAAGCCTTCCAATAACTAATATTGGTTCTTCATTTTCCATTAAGATTAATGTTTGAGGGGACTCTTCAATTACATTTATTGGTTTATAGCCTGTAAAATAAGTACAATATCCTGATCTATATTCATCTGAATAAACGATTATACCATTTAATCCTTTATCCTTGATTAATCCTCTTAATCTTTCTACTCTACTTTGTAGTTCTTTATCGCTTATGAAGCTCATTATATATAGAAAATATATATATTATATATATAATTTTAAAAATGAATACAATTAAAAAATTCATACTTTCTTCTCTTACTGATGACGACGGTAAGGTTAATAACGATTTTATCAGTTTGCTATTTAGACCAGTCATTGCAACTCTTTATCTTGTAATGATAGGCATAACATTTGCTCAAGTAATTTTTAGATATTTATTAAATTCAGCCTTACCATGGGCAGGCGAATTGGCAATATTTCTGTTTATTTGGATTATTTTTTTAGGAGCATCAATAGCTCTTATGAAAGGTGTTCATATAGGAGTAGACATATTTACTAACTTTTTTAATTCAAAATATAGAAAATATAATTTAATTCTAATAAATCTTTTAATAATTGTCTTTTGCTCGCTTGTTTTTTATGGATCAACTCCATTAATTATAGATAATTTTTCACAAAAATCACCAGCTTTAGAGATAAGACTTTCTTACATTTATGCATGTATTCCAATTTCTATGATTTCAATGATTTTTATTTCACTAAAAAAAATAAGAAAAGTTTTGGGAGATTTATAATGCTTGCTATTTTGTTCACAGCTTTTTTTTTATTATTATTCATTAATTTACCAGTTGCTTTTGCAATAGGTTTTTCATCTATGCTCGCGCTTAATTTTTTTGGAGATTTACCTTTTAGTGCAATTGTAACCAGAATGTATTCTGGGGTTGACTCATTTACTTTATTAGCAATTCCTTTTTTTATTGCAGCTGGCGAAATTATGAATGAAAGCGGAATTACAGATAAAATAGTATCATTTTCAAAAAATTTAGTCGGCCACATTAAAGGTGGCCTTGCTCACGTATCTATAGTTTCTAGTATGTTTTTTTCAGGCATTTCTGGATCTGCTACTGCTGATGCTTCAGCATTAGGCTCTATGTTAATCCCGGCCATGAAAAAAAGCGGTATTGATACTGATTTTGCCGTCTCTGTAAGTGCAAGTTCCAGTGCTATAGGACCAATTATACCTCCAAGTATATTATTTGTTATCTATGGTTCCATTGCAAATGTATCAATTGCAAAACTTTTTTTAGGAGGAGTTATACCTGGTCTTTTAATTGGTTTTGGTCTTATGCTGGTAACTTATTTTTATGCAAAAAAAAGAGGCTATCCATCAGAGAAAAGAGCTTCATTGTCTGAATTATTAAAATCTTTTTTAGACTCTTTAATAGCTTTAATGATGCCAGTAATTATTTTGGGTGGTATTTTTGGTGGAATATTTACTGCAACAGAAGCAGGAGTTGTTGCAGTATTTTATGCAATCGTAGTAGGTATCTTTATTTATAAAAAAATTAAAATTTCAGATTTAGGAAGAATTCTTTTAAGAGCTTCAATTACAACCTCAATAGCTTTATTTGTTATATCAGCCTCAAGTGCATTTGCCTGGACTTTAGCCTGGGAGGGTTTTGGAGATGTGGCTTTAAATTTTTTGGTTACTTTAAGTGATAACCCAAAAATGATTTTATTTTTAATTTTAATTTTTGTTTTAGTACTTGGACTTTTCGTTGAAGGAATACCTGTTTTAATTATTTTATCACCTGTGATGTTACCAGTTATAAATGGCTTAGGTATAGATCCAGCATATTTCGGAGTTTTATTAGTCATGGCAGTTGTAATTGGTTCCGTAACACCACCTGTAGGAATTTTAACATATATTTCTTGTGCTATTGCGAACACCACTATTTCTAAAGTTTTTTGGACTTTATGGCCATTTTGCGGGATAATGATTTTGATTTTATTTTTGTCAATTCTATACCCTGGAATAATTACGTTATTTTTTTAAATGAAAAAAATTAAAAAAATTTTAATTACTGGTGCAGCAGGTTTATGCGGGAGTGTTGTATATGATGGATTAGTAAAGAAAGGATATAAGATTGTTTCATTCGATAAAAAAATAACACCTAGCAATGCTGCAAAAAAAATTAATTTAAAAATAAGTAAAAAAATTAAAAAAATTGATCTTAAAAATTTCAAAAGTCTTACCAAGATTACCAAAGGTATAGACGGAGTTATTCATTTAGGCGGAATTCCTCGACACACGCCAAAAGAAGACATTTATTCTAAAATTTTAGATAATAATATTTCTGGAACCTATAATCTTTTTGAAGCATGTAGAATAAATAAAGTTAAACGAATTATTTTTGCAAGCTCAGCACATGTAATAGGTTTCCATAATCGAAAAAAAAAAATTGATGAAAAATGTATTTTAAGACCAGACTCCCATTATGCAGTTAGCAAATGCTTTGGTGAGGCTCTTGCTAGCCTGTATTCAGATAAATATAACATTAAAACAATGTGCATTAGAATAGGCTCAGTTTTACCCAAACCTACAGATGAAAGATTTCTTTCAACATGGATTAGCTTTAGAGATTTAGTTCATTTAGTTGATGTTGGCCTTCAAAGCCCCAAGCTACACTGTTCTGTTGTTTATGGTATATCTAAAAATAAAAGATCTTGGTGGAAAAATAATGAGGCATATAAATTGGGCTATAAACCAAAGGATAATGCCGAAAAATATTCGAGTAGTTCTATAACTAAAAATGAGAGAAAAGATCCAATCGCACTTAAATTTCATGGGGGAGTTTTTACATCAGATAAGTTTAAAGGAAATTTAAGAGATATATTAAAAAAATAATAGACAATGAAAATAAAAAAGATCTCTCCCGTTTGTATTCACATGCCATTTGAACATGGAGCAGAAAAAAAAAAATTGCACGGACAAGACTGGAAAAAATTAGAATTTGTTTTTATTAAAGTTGAAATGGATAACGGAATAGTAGGGTGGGGTGAAGCATTCGGATATGTATCATGGAAACCTGTTAAAAAAGCCATAGAAGAAATGGTTGGACCATTACTTATAGGGTCTGAAATTAATAACTCAAAAGATATAATTGAAATTTCAAAAAAGATTCAAAAGACGTTACATATATTTGGAAGATACGGAATTACGATGTTTGCAATATCAGGTATTGAAATTGCCATTTGGGATGCGCTTGGAAAGGATAAAAAACTACCTTTACATTCGTTATTAGGAGAAAAAAAGAAAAATCAGTTTAGTGCTTATGCAAGCTTATTTAGATATTCAAACAATAAATTAGTAGAAAAAAAATGCGAAGAGGCAATAGATAAAGGCTTTCAAATTATAAAACTGCATGAAATTGAGGAAGAATATATTAGTACAGCACGAAATTTTCTTGGAAATGATTTTAAACTTATGACTGATTTTAATTGTTCATGGACTTTTGAAAAAATAGTAGATAAAAAAAACTTTTTTAGTAAGATAAAATTATTTTGGTTAGAAGAACCAATATTTCCGCCTGAGGATTTTGAAAAATTATCAATTATAAGAGATGAATGTAATATTCCAATTGCAATTGGAGAAAATGCTTGCACAAGCTTTGAATTTGAAAAAATGGTTAAGTTCAATGCTGTAGATTTCTGTCAACCATCCGTTATTAAAGTTGGTGGAATTTCGGAGATGATTAAAGTATTGGAGTTGAGTGAAAAAAATAATAAAAATTTTATGCCACATACTGCATATTTTGGGCCGGGGTTTTTAGCCACATTGCATATTGCTTCATTAACAAATAAAGAAACGTTTATTGAGAGATTTTGGTTAGACTTAGCAGAAGAATTTTATCCAGGTTTTACTAATACAAAAAATGGAAAATATTCATTACCTGAAGGTCATGGTTTGGGTTATGATATTGATGAAAAACTTATAAATAAATTCAAAGTTAATTAAAATATGAGAAAAAATAAAATTAAACAAATGATGAAAGATGGCAAACCTGTAGTTAATGGTTGGTTATCAATACCAAGCACTGTTTCAGCCGAAGCTATGGCCCATCAAGGGTGGGATTCTCTTACAATAGATCTTCAGCATGGTTTAGTGGATTACACAAATGCACTCCCGATGCTTCAAGCAATTTCTTCAACAAGTGTTACTCCATTAACAAGAGTCAATTGGAATGAGCCTGGACAAATAATGAAAATACTTGATGCAGGAAGTTATGGTGTAATTTGTCCGATGGTAAGTAATAAAGAACAAGCTGAAAATTTTGTTAAAGCCTGCATGTACCCACCAAATGGTTATAGAAGTTTCGGACCTATAAGAGGAATGCTTTATGGAGGAAGTGACTATGCTAAGCATGCTGACAAAGAAATATTAAAATTGGCGATGATAGAAACAAAAGAAGCTTTAGAGAAACTTGATGAAATTATGTCAGTAAAAGATCTTGATGGAATTTATATTGGACCAGCAGATTTAAGTTTATCTTTAAATGAGGAGCCTGGTTTTGATAGACCATCAAGCACTAAGGCCTATTCTGAAATACTTAGAATTTTAGAACATGCAAAAAAACATAATATTTTTGCAGGAATTCATAATGGAACTCCTGAGTATGCAAAAAAAATGATAGATAAAGGTTTTAATTTTGTCACTATAAGTGCTGATTTACGAGCAATGACTGCTGGTGCAAAAGAAATTGTAGAAAAGATGAAAGGGCCGTTAAACTTAAAAGAGTCTAAATCCTATTAATAATCATAATTCCTTTTTAATTCTACGCAGTTTGATTAAATTTATTTAACCCTGATCACTAATAATGAAAAGTTTAAATTTAAAAATAATTCTATTTGGTTTCGTATTTACTTTTTTTTCAAGTTTTGGTCAGAGTTTTTTTTTAGGGCTATTTAATGCTCCAATAAGAAATGAATTAGGAATAACTCATGGTGAATTTGGTACAATTTATGCTTTAGCCACTATTTGTTCCAGCTTATTGTTAATTTGGGTAGGTAAAAAGATCGACGATTATAGTATTTTAAATTATTCATTTTTTGTAATAATTTTACTATTTTTATCTTCATTATTTTTTTCATTTATTAATAACGTTTATTTTTTAGCATTAGGTATTTTTTTAATGCGATTTTCAGGTCAAGGATTAATGAGTCATACCTCAACAACTACAATCTCAAGATTTTTTGAAAGATCTAGAGGAAAAGCATTGAGTACTATCTGGTTTGGTTTATCTACTGCTGAATTTATTTTACCAGTTCTTATAACTTATTTTTTTCTTATTTATTCTTGGAGGACAATTTGGCAAGGTATTGCTGTGTTAATTATTTTATTTTTACCAATTATTATTCTCAATACAATTAAATCAATTAATTTAGACTCAAGAGAGTCAGACTATAATCCCAAAAATAATAAATTTAGTATTAAAAGTTGGAGAAGGAGGGATGTTATAAAAGATTATAGATTTTACATAGTATCTTTAAATATGCTCGCGATGCCGTGGATTGCAACTGGTGTTTTTGTTTATCAATCATTTATCTCAGAGTCGAAAATGTGGGCCGTGTATACAATACCGAAAGCATTTATGTTTTACTCAGTAACTTCTATAGCTACATTGATCGTGTCAGGTTTTTTAGTTGATAAGTTCACAGGTAGAAAACTCATTATATACATGAATCTTCCATTATTGTTTGCAATGATTACTTTACTCTATTTTAGTCAGGAAATATCTGCCTATGTTTTTCTGGGTCTAATAGGAGTTTCCAACGGTTTAGCAAACATTCTAGGTACTTCTACCTGGGCTGAGATATATGGAGTTAAATATATTGGAAGTATAAAGGCTTTAACTACTGCATTTATGGTTTTTTCAACAGCATTTGGTACAGCAGTTTTTGGATTTTTAATTGATAAAGGTTTTTCTATTGAAAATATTGCATTTGTTGGTGCTTCTTATGTTGTCATTTCATTATCTTTGTTAATAATAATTAGAAAAACAATTGAACCCATCAGAATTGCAAATTAAGCTTGATTTGTTTAACTCAATTGAATAAATAACACTCATCATGGCAAGAATTACTGTCGAAGATTGTTTAGAAAAAGTTGATAATCAGTATGATTTAGTACTGTTGGCCAAAGAAAGAACTGTACAGTTAAATGCTGGATCTCCAATGTTAGTCGAAGAGGACAATGATAAGAGAACAATTATTTCTCTGAGAGAAATTGGTGATGGAAAAATTGACGTTAAAGAAATTGAAGCAAGTGCAATTAAAAGACTTAGAAAAGAGCCTGATGAGCTTGAAGAACAAGAGGAGACTGAAGAGGAAACCAATGATGATTTTGAAAATTTATACAAAGGTCAAGTTTCAAAAAGTGGTGTTGCCATCCTACCATCCAAGCGAACTAGAAGAATTCCAGAAGTTAAAAAACCTAGCTTAGCAGATGAAGCTTTATCAGAATTAAAAGCCGAACAACCAGAGATTAAAGAAGAAAATCTTGATACCGAAGAAGCTCCACTTGAATTAAGTGATGAAGCTACAGTTGAAGAAAACAAACCAGAGTAAATCATGAAAAAAACTGTTTCAGTTGCACCAATGATGGATTGCACTGACAAGCACGAGATATACTTTTTAAGCCTTATAAGTAAAAATATTCATCTTTATTCAGAAATGATTGTAGCTAACGCAATCATAAGAGGGGATAGAGATAAATTATTATCATTTAAAAAAATTTCCAATCCCGTTACCTTACAAGTTGGAGGCTCCAATCCAACCGAACTAGCAGAGGCTTGTAAAATCTCTGAAGATTACGGTTACAAAGAAATTAATTTGAATTTGGGATGCCCAAGTAAAAAAGTTCAGAAAAATAAATTTGGTGCTTGCTTAATGCAAGAGCCAAAACTTGTAGCTAAATGTATTGAAGCAATGGCTAAAGCAACAAAGCTACCAGTAACAATTAAAACAAGGATTGGTTACAATGATGTAGAAAATTTTGAATTTTTAAAAATATTTATTCAAACAACAAAAGATGCTGGATCAAAAAAATTTATTATTCACGCAAGAAAAGCTCTTTTAAAAAAATTAAGTCCTAAAGAAAATTTAAATATTCCACCTCTTAAATATGAATTTGTTTATAAATTAAAAGAATATTTTAAAAATGATGAAATAATTATTAATGGAGGAATTAAATCTACCGAAGATATTAAAAATCATTTATTAAAAGTAGATGGCGCTATGATTGGAAGAGCTATTTATCATTCACCATATTTTTTAGCTGAGATAGAAAGAGATATTTTTAACAATGAAAATATACCAACGAGAAGTGAAGTCATGGAAAAATTAATTCCATACATTCAAGAAGAAACAACTAAAGGCGTACAATTAAATCATATCATGAGACACACTGTTGGATTATTTCATGGACAAAATGGTTCTAGAACATGGAAACAATATCTTTCTAAAAATATGTGCATCAGAGATGCAGATCTTCAAAAAGTAAATCATATAATGGACCAGGTAAGAAAAACAAATCCTGTTTCTTTAGAAAGATAATTTTGGATATTATCTTTCAACCCGAAACACTTTATTTAATTTTTATAATGGTCATCACAGCAATTCCTGCAGGTTTTGCAGCAGGTTTATTTGGTATAGGTGGAGGATTAATTACAGTTCCAATTTTATTTTATATTTTTGGTGCTGCTGGAATTGAGCCAGAGTATTTAATGCACTTAGCAGTAGGAACTTCATTTGGAATAATAATCCCAACATCAATTGTTTCAGTTTTAACTCACCACCAACATAATGCAGTCGATTTTAGTGTAGTAAAAGGTTATGGAGTATTTGTAATTATTGGAGTGATACTTGGGACCATTTTAGCTGCTGGCTTAAAAACTAAACCTCTTATATTATTTTTTACAATCGTTGTTTATATTCTTGCTTTCTATTTATTATTTTTAAAAGAAAAAGAGTCTGATCTCTCAATAAAGATGGGTTTACCTGCTAAAATTATTTCAGGGATAATCACTGGTTTTGTTTCAGCTCCTATGGGTATTGGTGGAGCAGTTATGAACGTTCCAATTCTAAAGTTTTTTGGATATCCAATCAATAAAGCTATAGGTAGTGCTGCAGCTATAGGTTTTATAATCGCTTTATTTGGCACAATAGGTTTTCTTTTTTCAGGTAATTATTTAAATGCTAATTTGCCTTTAAGTATAGGATTTTTAAATATTCCAGCATTTTTTATATTCTTTCCAATAACTACGTTTATGGCAAGGCTTGGAGCTAAAGCAAGTCATAGAATTAACAAAAAAAAGATGACTAAATATTTTGGATTGTTTTTAATCGTTATTGGAACAAAATTTTTATACGAATATTTTAATCTTTAAATCTTTTGATCGTATTCTCCAATTTTTCCTGTTTCTTGTAATAAGCCATCTATAAAATTAAAAATAGCTTTCTTTCTCTCATTTGAAGTTGGACTTTCAGTAACTACTACAAGAGAGGGTTTGTTTGATGAAGCTCTAATCAAACCCCATGAGCCATCTGTTAAAGAAAATCTTACACCATTTACAGTAAGAACTTCTGTGATTGATTGATTGTCTATTTTGATATTCTGTTTTTTTAGATCTTCAACTTTTTTAACCATTTCTTCTACCACTTTATACTTCTCTTCATCCTTACAGAAAGGAGCCATTGTTGGTGATTGATATGTTATAGGTAATTCACTTATGATTTCACTCATCTGCTTGTTTTGATTAGTTAATAAATGACAAACTTGTATTGCTGAATTAATTCCATCATCATAACCATATCCTAAGGGCTGGTTAAAAAAGAAATGACCACTTTTTTCAAATCCCGCTAATGCTTTTTCTAAGTTAACTTTTCTTTTTATGTGTGAGTGCCCAGTCTTCCAGTAAATTGTCTTACAATCATTATTTAAAAGAACTTTATCTTTAGTGTAAAGACCTGTTGATTTTACATCTACAACAAATTTTGAGTTATGATGTTTGGTTGCTAAGTTTCTTGCTATAAGTAATCCTATTTTATCAGAATATATTTCATTGCCCTTATCATCAATTACTCCACATCTATCACCGTCACCATCAAAACCAAAGCCTACATCTGCATTATTATCTCTAACTGCTTTTGCTATTGCATGAAGCATTTCAAGATCTTCAGGATTGGGATTATACTTTGGAAATGTCCAGTCTAATTTACAATCTAGTTCAATTACTTCACAACCAATACCTCTTAAAACTTCAGGCGCAAAAACTCCTGCTGTTCCATTTCCACAAGCAACAACAGCTTTAATTTTCTTACTTATCTTATTTTTTTTTATTAAATCATTTGAATAGATATTCTTAAAATTATCTATCTTTTTTATAGAGCCCTTTCCATTAACAAACTTTTTATTTAAAGTGATATCTCTTAATTCACTCATTTCTTCAGGCGCATGAGTTAGTCCTTTTTTGATACCCATTTTTACTCCTGTCCAACCATTTTCATTATGACTAGCTGTGACCATTGCTATCGCATCAGAATTCAAATTAAATTGCGCAAAGTAAACCGTAGGAGATAATGACAGACCTATATCTTCAACATTGCAGCCAGTTGAGGTTAAGCCATTAACTAATGCTTTCTTTATATCTTCACTGTATGACCTGTAGTCATGCCCAACTATCACTCTAGGATTGTTTTTATTAGTATGCTTAATTATTTGAGATCCTAATCCTTTTCCTAAATCGGTGATTCCCTCCAAATCGATGTCTTCCTCATAAAGCCATCTAGCGTCGTACTCTCTAAAACCGTTTGGATTGATTTTCATTAACTATAAATACTAAAGAATAAGGGCTTTTGTTATTAAATGTTTA
>Ga0315315_10005869_pt1 | contig 11342 bp, 10 predicted proteins | sample M140m3416metaG_FD_203699 | JGI IMG/M metagenome (GOLD analysis project Ga0315315, IMG submission 203699) | Ammonia-oxidizing marine archaeal communities from Monterey Bay, California, United States - M1 40m 3416 | ecosystem: Environmental > Aquatic > Marine > Intertidal zone | place: USA... | reverse complement strand
CGACACAGGTGAGCCCAATGGGCCCTGCTCCAATAATCAATACGGTATCGTTGGCGCCAGGGTTGGCGCGATCTATGGCATGACATCCAATGGCCAGTGTTTCGACTAAAGCGAGTTGCTCCATTTCAAGACCCGCATGCGATGGATGTAGCTTTCGCGTTGGAACAATGAATCGTTCCCGCATTCCACCGTCGATATGTACGCCAAGGACTTCCAAATCTTCACAACAATTACTTCGGTTTTGTCGGCTGGCAAAACTGTCTGGATTATTAATGTAAGGTTCAACGCTACAGCGGTCACCAACTTTGATGTTATCGCTGTTGTCTCCTACCTCAAGCACTTCAACCCCAAGCTCGTGCCCAGGAATGCGAGGATAACTGTAAAAGGGGAATTTTCCGAGATATCCACTAATATCCGTACCGCAAATTCCCACGCGATGGACGGCGACTAGAGCTTCCCCTGGCTGGGGAGTTGCTGCTTCTTCTATTTCAATCGATTTAAAGTGTTTAGGTTCTTCAAGAAGGATTGCTTGCATAAGGAGTGCCTGCTATGTGCTTGTCGTTGGGTCGATAAGGTCTCTATTATGTACCGGCCTTTGCTTTCAATAAATGGGAGGAGCCGAGAATTGACATGAAAAATAGAAACGAAAATATAAGTCGCCGACCCCGAGGGAGTGGTGTTAGGAAAGAAAAATGGGCGGTACTGGACTTGAACCAGCGACCTCCACGATGTCAACGTGGCGCTCTAGCCAACTGAGCTAACCGCCCTGATGTGCGTTTTCTGACTGTTTCAAAGTGTAGCACTCTTAGTTGCTCTAGCCAAGTAGTGCCCGAATTTTCCCCACTTACTCAGAGAGTGTTTAACGCACGTCGATTGCTGTTTCAATAGCAATATCTAAGTGAGAATTGGACAATACCTTTGTCTGAAACATTGTATCGAAATAAGAGATGCAGTATGGATTCACTGCCAGCAAACGTAATGTGATGCAATTTTCGGTGATATGAATCGTTTAGCGGGTGCTTTTTTAACAATTAGAATTTTCAGGTAATACCATACGATGGAATAATTTAGGAGACATTCAATCGTTCATTTTGGATCATGGAGTTTGTGTTAAATAGTGGGTTGTGCGACGATGCGGTTGACGGCGTCGAGGATAGCGTGAATGGTTGATTCTACTGTATCGGTGGAAACACCTCGTCCGCGGTAACTTTTATTGTCATGTTCAATTTCCACAAGTACTTCACCAATCGCATCTCTGCCTAACGTGGCACTCCGAACGCGATAATTTTTACATGTTATCTCGAGCCCCGTTATTTTTTCGACGGCCCAAAATGCGGCATCAACGGGGCCATCGCCATCAGTAACCTCTTGTGTGTACTGCTCACCATCTTTACTTAACGTAATCTCGCAACAGGGCGTTTCACCTGACGCAGAACGGACCTGAAACCTTACTAGCTGCCAGGTACCTTCTATTTCCCCTAAAATTTCTTGTTGTATCAGGGCGTGAATATCACCGTCATAGATATCTTTTTTCTTATCAGCTAGTTTTTTGAACTCGATAAATACTTCCTGCAATTGTTCGCCTGACAAATGATAACCTAACTCTCTCGCTCGATCTCCCAATGCCGCTCGCCCTGAATGTTTCCCCAGTACTAGATCTGTTTTGGCCAATCCCACGTCTTCTGGCCGCATGATTTCATACGTTGTACGTTCTTTCAACATTCCATCCTGATGAATTCCAGCTTCATGGGCAAAAGCATTGCGTCCCACGATTGCTTTGTTACGCTGGACTTGTAATCCCGTAATGGATGATAGCAATCGGCTCAAAGGTACTAAACGAGGAGTATTGATATTCGTTTCACATTTGTAGACATCGGCACGGGTGTTCAGTGCCATGACGACTTCTTCGAGAGAGCAATTACCGGCACGTTCACCGATTCCGTTGATGGTGCACTCAATCTGCCTAGCACCATTCTCAATCGCTGCTAGACTGTTTGCAACCGCTAAGCCCAAATCGTTATGGCAATGAACACTGATCACGGCTTTGTCAATATTTGGTACTCGGTTACACAACATCTTGATTATTGCTCCCATTTGGTCGGGCGTAGCATAGCCGACAGTATCCGGGATATTCACCGTCGTTGCTCCTGCTTCAATTGCTGCTTCGACGACCTCACACAAAAAGTCGTGTTCTGTACGTGCAGCATCTTCGGGTGAGAATTCAACATCATCACAATACTGCACAGCGCGGCGTACTCCATCAACGGCGCGGCGGATGATCTCTTCTCGAGTCATTTTCAACTTAAACTCACGGTGTATGGCACTAGTCGCCAAAAAAACATGAATCCGACTCTTTTCTGCATGTTTTAATGCTTCCCACGCTCGATCAATATCTTTGTCACTACATCTAGCAAGTCCACAAATAGTCGCGCCAAACATCGTCCGCGATATTTCACTAACCGCCGCAAAGTCACCGGGCGAGGCAATTGGGAAGCCAGCTTCAATAATGTCGACACCCATATCTACTAAAGCTTGTGCCAACTCAAGCTTTTCACTGAGGTTCATACTACAGCCCGGCGATTGTTCTCCGTCACGTAATGTAGTATCAAAGATTGTGATTTGTCGTGTACTAGTCATGATTGAATGTCGCTGTGAATTGAAGAAAAGAGTGTTTTGTTAAGGCAAAAAAATAACCCGAGGTGTTTGGCCTCGGGTGAATCGTTATAACGCAAATTGTCGTTGGTCCATTCACCCTCGGGGCCGTGCAAGGAGCAGGCTAGGTAGCAGCAGAGGTAATAGAAGTGTCTGTGACATATTTGCAATCTAATGTAGGGTTTTGATAAGGTCAACAGCTAATATTTTTGTAAATATTGCCGTTGCAGGCTGCCTATCCTATTTTGACTCAATGCAATACAAGCTTTTGTAAGTGCGGATCAGGACACGGCCGTTAGCGAATGCGAGTGAACCGCGTGTGAGTTCTGCTACTTTGTTTTCGTGGATGATTTTGCATTGTTTGGGATTCGGTTCAATAACAAATGTCGTTCCTTTGTCATTAACAACATAGATCTTTTCTTCGACCAAGCAGAGCGAACTCCAGCACTTTGAATCTCCCAACCTTTGTTGCCACAATCGTTCGCCGGTATTTAGATCCATACACCACGCGATTCCCGGCTCGTTTACAATATAGATGTGCTCACCGATGATTAACCCGGATCCAATTCGTTGCGGATTTTCGGCGCGTTCTGTTTTATGCCATAAGCGATGCGATGCAGTAACGTCACCTTGCCCCCCTCGTTTAATGGCAAGCGAGGGACCGCCATAGCCGCTCATTGTCACTGCTACATTACGATTAACTAGCGGCGAAGTGTAGGCAAGCATGCCTGGACCGTCGCAGGTCCAGAGGATATCACCAGTGCGGGGCTTCAAGGCATAGAACTTCAAGGGCATGCTAATGAACATCACTGCATCAGCGCCACTGCCATAAATAACAGGTGTGCTCCATGATCCCCGAAATTCTTCGGGTTTGGTGGATACAAAGTTCTTCGACTCGGTTTTCCAAACTTCCTCGCCTGTTTGAATATCCAACGCGATCCAAAATGCGCGGACTCCCGGACCGCAATTAACAATCACGAGATCTTCAAAAATGACTGGGCTAGCAGAAGTACCCCAGATATGCTCCAACCGTCCCATGTCCGCCTGCCACTTTAAGTTCCCTTTCATGTCGACACAGTGGATTCCGGCAGAGCCAAAGGAAACGACGATATGTTTTCCGTCAGTGACGGGTGATCCGGCAGCGTGCGGATTGGTATTATGTGTTTTCTCTACTTGCTCAATCGTCGCGGTATATTGCCATCGCTGCTTGCCAGATTTGAAATCGTAGCAAGTTAAATGGCGTTTTGTACCTTCAGCGGTCGCTTGGGTAAGCAGGACATTGTCTTGCCAAGTAATGGGAGTTGAGTTTCCTGCAGCGGGTAAGTCAATCCGCCAAGCGACGTTTTCAGTTGTAGACCAAGTCGTTGGAAATCCATTTTCCGAGGTAGTACCATTGCCATTGGGCCCTCGCCAAGACGACCAGTTTTCTGCCTCAAGGCCCGAGCAGGAACTTATGACAATGATAAAGGTGAGAAGGAGTTTGTGTAGAGACATATTGATAACTTTTTAAAAGATGATTATTTCTAGGATTTATGATACCAGAATCTGAGGCAGTAAAGTGCGATGCCCCTGAGCTAGTGGGTGAAGGATATCAACGGTTGAGATTGTCACCGCGAAAACGAGGAGAAGCGATTTGTGTTTGATATCGTGGGATATCGCCAGGTGCAGGCTGTACTTGGTCGAGAGGATAATAGTAACTGGTCTGCGGTGCCGGCATCGTGGATAAATCGATTTGCTCGTACCCATCGTACTTTGGCATCGTCCACAACTGGGAGGCATTTCCCATGTTCGAGTTGATTTGATAACGTGGCACATCGATTTGAAATACAATTTGATTTTGTTGACCTGGGAACAGCTGGATTTTGATGCGGTGTGGTAACGAAACTCCGTGTTGTGGATAGAAGCTGTGTTTGCTGGATTTTACGGACGCCAGTGATTTACCGTTATCAAGTGTCAGGTGTTGTTCGAGAACCCAACCAAAGCGGTCGTCAATGATTAAACGCCGATTTAGGTCACCCATTGGGGATGGAATGCGACTGCGAATTTCATATTTACCCTGGCCTAATTCAAAAGGACCTTCGTGGTGTTCGGCTGGGTCGATATATACAAGCCCCATGGCTTCTGAAATCCAGTTTAGATCGATTGGCATGTAGTACTTTGCGGCCGTTGCTGCCAATTGGTCATGACGTACAAAGTAAACAGCTGGATCTGGTTGTTCGCGTATCCATAACCAAGCCAGTTCTTGGTTGCTGCCAAAATCGACCTCCGTACGAGTGAAATCAAATAAGCTAGCGGTTAAACGAAAATTTCGTGGACGGTCGATGACGACGTTCGCTTTGAGTGAGGGAGCGCCGGGGATGGAAACTTTGGCATTTTGTGTTTGCAATTGTTGAATCAACTGGCTGGTGTTTACTGTCGCCATAATTGTTTCAAGCGACGGGCGGCCTTCAAAGGCAACCGGTGGTAACCCGGCATGCTGCTGGACATAGTTATTCCACGCAGGGCAACCGGTGAGCAAAATATTGCTGGTCAGTAAGGCTGCGATAAGAATTCGCGAGTTCGTATTGTAGGGCGAAGATTTCACAGGGTTTAAGCGGCATCCTTATAGAGCATCGCGGTTAGTTGTTGTTGTAACGACTCGACTTGTTTAACGGTCGGTTGAGTCACAGGCACCTTGTATTCTTTTTCACTTTTAGGTTCGGACAAGACTAGCAACTCGTTGCCGTGTTCGTCTTCTTCTGAACCATTAAGTCGCATAATACGTTTGCGGATCATCAGTAGTGACAGCACATAAGCCATGTCTTGCGAATCAGAACTGGCGTGCAATTGTTCGAAGTATTGCAACATAATTTCGTTGGGAGCTAAGTTTAATTTGCTTTGCTCGTCTTCGGGCATGGTAGATTTCCACCATCCGATTGTGCCTTCCGGCGGGCCTTCCCAAGCATCTTGACAAAAATCGTGCCGAATGACATCACCGCCGGCACTGAGTAATGCCGAATAGAATACTTCGCCCGGCACAAATTTATGCTGAGAAGAATGACATTCGGGTGACGAGTTTTGGATTTGAAAATCGAACATGAAACGACTTTACCGTTGTCGCAAGCGCGCTCGAGCACGACTTAGTGTCGGACCGATACTATTTTCGGGTAAGCCCGTAATGCGACTGATCTCATAATACGTGCGGCCTTCGAGGTGATACATTTGAACGATGTCGCGTTCTTTTCCAACAAGCTGATTTAAAATGTTAGCGACCGCTTCGCGATCTGCCGCTTGGTCTGCGGGTAACGGTTGTTGGTCTTGTAGGGGGTCGGTTTGGTCGAGTGGGATTTTGAAAGCATAAACTTTACTCGGCTCTCCCTCTCCGTTGTCTGTTTCCCCATTAGTATTGGAAGAATTAGAACCTGAAATGCGAGGATATCTTTTTTTTACAAATTCACGGACGACGATGCGACGAATGATGATCGACAAATAGGTGGCGAGTGAACTCTTGCCACGGAACCGTCGCAGTATGGAAAAATCGTTTTTGACAATTTGCAGAAAAACTTCTGCGGCGTAGTCTTCTTCGTCGTGGCTGGATATTTGTGTAGATCTTGATTTAGCGGTTTGGCGAATCGTGTGGTATGTCAAACCGATATAACGATCGACGAACTCTTCCCAAGCGTCAGCGGACCGGGCTAAGCAGCGCGAGAGTAGGTCGCGATCAAATTCGGAAAGAGCCACGGAAATAGACCTCAGATTGATTTAATTAGGTACGTGAATTACTGTAGGAGTAAGTGATTTGGTATGCATTGACAGGTTTAAGAGCTTGTCATTGCTATTTGACTCTGGAATTCTAGAAATCAACGCGAATTTAGGCAATATTAATCACGTCTCTTGGCTCGCTTTAGTTAGTATTTCACCGCTTTATATTGCGGAAAATGAGCTCGTATTTTAGCGTCAGTTACGGCGTTGGCGTGATTAGCACCGGAATACTACCCCTGAAAAAATACAGTTTTTCACCAAAAGATAGGGTCTTCGTGCTGGTGCAACGATATGTTTTTCGATTAAACTGCGACTTAGAAATTTATTTATTCAAATTCTCATCGTTTTTGGTCGATTGAATTTCTAGCCGTATATTTTTTTTGTATATCGCCCGTCAGGGCACTTGTTAGGAGGACTACCCTCATGACGCATGTTGTTTGCCAAGCCTGCTTTGGCTGTAAGTACACAGATTGTGTTGTCGTTTGCCCCGTAGAATGTTTTTACGAAGGCGAACAAATGCTTTATATCCATCCAGAAGAATGCATCGACTGTGAAGCGTGTGTTCCGGAATGTCCAGTGGAAGCTATTTTCCTTGATGAAAATGTTCCAGAAGGCCAAGAAGGCTTCGTCGAGCTCAACGCTGAATTATCGTTGACGACAGAAGTTATTACCGAGAAAAAAGATCCATTGGTTTAGCATTTTTTGCTAAAATTACGATCGATCCTAGAGCTCTTAGCATTCACTAGCGGGAAATGCTAAGAGCTTTTTTATTGCAACTCTTGCAAATCGCCGGTTGATCTGTGTGAACAACAAACGGTGAGAGTATCCCTAGGTTTCAGTTTTGGCTGAATCCGACGCGGTTGGACCGATCACCGCTGATTGGGTTTTTGATGAATTCTTCGTGACAGTTTGAGCAGAGGTCATAGCGAAGTTTCTGGTAGTCATCGCTACAGTTGCTAGCTTCGATTTCGCCTAATTCATCCAGTAGCTCTTCGATCTCCAAAAGGTGATCTCGTTCATCTTCAGAATCTTGAAAGTCAGGCAAGTCCATCATAGCCTGTGTTTCTAATCGGACCACATACCGCAGGTCGGTTTTAGGGTTGATGGGCCGTTTGCAGCGATCGCACGAGTAATGAATCATCCGTTTGTTGTCCTCGAAAGAGAATCTATGAAGAAACAGATACTTGATAAGGAGTGGTTAGCGAGCATCCGTGCCGCCTCTGTTTCTCATTACTCTTCTATCGTAATACGTTAGCCCTATAAATTGCAACACATTGGCTATAGTTTTTTGCGAGGGTTACTAGGGGGATTATGAATTGTGTCAGATTTGTTTGCCTCGACCATAACGAGTCGGTAGAATAAATTGCTTACTTGCGAAAGATTAGTATTCCGAATACCTCGGTTTTAATCACAGCGGAAAGGAAGATGGCGCATGATTGCGTCTGACAGGCAAGGTCTCAACGCACAGGTTCTCTTGTTGAATCGTTTTTATATGGCGATGCAAGTGATCACTGCTCGTCAATCATTTATCCTGCTGTATCGTGATGTGGCAGAAGTGATTGATACCGAAGATGGTTCATTTTACAACTATAGTTTTTTGAATTGGCAAGAACTTAGTCAATTACGGTACGAGGACGAGCAAGAACACGGGTCCGGAGATGCTCCTCGTATTGATTGGATTCGCGCGCCGCGACAGTTTATTGAAGTGCCTCGTGTTGTGCGTTTAACTGAGTTCAATCAAGTGCCAAAGTCGTCGTTGCGTTTTAATCGCAGTAACTTGTATGCTCGTGATAACCAGCAGTGTCAATACTGCGGCAAGCATATTCCACTAAGCAAAATGAGCCTCGATCATGTGATCCCTCGTAGTCAAGGCGGTGGCACAAGTTGGGAGAATATTGTCTGTAGTTGTGTTCGCTGCAACACGAGTAAAGGTGGACGTACCCCTAAACAAGCCCATATGAAACTACTTAACAAACCTCACAAACCCGAAGGAATTGCCGCTTTGCCGATTAACCAAGCGAGCGATAAGTTTGAGGTGTGGGCGCCGTTTTTAAACAGTTGATTGGCAGCGCACAGCTTAAAGGTTTTCACAGACGAGATCGCCAACCTCGCTCGTCGAGTAGCCCATGCGTCCAGCGGCCTGCGACTCCATCTTGGTACCGGTTACGGTTTTAATCGCAGCGGTAATACGAGTAGCAGATTCAGTATGTCCGCCTTCGTCAAGTAGCATGGCCATCGCGGCTATTGCGGCTATCGGGTTGATAACGTTTTCTCCAGTGTATTTTGGAGCGCTGCCACCCATGCATTCGAACATGCTTGTCCCGCCAGGATCTGGATTAATATTACCACCGGCAGCGACGCCCATGCCGCCCTGAATCATGGCACCCAAGTCGGTGATGATATCGCCGAACATATTGGTAGTGACGATGACGTCATAAAATTCTGGGTTTTTGACCATCCACATACAGCATGCGTCTACATGGTTGTAGTCTTGCTCTACATCAGGATAGTCCTTAGCAACGTCTTGGAATGTACGCCAGATTAGGTCATGTCCATAGGTTAAGACATTGGTTTTTGCGACAAGCGTTAGTCGTTTGCCTTTTGGGTTGTTTCGTTTTTGGGTGTATTCAAAGGCATAGCGAATGATTCGTTCACAACCTTTGCGAGTGTAGATCGCAGTTTGAGTGGCAACTTCATCTGCTGTGCCCTTCTTAAGAAATCCGCCTACACCACAGTACATATCTTCGGTGTTTTCACGAACAACCACAAAATCAATATCCTCAGGGCCTTTGCCGGCTAAGGGAGTTTCGACTCCGGGATAAAGTGTAATGGGTCGCAGGTTAACGTATTGATCGAGTTGAAATCGGAGGTTTAGCAAGAGACCTTTTTCGAGGATCCCAGGTTGAACATCCGGATGGCCAATGGCTCCGAGATAGATAGAATCGAATTGTTGTAATTCTTGGATAGCGCCCTCTGGCAACGTTTCACCTGTTTTGAGGTAACGTTCTCCGCCAAAATCAAAATAGGTGAGTTCATAATCAAACGAATCTTTTTCGGCAACCGCGGCGAGTACTTTAATCGCTTCGTTGGTCACTTCAGGACCGGTTCCGTCACCAGGGATAACTGCGATCTTCATAGGGCTATGCTTTTCTCGATGATGCTTACTGATAATTTGTTTGTAAGCTGGTTATTTTAACATTGAACCGGTTTTTCGCCAATTGCCCCTAAGGGATCTGTGTTTTATCGGCTAATTAATTCAATCCACTGGCGGTTGGCCATGATGGCCACGGTAGTGGCCAGCCATAGGCAGTGTTCAGGCGTCAGTCGGTGTTTGAACAGGCGAGTGTTCAGGTGGAGTAAACTACAGAGCAAGGTGACAAGCAAAATGCTTTGCCAGCCGAGTACGAAGCCGATAAGGATAAAAGCGTAGTTATGTGACCACGGGGCGGTGACTTTCTGCGTTACCATGGTGGGCACGAATAAGCTGCCAGCAATCAGTCCGACTAAGGCTCCGACCATCGCTGTGGACAGATTGGTGATAACTGTGGGGTTAAGTGTACTAGCGTTTCCCTGGATGTCAAAGGCTATGGAAATTGGCCAGATAATGGTGAGCAGTGTGGCAGCAATGATGCCGAAGAGATACAGTTTTGGAGGAACAGTATCTTTTTGAAATCGAATCAATGCAGCGGTCATGAGAATAGTAAGTAAGCATGTGTGGACGAGAAAATAGCTAAGCAACACCCAGGGGGGATTGAGTATTACGCGTTCAAAGACCAGTATATTCAGACGTGGTTTTTCGATGAGATTGATGCCATCGCAGTATATTTCAACGAATGCGATCGAGCCTATGACTGCTGCGGCGAGGCACTCGATAACGAAATAGCGAATGGAAATATTTATATTGCAGTTGCAACAGCGGCCGCCGAGCCAGATCCAGCCGAAGATAGGTTGATTATGATATATCTTGATTCGTGTGTTGCAACCTGGACAGGCGGATGATCCCAAAAGGGTTTGCCCGCGTGGCAATCGGTAAGCGACGACGTTGAGAAAGCTACCAAGTGTTGCTCCGACATAAAAGAAATAGGCGACCGCGCAGACTATAAAGAAATGCATAATGAACAAGTCAAAGAAAAAGCTCGTTGTGGCTTCTAGCTTTTGAGCATGACTAAATTCATTGAGTGCAGTAGCACTTGGCAATGCTACAAACAGCAATAATAGCACGATGATGACGTACCAAGGACCTCGGTTTTTCGGTGCGGACATGATGGGCAATATTATAATACTTGCAGCATTACTGTGCGATATACATTGGAAATTCTGTTGCGTTACTGGCTTTGCGTCTGGATGGACGGATTGCTATCGCGCAGTAAAAAAGCCGCTTATGTTTTTACGCATAAACGGCTTCAGCGACCCCGACGGGATTCGAACCCGCAACCACCGGATCGACAGTCCGGTACTCTAACCAGTTGAGCTACAGGGCCTAACTTACAACTACCGAAGCAGCTAACTCAAAAATGAGTTCAGTTAAGATAACTAAAAAGATACAGGATTATTTATTTCAGACAAGCCCCCTAAAGGTTCATCTAGCCCGCCAACTAGTAATAATGTTAATAATTATTGTCCCTCAAAACAACATTGGTGATGGCTCGAAACCAAGCTTCCGCACTTGCTGTAAATCTAGTTTAGCCGCTGCTTTTTTATCGAGTGCCATTAGCACTAATGAACGATGATAAACGACGATCGCAAGTTGCCGTCTGACGGATATTAAATATTTATCGAGATCCATTGGCGCCGCCGAACTCGCTTTTTCCGTTTTAATGCTTGTCTCGGTTTGACGAAGGTATTGTGATACCAACTTCACCGCTTGGTTTAAATCGTCTTGTGCCAACTGTGGTTGGTTACTGAGAAGATATAGTAGTCCACGAGTGTCGAGTGCCATGCCAACAAAA
>Ga0315315_10005868_pt1 | contig 11342 bp, 10 predicted proteins | sample M140m3416metaG_FD_203699 | JGI IMG/M metagenome (GOLD analysis project Ga0315315, IMG submission 203699) | Ammonia-oxidizing marine archaeal communities from Monterey Bay, California, United States - M1 40m 3416 | ecosystem: Environmental > Aquatic > Marine > Intertidal zone | place: USA... | reverse complement strand
TGTGGATAGATACATTTTCTAAAGATGGATGGTTGATGGATGTATCTTTATCATTTAAAGAAAGTCCATTTTTTATGGATAAAAGAAGTAAAGCGAAGATAAAAGTGTTGGCTAATACTCACAATTATAGCACAAATCATAATGGGAGCTTCGATTTTTCTAGGGAAGATTTAAAAATTAATTTTAGTGCTCCGGAAGATATTTCAAATGCAAATCTCTATTTTATCACAACTGGACATGGTGCACATAGCGAAGGAGATGAATTCAATCAAAGAAATAACATAATAAAAGTTGATAATGAAATAAAATTAAATTATCCTGCTTGGAGAGATGATTGTGCTTCTTTTAGAAGATTTAATCCATCATCAGGTGTTTGGTTCGAAGAAACAATTTTTAAAGGCGAGACAATTAAAGAAAGAATAGCTTCATCTGATTATTCAAGATCAAATTGGTGTCCAGGATCTAGTGTTAAGCCAATAAAAATACATATTGGTGATTTAAAAAAAGGTAATCACCTATTTTCATATCAAATTCCAAATGCGCAACCAACTACTGATAGATTTTGGAATCATTGGAACGTTTCATACTATTTGACTTATGAAAATTAAATTTTTTAATTATATTATTATGGTAGCCAACTAAACTAGGAGTGAAAATGTACTTAGAAAAACTAAATCAACAATTAGATGAGTTTCATTTATTAAAACATCCATTCTATGTAGCATGGAACAATGGAGAGTTAAACCAGGAAATATTAAAAGATTATGCAGAACAGTATTATCAGCACATTAAAGCATTTCCAAGATATATAAGTGCTACGCACTCTATTTGTGATGATATTGAAAATAGAAAAATTTTACTTGATAATCTAAGTGATGAAGAAGATTTCAATAAAGATCACCCAATGCTTTGGAAGAATTTTGCCTTATCAGTGGGCGCAGATGAAAACACAGTTGAAACTGTCGAACATGAAAATTTTACTAAAGAGATGATTGATAACTTTTTTAGACTCTCAAGATCTACTTATGCTGAAGGCTTAGGTGCGTTATATGCTTATGAAAGACAGGTACCTGAAATTGCAGATACTAAAATTAAAGGTCTTGTTGAGCATTATGATGTGTCATCAGATGAAGGCCTCGAGTATTTCGTAGTTCATAAAGATGCAGATGTTGAGCACAGAGAACAAAGTGCTGAATTAATGAATAAGCTTTCAGAAGAAGAAAAAATCTTAGCTAAAGAAGCTGGATTATCTACAGTTAAAGTACTCTGGGGTTTTCTATCTGGACTTTGTGAAAAACATAATATTCAAGCTTAGAAAAATTTATATACAGGTTTAGCAATCGCATGGCTTGGAGCATACTTCGTTCCAATTAACTGCTTTGTCAATTGGAGCGCCTTCCGACCTAGAAATAAACTGACACCAAATTTTTGTAAACTCTGTTCGAGGAAATAAATACTTTTTTCTCTTATCGTTATCGCATTGACTTAAACAGAAATATTCTTTTTTGAGACCAAGTGAAATAAAATTAACAATAGATGATTTTGAACCATATTTTGGACTTAATTCTGCATAAATATCAGATGCAGTGATATTTTTTTTATCAAAAAAATTAGACATGATAAAAAGAATTGTTACTCGAGTAGTAGTAGATTGTAGAAAGAATCTTCGAGCATCTTCATGCTCAGAGCTCGGCATATGTTGGGTTAAGGCACCGTAAATGTAACTAGTTTTTTCCCCAAAATCTTTTCTAGTTTTTAATTTTTTCATTATTTGAAGACTAAAAATATATAATAATGTCTTATAAAATAATAGTAAAGATTATTATCAATAATAATATTTGAAATCATCTTATAAATGCGTATTATGCGCGCAATATATATGAAAATCGAACAAATAAAAGAAACAATAACAATCGTTAAAGATTATCCTATTAAGGGAATAGTATTTAAAGATATTACTACACTTTTGGAAAATCCTGAGGCATTTAAGTCTACTGTTGATATCATGATAGATAAAGTTAAGGATTTAGATTTTAATAGAGTGGTTGGAGTTGAGTCTAGAGGGTTTTTCTGGTCTGGATCAATTGCTTATGCTTTATCAAAATCTTATGTTTTGGCTAGAAAGCCTGGAAAGCTTCCGAGAAAAGCTGCTGAAAAGCACTTTACTCTTGAATATGGTACAAATACTGTCCATATCCATCAGGATGCTATCAAAAAAGGAGATAGAGTGTTAGTAGTAGATGATTTAATTGCTACAGGTGGTACTGCAATGGCAACTGCTGAATTATGTCAAGAGCTCGGCGCATCTGAAGTGCATATCATTGCTTTAATTGACTTACCTAAATTAGGTGGATCAAAAAAACTTGCTGATAAGTTTGGTGAAGTAATTACCTTAATTGATTATTAATCATTAACAAACATAGATGAAAATTGGAGAAATTTTAAAGCTTCTCCACTTATGGAAAGCTTGCCCGATGATATTGCGCGAGCAGCATTTTCTGTTTTTAAAACAACTCCTTTCCAGGTGTTAGAATCAACTGTAACTATTGCGTCATAATCCTCATCATAAAAATCTGATATTTCAGCTATTTGGTTTCTAATTATAACACCAAATTTTTCACCTGAATCTGATATATTAAAACCTATTCTAATAAATTTATCTTTAGCTTTTATTGGATCTAGGCGAGGTCCCATTGCATCAAAAAATGTGCTTAGTGGAATATTTTTTGCTTGTTCAGCTGAAACGGTATATTTTAATGAAGGGGATATCTTTTCTGATAGCTCGTATGCTTCTGATAAGTAATAATTTCGAGCTATTGGATTTTTTTCAACTTTAGATAAATTTTCAAGAGATGCGCTATATAATTTTTTAATAATTTTATCTTCTGGAAAATTAAATAATCCTATATCAGATAGTTCAGCAGCCCACTGATAGTTATAAGTTGCATTTGCGTTGTTGATTTCTTGAATCAGCTTTTCTTTAGAGCCAATAAGTTCAAAAATGTGCTTTGCTCTTATCTTATCTGACAGGGGTTCTAAATTAACTGCTCTACCATCAAAAAAACCAAGATATCCATTATAGACATTTCTAATACTCCATGATACTTTTCCATACTTTTCTTGTAAATCATAATTTTCTAGAAAAAAAAGTGGATATTCAAATTCATCTACAAGCTCGTCTGGAGTTTTGCCTAGGTTGGCACCTCTAACCGCATAATCATGAATATATTGAATTGCATCTCTATAAATTGATAAACGTTCTTCAATCTCTTGTTCGCCTGATAAAAATGGACCATGACAACTAATTAGATATTTAGGTTTATATGAGCGCATAGCATCGACAGACTTATACCAACTCTTGGTGTCTCTGTAAGATGTTCCTCTAATAGTGTATAAGTTTGGAAATCGCATATAATAATTATCAGCACTAATAACTACATCTCTATCTGGATAATAAATGATAATTTGATCATCTGTTTCACCAGGCGTATGTTGAATTTCAAGATCAATACCACCAACAGAAAGCATATTTGTTTGTTCTTTGAAAAAGACTGTTGGATATATCACTGCAGGTTGTTCAAAGTCAAAGTTTAAAGTAAAGCCAAGACCATGACCTTTTTTTAAACTGTCAGGTAAAAAATGACCAAATTGTTTCATACCTCTTTCTGTTAGAATTGGTCTTAAAAGATTGTTTTGATCAAAAAATCCCTTTTGAAAAGTAGAGTGTGCATACACCTTTGTACCTTCTTCATAAAAACCTGGAGCTCCTCTCCAATGGTCCACATGTGAATGAGTATAAATGATAGCTTCATTTGGCAGATTGGAAATTTTTTTAAACTCTACATTAATTTGCTCAGCTAGCTTAGGATCTTCAGTGGTATCAATTATAATGTTTGACGTTTCACCAACAATTAGCACTGAGTTTGCCAGTCCATATCCGATTGCAACATAAACATTATCAACAACCTGATAGATTCCTTTTTCAAAATAGAAATCATCATCTACATGGATATGTTCCGAAAAAGGATTAGAAGTACCTGAATTGCTCTGCTTATTTTCACTACATGCAACAATTAAAATTAATAGTAGGTTTGCTATTATTCTCATGTTTTAAAATATAAGTCATATTAAGCTTTATTTTAAATAAATTAGATAACAAGATTAATCGGAACAAAAAAACATAAATCACATACATAAAACAATGAGTTTAATATCATTTTCAAGAGATAAATTTATACCATCAGAAGAGGTAAGTCTTAATGTAAGAGGAAATTATCTAAGTGTAACTCGCGGTTATCAGGTGTTCACTTTTTTTAAAACTACTAACAATGGAGTGCCTGTATTTTTAGATGATCATGTTGATAGAATTGTAGGAAATGCACACTCAATGCAAATGAACCTTGCCTTTTCAAAAGATGAAATCAAAAATCTAGTTTGTCAAACATTAGAAAAGAATGATTTTTCAAGCACAGAATGTAATGTGATGATTATTTTGGCTGGAAAAGCACCAGATGATATTTCAGGTTTAGTCTCATCGCAAGAAGTTGATTTGTTCGTTGTAACTTCACCAATTAAAAAGTATCCAAAAGAATCATATTTAAATGGAATATCCTTGGGGTTGTACGAGTTTGAAAGAATCGATGCAGAAGTAAAAACGCCATACACTTATTATGGTGGTATGAAAGCACATCGATCTCTTGTTCACGAAGGTTCTTTTGATGAAGTTCTTTATACTAGCAAAAAAGAAATCTTAGAGGGAACTACGTTTTCATTCTTTATTGTCAAAGATGATTCTGTGATAACTACCAACTTAGATGGTAGAATATTGGGAAGTGTAACAAGAAAAAACCTATTAAGATTGATGAATCTTCATAAAATAAATCATTTTGAATCAAAAATTAAAATTGAGGATCTGCAAACTGCGAGTGAGGCATTTATTGCTTCTGCAAACAGAGACTTAATTCCAGTTGTTTCAATAGATGGACATACGATTGGCAATGGTAAAATTGGACCAAAATATGAAGAATTAATGAAATTATATCAGCAAGAATTATTGAATATTACTATATAATTTTTATTATATATTGCTTATAATGGGAACAAGATGATTATTTTTAATGTATAAATTAAAAATAACAAAATAGAGAGGAAAAAATGAAAAATCTAACTTTTGTATTATTTTTATCATTCATATTAACTGGATGTGCTATGCAAGCTCCCACAGCTCCTGCAGAGTCAAATGATTTTACCCTTGGTAAAGTTCAATCTCAGTTAAATAAAGGAATGAGTTCATCTCAAGTAGTCTCGTTGCTTGGTTCACCAAATTTAGTCACTAGTACTAAAGATGGAGGAGAAGCATGGACGTATGATAAAATTTCACAAGAATCAGAATCTTCAAGCGTTTCAGGAGCTGGAGCAGGTTCTAGTGGTAATTTTTTCGGTATTTTTGGTGGTGGTCGTTCAAAATCATCAAATTCTAGCAAGAATCTTACTTTGATAGTAAAATTAAGTGCTGATGGCGTTGTTACTGACTTTAAATATCAAAGTATTAAATACTAGATAAAATGAACAAAAATCTACTTTTAGCCTTATCACTAGGCATTATTCTCAATGGTTGTGCATCTATGATGTCGGAGCGTACTACAGCAGTTAAAAGAGCAACTGAAACTAAAGAATATGACGTATCAACTAAAGAGCTCATAACAGCTTCTATTGGCACATTTCAAGATTTAGGTTATACCATTGATGTTTTAAATGCAGAATTTGGTTTAATTACTGCCAGCAAAACTCAAGGAACAACTGCTACAAGGACTAATCTTGAAGAAGATCCGTTTGAAGCTTTTTTTCGAGCTTTGACTGGAATCGAAGATAATAGTGATGTAGTTATTGCGCCATTAACTCTTTCTGCTACAGTAACCGTAAAAGAGATTTCTACAGATCCTTTGCTTTCTTCTTTAAGAGTAAATTTTGAAGGCGGTGAAAGGAAATTCTCTGATTTATTTTTTAAGAGTTTTTTTGCAGCACTAGATAAATCTTTATTTTTAGACCAAACAATAGAGTAAAATGTTTAAAAAGATAGCAATTCACTCATTTCTATTAACCTTCTTGCTCACTAGCTGTGCTTCTTCGGGAGGTTCTTCAAAAAAATCTACTGCAGCTCAAAGAGCAGTTGAAACAAGAGAGTATGATGTAAGCGCAAAAGATTTAATGCAGTCTACTATTGGAGCATTTCAAGATTTAGGGTTCACTATAGACACCTTAAATGAAGAATTTGGATTGATTACGGCTAGTAAAATTGAAAAACCTAAGAAAGAAAAACCATCTGATGCTGAAAAAGCGCTAGGTGCTCTTGCTGTTATTGGTGTAATATGGTGGTTAATAGCTACGGACGGTGATGGACCATCTGGTAGAGGAGGCAGAAATGATGGAGAAACAGTAGTTATTAAGGATTACAAGCTTACTGCAACAGCTACTGTCAAAGCAATTTACGAAACAGAGCCTTACATGTCTTCATTGAGAATCAATTTTGGAGGCTCTGAAAGAAAAAGATCAATACAATTTTTTAGAGAATTTTTTGCAGCTATAGATAAGTCATTATTTCTAGATAATTCTTTAGATAGTTAAACAAAAATTAAAGATTCTAATTTTTAGTTTTTATTCTTATACTTTATTTCTGTGATTATGCAAAAAAATCTTAATAAAGTACTGCTGCTAGCAATTTTATGTACACAAATTTTTGCTGGATCTTTTGGTAAAAGTCATTCTGCAGAATTGTTAAGTAGAGGAAGATCTGTTCCAATTGCAATGTATGATGACACCCTTGTAACTGCCAAAACATTTTCATCACTGACCTCCAGAATTTTAGATATTTATTCTTATGATTCTGTAGTAAACCAATTAGTAAAAGAATCTGAGATGATTTCTCCAAATCCAATGCCAGGTGACGACTTTGGGTTTAGTATCGCTTTAACATCAAAGTATATGATGGTTGGTGCTCCTGGTTACAAGAATGGACATGGTATTGCTTATTTGTATAAAAAAATTGATGGGAAATGGGAACTACACAATACTTTCGACAATCCAGTACCTTCAAATGTAACTGGAACTCCGCATAAGTTTGGCTATAATGTTACATTAACTGATCAGTATGTATCTATTTCTTCACCATTTTATAATGATGGACTGGTGTATGTTTACAATTTAGACAATATTGATGGCAGTAGATCTTTAAGCAAGCCTTTTCACACAATTGATGTAAGGAAATTAGGGGATGTTGAAGGGTGTTATGCTATTGGTCCTAATAAATTTGGGTTTGGTATTTCAACTTCATTTGATAATGATAAATTACTCATTGGATCATTAAAAGAATTTGTTTACATGATTGAATACAAAGACGGGATTCCATTTGGAATTGATATTCCAAGTCCAAGCAGCATTAAAAGCGAAGATAATAAGATTAAATTTGGTGAAGCTGTTTATGTAGGAAAAAATAATTTATATATATCTGCTTTGGAAGATGACGGTGGTAAGGGTCGTGTTTTTGTATATCCTTATTTAGAGTCAGCTAGAACTGATGACGATCAAAATCCATGGACAAATCCTTATGAAATTCAACCAGTTCTATTAGAAGAAAATTCTCATTTTGGTTATAAAATTGCAGAACGTGACAATAAAGTTTCTATTTCAACTTTTAATGAAGGTAAAATTTTTAACTATGTTATTAATAGTTCTGATCGACTTGAATTAGTTGACGATATTGAAAGATCGTCTGATAGATATTTTGGTAGAAATATAGTATTAAACGATAAACTCTTAGTGACAGGTGCATATTATGCAGATAAATTATATGCTTTTGATTTAAACGCATCAAATAAAAGTATTGCTTCAATTTTTTCAACTGGCATTGGTAGTACATCCATCAAAAATAAAATTGAATGCACGAATGGATTCGCTGGCTCTTATCCTTGTAAAGACATGGATCTAATGTCTTTTACTGATAAGACTGAAATTGGTGGCTCTAATTCTACATCTTTAAATGATATTTGGGGTTGGACTGATCCACAAACTGGAAAAGAATATGCGCTTGTAGGTATGAGCAATGGAACTTCTTTTGTTGATATATCCAATCCTGAAAATCCTATTTACATTGGTAGATTACCTACCCAAACAAATAATTCTACATGGAGAGATTTAAAAGTTTATCAAAATCATATATTTATTGTTTCTGAAGCAAGTGGGCATGGAATGCAGGTATTTGATTTAACTGAGCTTAGAAATTTTAACGGAAATCCTTTTACATTTTCTAATACAGCATATTATAGCGGCTTTGGAAATGCTCACAATATTTTTATTAATGAAGATACTGGTTTTGCCTATGCTGTTGGTACTGGAACCTGTGGACCGGGTGGATTACATATCATTGATATTTCTACTCCAAACTCACCAACAAAATCAGCCTGTGTATCTGATCCAAATACTGGAAGATCAAATACAGGATATTCTCATGATGTTCAATGTGTTATTTACGATGGTCCTGATTCAGCATATGTAGGAAAAGAGATTTGTTTTGGTTCAAATGAAACTAGAGTGTGGATTGCAGATGTTAGCACCAAATCAGATGACAATAGTGGTGCTAAAACTATCGGTCTTGGAAGTTATGATAATTACTACACTCATCAAGGTTGGTTAACGGAAGATCATAGATATTTTATTGTTAATGATGAGCTAGATGAATCAAACAATGCATACAATAACACCAGAACTTTAATTTGGAATGTAGAAGATTTAAATAATCCAGTTGTTCATAAAACTTATTTTGGTCCAACTCCAGCAATTGATCATAACAATTATATCATAGGTAATAACGTTTACATGTCACACTATACAGCTGGATTGAGAGTAATGGATATTTCAGACATTTCTAATCCAACTGAATCAGCTTATTTCGATGTTTATCCATCAAATAATAATACTTCATTTGATGGTACTTGGAGTAATTTTCCTTACTATGGCAGTGGAAGTATAGTTGTAACGGGTATTGATGAAGGATTATATGTTGTAAGTCCTAGTGGTAGCGGGCCAGCACCTGCTCCAGAAGTAACTTATACCATTCCAAGTGACGGAAATGTTACTTTAAATTGGCAAGATTTGATTTGTATATCATCATGTACAGTAAATATTTATAGATCATTAGAGCCTGGTTTTACACCAGATTCTTCGAACTTATTAACTAGTATAGCATATCCAACATTTGAATTTACTGATTCTAGTTTAGATGAAAATATTTTCTACTATTATAGGCTTTCAGTGACTTCTAACGGTCAAGAAAGTTTATTTACTGATGAAATCCAAGTAAAACCTGTTTTTGTACCTAATCAGGCACCTACGATTGATGTGCCAGATGATGTCCAATTTTTTGAAGATAATAGATATGATGTTGTATTGACTGGTATAAGTTATGGAAATGATATTAACCCGCAAAATATCTCAATTAACGCAACCTCTGATAACGCCGATTTATTTTCAGATATTACCATAGATTACGATCCAGCTGCTGACCCAATTCTTTTGTCATTAATACCAAATCAAGATAAATATGGTACATCATTGATTACTTTAACAGTCAAAGATGACGGCGGATCTGTTGGAGGAGGTATTGATTCAACTGTAGTTTCATTTGATGTAGATGTATTGCCAGTGAACGATGCACCTGCAACTTTTAGCACAGTTGGTGAATACTTTATTTCAGATGGAGAATATATCACAGGAATAGATTTTAGAACCTTATATATAACTCCTGAAAATGTTGATGATTCATTAAGGTTTGTATGGAACGCTACAACTGATATTGATGGAGATAATGTTTCTTACAGAATGATAGGATATCAAGGATTAGAGTTTTTAACAATGGATGAAAATCAGTTTATAACAGAGAATTACAAAACATGGGCTTTAAAAGATTTAGCTGCACAAACTGATACAGTTACTGTTCTTGAGGGATTTTGGAATGTTATTGCAAGCGATGGATCATTATCCAGATCTGCATCTCTTTTAAATGGTCAGATGAGAATAGACGGTAGACAACTTATACCTGATATTTTAGAAATTAGACAGAGTTATCCAAATCCATTCACAGATTTTGCAACAATAGAGTATGATGTACCATCAGCACAAAATGTTGTTATAAGAATCTTTAATATTAAAGGACAAACAATTAAAACACTCGTGAACGAGGATAAAAATGCTGGATACTATACTGTAGTTTGGGATGGAACAAATGAAAACGGTGACGCAGTAAGTTCAGGTGTTTATTTCTGTCAAATGTATACTCCAAAAAATCCAAATGGCGGCCAATTTATTAAGGCTAAGAAAATGGTAAAAATTAGATAGTTAATGAAACCATTAAAGAATCTTTACGAATGGGTCTTGTCATGGGCTGAAAGTACATATGGAACCCTAGTATTATTTCTAGTTGCTTTTGCTGAATCTTCTTTTTTCCCTGTTCCAGCTGACCCTCTGTTAATGGCGCTATGTCTTGGCAAAGTAAGAAAGTCTATGTATTACGTTTTTATGTGTACTTTAGGTTCTGTTTTAGGAGGAATTTTCGGATTTATAATTGGATTTTTCTTATGGTATTCACCGGGAGGAGAGCTTACTGGTGTTGCAAACTTCTTTTTTAGTGTCATTCCAGGATTTACACCAGAGGTGTTTAATAATGTAGGGGCACAATATGATGCTCACAATTTTTTAGTAATATTTACTGCAGCATTTACTCCAATACCCTATAAAGTATTTTCAATTACAGCTGGAGTTTTTCAAATAAATCTTCCAGTATTCATTATAGCTTCAATTTTGGGAAGAGGTGGAAGATTCATAATTATTGGACTATTAATTAGGTTTTTTGGAGAACCAATAAAAGTAATGATGGATAAGCATTTTAACACATTTATAATAGTTTTAACTATAATTTTTGCATTAAGTTATATTCTTATAGGGTTTTTATTTTAATGAAAGGAATTAATATGAGAAGTTTAATATTTCTAACTATATTTCTAGTAGGGTGCAGTACTACCTCTTCAAATTTTCTAGATTTTTCAACAACCAACAAAACTCAAGTTGAGACAACTGTAGAGGATTTTAAATCACGCGTAGGTTACTTAGCATCTGATAAATTGGGTGGTAGAAGCGCTGGAAGTAAAGGCGACAAGCTTGCAAGAGACTATATGGTTAATCTATTTGAAAAATCTTCTTCATCTGTTCAAGTACAAGATTTTGAAGTAATAACTAACCGAAGAACCCAAGAAACTGCTGTAACTCATAATGTTATTGGTGTTCTCCCAGGT
>Ga0315315_10005867_pt1 | contig 11342 bp, 7 predicted proteins | sample M140m3416metaG_FD_203699 | JGI IMG/M metagenome (GOLD analysis project Ga0315315, IMG submission 203699) | Ammonia-oxidizing marine archaeal communities from Monterey Bay, California, United States - M1 40m 3416 | ecosystem: Environmental > Aquatic > Marine > Intertidal zone | place: USA... | reverse complement strand
CAGGAACAGATGGTAAACGTGAGTCCGGTGGTAATTATGTATGGAAAAAATGTTATGATACATTAAATAATCCGAACCATACTAAAGAGAAGTACACTGGACCTGAAAAATTTATTGATAATTGTGCGAAGAATTTAAATAAAAATATAAGACATACAGTTACTATAGCTAAAAATGGTTTAGGTTATGTTTTTGGAGCTTATACTGGTCATAGATTTGATGATGGAAGAGGATGGCAAAGTGGGTCAACAACTGGGCGTACAGGCGCTGAATGCGAGGCCCGTGACCCAGTTGTACATGCGGCCGAAGAAGCTAAAGATGCTGAGTTTAGCTTTCGGGCGGGCAGACCTATCCGGTCATATCGTAAAGCACATCTTGGGTTGGACCAACCAAAACGATGTTATCCAAATAATTCTGATACAGGACAATTTTTGTTTCGATTAGATGGACCTGAAAAACTTACAGAGACACTAAATACTAACAGATGTTTAGGTGATTATCATGACGCAAATGGCAACGTTGAAGCTACTACTTCAACACTATGTCAAGATAAATACGAGAGGGAGGGTGTGTGTGAGACAGACAATGGTTGTATTTTTATTCAGGGCGGTACGACACCCGTTGTTCAAAAATATGAACAACACGGTTTGTATGATGGTGGATTGAAGCAATATAATAATACTGGAGGTACTCAATCAAGATGGCCACTTATTGGAAATGGTGGATTAAGTCTAGGTGGAAATCTAGATTTGGGCGCATATCCTAGTAAGTGTAATTGGAATACCATGGCGTTTGGAATATCTGGTTCTACTGATAAAATAGATGTACCAAGTGGTTTAAACACAAAATGTGTGGAAATACGTGGTGAGGCTGATTATCAGGAACGCATGACAGGTTACCCACGCACTAATAAAATAAAGGAAGGCTATTGGCCATGGGAGTGTAATGAACCATGTGGCAAAGATACTAGTAAGGAGTCGCAGGAATGTACCATCGTAGATGGTGTCACCATGTGTTATGGAATATATACAAAAGATACTTGGGAAGAAAAAATGGATGAACTGATAGGGGGGTCATGTAGTGAATCTCAACACACCACAAAGCAAATATGTGAGGCTAATGGTAATACATGGTCGCCGAATGCTCTTCCTGGGAAGCGGCGTCCGAACGGCACGTGGGGGAACGATGGAGAGGTGCTCCTCAAGGTGCAGACGGCGGTTAAAACAATGCAAAAATATGATCTTTGTACTACTGGATATTATATGAATAACGATGGTAATGCCGTGAGAATTCCAGATTATAATATGGGTTATTGGAAGGACGCGCCTACAGGAGTTTGTTCTACAAGTACTACTATATGTACTACAGATGCTGAGTGTGATAGTGGGACTTGTATAATAGAGGATATCACTGGATGTAGAAACGATACTGGTGGGGCAGGGGTGTGCTGTAACGACTATGACCCAAATGATAGTAATTCAAGAATTACATGTGACCGAAATACTATAGAACTGGATGACATAGATGCTATAATTGAAACAATAAATGAAAATGACAATACAATTACACTAAATAGGGCAGTTCCCACAATTAAAGTTGGACAGAAGTTACGATTACAAGATAGAGATTCAAACGATTGTCTTGCTAGACCGAAAGATATTGATGGCCGAATGGATGAGAGAAAGAACTACGGAAAAAAACGTGACCTTTATGTTGGTCATGTAAATACAATTAGTGATAAGACACAAATTACCTTTTTTACTAATATCACTTCTACTGATCCCAATTCGGCCACTAACTGTAAACTTACTAATACAAAAGATATTTCTTTGAGTTGGGAAGACAAAGAAAGACAATATGGGTCATGTACATGGTGTCCGACCGAATCTTCGGCAAAAATTACTAGTATGGGTGGTATGTGTGGTGCTTCTCCTGCGAGCGGTTGGCCGGAACGGCCCTACACTAACACGACGAGAAGTAAAGAAGACATGTCCGCATTTATATACAATTCTAACGGAGATGTTATTTTTGGAAATGAAGAATGTGATAGATGTTGTAAAAAACCTGTTCATACTATTACCGGTACAGTCAAATATATTAGCGCCATCTCCGACGGCTGGTCCAGCCTCAGCCCGTTCACCCCGTTGACTCCTGCTGAACGCGAGGCCGTAAAAACTAAAGCGGGCTGTGAAAGCATACAAAAACATATCTGGGGAGCCATCGACTTGGGCGATGGTGAGGTTGAGATGTGTTCAGATGGATTATCTACAACGCAGGCTGATTGTGAGGCAAAATCAGTTTTTATTTGGTCATCTGGATATAAGTCTAATCATCACCGCGAGAATTATTGGGACCAAGCAACAGAAGATAATAAGGGGGGTAAACTATTGACTCCTAAAAGGGAGGCACCCGATTGGTGGAAACAAGAATGGGATAAAGTTATAACTGAAATGGAGGAGTCACCCGATGTGAATGTACAGAATTGTAAACAATGTATTACAGATTGTAACCATATAAAAGAATGTTTACAAAACTGTGTTAATGGTGGTGCGTGTAGCGATCCGAAAGTTCAACCCAATCTAAATATGCGCCGAGGAGGAGGAGGATTCGCAAACTACCAGTACGGTAATTCGATACATAGGGGCAAATGGGTCACCGACAATTCAAAGTTAGAAGAGTTTGGACACTTGAGTGGCTACCATGATCCATACTGGAACCAGGATACTGAAGAACCGAATCTTGTTCCAGGGGGATGGTGGATGCAACATAGAGCACCTAGTGGAAGTGGTTCTCATAATACTAATACGACTGATATAGAGGTATGGTACAGAGATGATAATGCCCCTCAGGCGGACGACGGCAGCTTCATTGAGTACCCTGATGATGGGGTACAGGGACCATATTTTCTTGGTTTGGATGATACTACTACTGGATCAATTACTTGTGAGTGTGATGCTGATAAAGGATACTCCGGAGATACAACCGGATGTAGAAATCATCCATCTAATGATATTACATGCTTAAATAATGGCACAATAAGAAAAACTAATGTAGCACCTTTCTGGGAATGTAATTGTATAAATGGATTTACTGGTGATTACTGTGAAATTGAACCCATACCTTGTATTGATGATAATTATAAAGTAATAAATGCGTCTGACTGGGTAGATCCAGCTTCTCCGAATGATCAAAACCCTGATTTATGTAAATTAGTTCCTACCGAGACCGAATGTAATTCATCGTGGTATAAAAATAGAAATAACACTGGATATAAATGTCAGTATAATAATAGGTGTACTAAAGTACCAAATTATTCATTTAATACTCAAACTTGTCCCGCAACACCATTATCATGGCAATCAACTGATTTAAGACCACAGTTTTGTTCTAATAAAACATATATTGGTTATTCATGTAATAGTAGAGACCAGACTTTATGCCTAAATTCATGGTATAGCAATAGTTCTGAAAATTCGAGAAATATTAATGATGGACTAATAGAAGAAGGGGACACATGTTACTGGGATAGTAATAATAATATTTGTACAACACAACCACCAAATTCTGATACTAAATTTTATCCATATTATTGTAATAAAGATAGTAATGATAATTATGTTGCTTCAAATGATAATACTTGTCAAGGTACAGAATCGCCATCTATAAATAGTGGTTGTAATATAGCATTCTCATGTTTTGAACACTCGACTGGAGGTGATTCAGTATGTACAAATCATGCTCGTGAAATCTCTGGAAACCAATCTGCTTCAGGATATTGCGGTAATCGTGCCGCTTCTGGCGGAGATGCAAGTAATATAACAGAAGGTTTATGTAGATATTCACCTGGAACAGTAATTAACACTGTAAATGTAGGTGATAAGTTAATTATGCCAAATAAAGAAACATGTGAAAACCGTTATACATTTAATAAAGGTAATAATGGAGATGGATTCCATAACGCAAAGGGAAGTATTGATGGTCCATCACAATGCTTCTGGAATGACTCTTATGAAAGACGAAACGCAACTTATCAAGGGTCAGATATTCCAGCCCAACTTGATGCCTTTGGTGGAATATGCGATACTATGGATTTAACTAGTTGGAATGGACAACAGACAAATGACCAGAGTCCTATTGCTAATAGACACGATTGCGATACTGGACGACCATCATGTCCGCAAAATACTAATGCTTCATGGTCTGGTGGAAGAATTAACTGTGAATGTGATGGAAATAGATGGATAAATATTCATGATTCAAGAAAAGAGCTTTGGAGATGTATTAATCTATCAGATCATTGGTTAAATATTAAAAGACGAAACGCAATGGACCTTTCTCAATATAAAAAATCAGATTCGGATTGTTCTGATAACCCAAGTGATTGGAGTGGTAATATTTATGATTGGTCTGGGGCTGCTAGTGGAGGTACTCAATCGTGTAGTAGTAGATAAAAATATTATTATATCCTATTATCTATTATTTCCCATATTTCATCCTTATCTAATAATTGAATTACAATTATATTATTGCTCTTTATTTTTTCATAATTACCATTAAATGATATATTATTTTTATCCAAAATTTCAAATTGTATTTCTATTTTTGTTTTAATTAATATATTTGCTATTATTATTTCATCTTTTATAATTAATATTGATTTATCTTTTATTGATATTTCTATATTTTTATTAACTAATATATCCTTTAATTTATAAAGTAATATCTGTTTTTTATTATCTAATGTTAAAATAAATTTATCTAAATCCTCAAATGATGTTTTTTCTACTATTATATCTCTATCATTAATATTTTGAATATTATTCATTATATCCTTTAATATATAATTTGCCTTTATCTCATAATCATACGCATTTTTATACAAAATATCAATATTATTAATAATAGATTGTTTAATATCTACTATTAATGATTTTAATTTAGAAAAATTAGAAATACATTCTGATAAATCATACAATTTATCATTTATAGTTTGAATTTGCTCTTCTAATTCTATATCCCTTAAAAAATATTTTTTATTATCTACACCCATATTTATTAATGATATCAATATTTCTGTACCGATTTCCATACCTAATCCATTTAATCCTGTATTAGATACATAAATGAATATTTTACCTTCTATAAATTCATATTCTACCATAGATTTTCCTACTATTCCAGATGTTTGAGATATAAATATACCATAGTTTGAATTTGTTTCTTCTATATCCCTCTTAAATTTAACAATTTCTTCATTCCCTACATTTGTTGTATATGTTTTTAATTCATATAATATTTTACCATATTTTGTAGTAAATACTTGACAATCTCCCGAATGACTAATACCTGCAGTATCATCTATTTTCCAGGATGGATATTTTTTTACTAATGAATTAATTGCCATCGATTCCCCAAATCTTCCTTTTCTAGTTGAATTTTTAAGAGTATCTTGTAATATCTCCAAAATAGATTTTATATTATCACTATTTATATTATTTTCTTCTTTAATCATCTCTTTTATAGGTGTTATATAAGATAATCCATCTCTATGTAATTGAGACATATTTATAGATTTTAAACCAATACTTAATGCTGATTGTAATATATTCTCTTTTTCATTTTCATCTAATGTATTTAAATATTGTATATCTTCTTCATTTGTAATTTTAAAATGTAAATCCATTTTATTGGTTTATATTACTATATCTCACAATTTTTAAATAATTTTAATGTTTCTCATCACATATATATATAACTTCATCTGTTAATTTTATTTCTTCAAATGTATGTGTATGTATATGCCAATTCGCATTTAATACTTCCTCTTTTAAAAATTCCAAATTATTATTATCAAATATAGATGATAATAATATCTTAAATATATCTATTATATCTTCTATATCTTTACAACCATTTATATCTATTTGTGCTTCATAATATGAAAATAATTTAGATGATGCTATAAATGTTTTTATACTCATATTATATTTATATGTTAAAATATAAATATATTTATATATATATAATTAATAATGAATAGATTTTATGGTGGATCTAATAATCTATATGGAGGAGAATTAAATAATGAAGACTCTATCAAAGACGCTACAAAAGATATATTTAAAAAAGAGAAATTAACTAAACAAAAAAAAGAGCAAGAGCAAGAGCAAGAGCAAGGACAAGGAGACGGGCAAAAAATAACTAATTCATTTATATTATCCAATGATTTAACCAGAGTATTGAAAAAGAACAGAGAATTATATAATTATATTGAAATATTACAAAATGAAAAAAAAGAATTACAAGATAGGATTAAACAATTAGAAAAAAATAATAAATAAAATTGCTCTTTATTAAATTGAATTAAATTAATTTGAAATATAATAATACAACATATTATCCGATAATAACTAGAAATTATTAATATCATAAAATGCCTTGGGATTTTAAATTTACTCCCCCAATGGCCGATTTAATCCAAACTAAAATAATAGAATTGTTACCAACTATAGAATATGGTATAGAAGAACTAAATATAATTTCATATTATTCAAAAGATATTATATCAAATAGTTATGAACCTTCCCTTGTTGAAATGTACAAAGAATATATTGTGGTATACCCAAATTGTCCTAATAAACTTAGAATAGACACAGATGGACCAACTGAAATATTAATGAAAGATATGGAAAATCGGTCTGAATTAAATATTACATTTATATCAATTACTTCACATATGCAAGAATATAATTATATTTCTGATGAAATCCACTCAAGTGATTATACTTGGGAATATACTAAATATGATAAAGACTATTTTATGTATCCTCATTCTGATGATAATCATCAGAATACCAATCGTGAAAATAGAACTTATTTCCCACTTAAAGAACTGAATCAAAAAGATACCTTATATAGAATTACAACTACTATATCATTCGGATATACAGAAGAAGATGACTCTGTCCATATTGATAGATATAATAGATGTATTGAAATTACTACCTTGATGGATAGTAAATATATAACAGATAAACATGGTACAATGAGAATACGATTCTATTATGAAGGGAAACCTTCTAATGATTATTGTATATGTAAACTCAGAAGTTTAGGAAGTGACCGATGCCCATTCCAAAATTATCTTGATAATTTTTCAATAAAACATATATTAGATAACATCATGGAATCCGCTTATTCTTTTAAAGAAAAAATTAGTAATGGTGAATACATAGAACTTATGAATAACTTAAAACTACTAAATGAAAAAATAGATTAAATTAATTAAATTACTTAAATTACTTAAATTACTTAAAAAATAATTAATATATTTATATATAATATTTTTTTTATCTACTAGCTTAATTGGTAAAGCGGGTCTATCAAATAGATAATCAGTATCTTGGTTCGATTCCAAGAGTAGATGGATTTATTACCCTAAGTAATAAATTTAAGCATCGTTAGTACAGTGGTTAGTATGCCAGCCTTCCAAGCTGGTGACCCGGGTTCGATTCCCGGACGTTGCATTTGCCAGAATGGTCTAGTGGTATGATTCTTGCTTTGGGTGCAAGAGGTCCTGGGTTCGATTCCCAGTTCTGGCCTTATTTATTTTTTAATTAATTTGAAATATTTTTTAATTATTTCTAATTAATTACTTAACTATGTCGTGGTTAAATAAACATACTTGTTATTATTTAATAAATAAAGATACTATAGATGATAATGAATTTATAGCATTTGATTTTGATGATACATTAGTTGATCTTAAAACTAAAAATATACTAGATAATGTTTTAAATACATTAACTCAATTATATAATATAGGATATAGATTAGTTATATTTTCTAATCAAATGGGTATAACTAAAAATAAAACTACACACAAAGAAATACAAGATATATTTATGAAATTTATAAAACAATTAAATATTCCAATTCATATATTTTATAGTACAGATTCTGATATTTACAGAAAACCAAATATAGAAATGTATAATTTATTTAATGAATTATACACTAATAATATTAAATATTATTGTGGAGATGCAGCTGGAAGAAAAAATGATTTTAGTGCTTCAGATTTATATTTTGCTAATAATTCAGGATTAGTATTTAAAACACCCGAGGAAGTATTTCATAATAAAATACCTAAATATCTAGCTAATAGAGATACACCTAAATTACAATTATATAAACAAGATATATGGAAAGATGGAAAATTAAATAATCCTAGAAAATTATTTAATATATATAATATTGAAAAATATAGTATTTATCCTAAATTAGATACATCTAAAAAAATATTAGTATTTATGATCGGTCCACCAGGTGCTGGTAAATCTAGTTTATCTAAAAAATTATCTGAAATATATAACTTGAAAATTATTAATAATGATTCATATTCTACTATAAATAAAACTAAAAATATTTTTGATAAATATAAAAAAGAGGAAGATAACGGAATTATTATAGATAACTGTAATTCTAAAAAAAGTACCAGAGATTTTTGGATTAATAGATTAAATGACACTACATGGAATATATTTTATATTTATTTCCAAATAGATAAATCTATCTCTATCCATTTAACAAAATATAGAACATTTTTTGGACACCAAAATATCCCCCTCATTGCTATCCATAAATATTATAAAGACCTTGAAATACCTACTGAAGAAAATATGAAAATATTTAAAATGCCTCTAACTATAATAGATAACTATAATCATAATTTAAGATTTACTTGGAATTAAAATGCTCTTTTAAAAATTTTTAGCACTTATAGAACATATTAATTATATTATTTATTTTTGTTTATATTTGGATAAAAATAATATAATTAATATATAGTTATGGATTATAATTTAACAAAAAAAAGTTATGATTATTGGTTTAATAGTAAAATATATGGTATTAATGATTATAATAAATTTTATAATTATTTTTTATCATTTATTGATTTAAAACATATTAAAAAATTTAAAATATATGATATTCAGGATGATAATGAAAATTTTAATAATAATAATATAAATATATTATTATGTGTTGAAAATTGTAATTACTTTACTCATTACAAACATTATAATAAATTTGGGAATTTTGGAAATAAATTTATAAATATATATTTATATAATCATTTTACAAATTTTTATATAAGCGATAATTTTATTAGTATTCCAATTATATATTTACAAATAGACTATTTTAAAAAAAATTTTGAAAAAATTTATCCATCTATTAAAAATACTTTTAATAATAAAAAATTTTGTATTCAAGTATCATTTATTAAATATAATAATAATATTTATACAAAAAATATAAATAATAGTATAGATAAATTAAAAACATTAGGTAATATTGATAATATTAAAAATTATACTAATTTAATTGGAGATTCTTCCTGTTATCATAGTGATGAATTATTAAATATTTTAAATAATTATAAATTTATTATTTGTTTTGAAAATTCATATACAGATGGTTATATTACTGAAAAAATTTTTAATGCATTTTTTTCAAGAAGTATTCCATTATATATTGGACCAAATGATACTAATAAATATTTTAATAAAAATTCATATTTAAATTTATTAGATATTGATATTAATTTTATAAATAAATTATCACAAAACGAAGATGAATATAATTTATTTTTAGATAATAATAAAATAAATAATTTTGATGATGAAAATTATATAGAACAATCTAAATATTTTATAAATAATTTAATAATGAAAAATGATTAATATGAATTATAGTAATAATGGAAATGCTCTTAATTAAATGAAAATTAATTTGAATTTATTTACCTATTTTTTTTAATATCAAAAAATGGATAATCCACACAAAATTAAAGAGGCATTCATTTTATTAGTATTATCAATATCTATATTATGTATTTGTTATAATCTACTTGAATTATGTGACTGTTTTAGATGCTGTAAATGCCCAAAATGTAAAAAAAATAATCAAATTAATATGGAAGAAGCATCAGAAACTACTACACCAGAAACTACTACATCTTCAACAGATACTTTAACAAATGTAGTTATTGCTACACTAGTAGACCCATCTGAATATAATGAAAATTATATAGTTATTGCTACACCTATTCACTCAGAACAAAGAATGTATTAATTAAAATTAAAACTATAATATAATAATTTAATATTTTTTTTTTTAAATATATAATTATATATGGATAAAAGTGCTGAACTAGCATATAAAATAAAAACTTATTTACATACTGGAAAAGAAGAAAAATGGGATGAAATTTATACAATTTTAAAAGATAATCCAGAATTATTAACTAGAATGGAATTAGATTCACACCGAAAATATATTACAAATCCATTACTATTAATGATTTATCCATCTTTTACAACTGATTTTCCTAATATTAATCCACAAATTATTATTGAAAAATTAAAATTTTTATTAGATTTAGGCGCAGATATTTTATCATATAGTACTGATAAGACTAGAGACTTTTTGTGGGAAAAAGGGGAATCATTATCAAAAGGTGATGGAGTATTATTTTTTAGTGCTTTTTCAGCCGACACATCTGTTAAAAAATATATTAATACATCACAATATGATCCATACAATACTGATATATTAGATTTTATCATAGAATATATGGTTAATATTTTAGATGATATATCCCACCCTACTATTTTAGGTGATTTAAAAAGAATTCATAAAGAATTTAATACCTATCGGACTTTTGGTTTCGGAGAATATAGAGAAAGTGAAAAATTATCAAATGGATTACATTCTTATATTATTTCTAAATTTATAGAATTATTTAAAATTAAAAATCAAAAATTAATTCGCGCAAAACAAAATTTAGCATATTCAAAATTATTGAATGAGAAGCTTGGTGTAGAGCATGACCCACAAGATAAAAATGTTTTTCAAAACATAAGTCAAAATCTAGAAAAAATAAATTTAGACCCAACAATTCTAACCCGAATTATGAACCAAATTAAAAAGGAAGATAAAGAAAAACAAGATAAATATCATTCATCTATCCAATCTCTTGAACCAGAACCCGAACCCGAACCCGAACCCGAATCTGATATAAGTATTTTAGAAAATCAACAAAATGAACATATTGCCCAATTTTTAGATAATATATCCAAATATTCAGGCGGTATGGATAGTGGAATATTTGGCTTTGATGCTGATATGTTTAGACAAATGCCACAAGCAGAAGAATCAGAAGAAGAATCAGAAGAAGAAGAAGAATCAGAAAATGAATCAGAAGAAGAGATAAAAGATAATTTAATAACTGAATGTTCAGAAGAGCCTATAAAATTGGGAAACAAAAGTGAATA
>Ga0315315_10005865_pt1 | contig 11343 bp, 7 predicted proteins | sample M140m3416metaG_FD_203699 | JGI IMG/M metagenome (GOLD analysis project Ga0315315, IMG submission 203699) | Ammonia-oxidizing marine archaeal communities from Monterey Bay, California, United States - M1 40m 3416 | ecosystem: Environmental > Aquatic > Marine > Intertidal zone | place: USA... | reverse complement strand
ATTTCCGTTGAAGTTATATTCAAGTGTATTTTCATCAACCACGTCAAAATCAATTCTCATATCAGAAAATGAGCAATCGCAAGAAAAGGCGCTGTCTACTTTGATCGATAGCCAAGCAGTATCGGGTACAGAGTTTTGCTCAGGTTCATCTAAGTAACTATATGATTGAAAATCTGTCGCTATTAACTGAATTGTAGTGTCTCTTACCGGGCAAAGAACAATCTCGTATTCATCAGAATAGCTACTTCCATTCCAACTGTACCTGTAGTTTTCATTGCCTCCAACTACTTGCGCTTCAATCACAGGAAAGCCATTTCTACATTCATCTTTTAAAAATAAATTTGCAGTAATCCCCCAACTATTTAATTTACGAATATGATTGATGTCAATAATGGCAAATTGCTTATCGAAATCTTCCATTCCCGTTTCATATATCCCTGCAATAATAAGGTTACGTTGTTTGGGTCCAGCCTCTTTTACGAAATAGATAGTTACTTTTTCATTGAGTTTAAGCTTTAATTTTTTTGCAACATAACTGGAAATTAAAATACTATCATTGATTGCTTCGTTTGTGTAAATAGGTATTTTACCGGTTACTAAATTTTTTTGAAAAAATGAAGGATCAAAGTCTTGTGTTATTCCTTTAAAAATAACTCCTTGAATTTCTTTTTTCTTATCTCCACGCGTTTGAATTATGGCAGGCTTGTAGGCGAAGTTTTGAATGTGCTTTACCTTTTCTTCATTAGAAATGTCTTTCAAAAAAGGTTGGTCCGCAATCATAGGAGTAGATTCAAAAGAAAGATTGCCAAATTCCGGAGTGATTTGAATATGCGAACCAAAACCAATAACTTTATCCCGAATCTCTTTTTGGAAACCGGTTGCGATAGAAACCGACAAGAGCATGACCGCTATGCCTAAAGTAATGCCTATTATTGCAAGAGATACAATTGGGCGCGAAATTTTCTTGTTAGAAGATTTCCCTTTTAGCATGCGTTTTGCAATATATAGCTCAGTGTTCAAATAATATGATTTAATGAAGTACAAGTTTAATAAAGTTTTTGGTCTACTACTAGTACTAGCAGTAATGAATTCATTTCAGCTGCTTGCTCAGTATAAAACTACTATTCAAGTAGGAAGTAAAATGTTTGATAAATATTTCCCAATTATTCAAGAAAAACGCGTTGCTATTATTGGAAATCAAACTTCAATGGTTGGTTCAACTCACTTGGTAGATACCTTATTGTCATTAGGAATAGACGTGAAAAAAGTTTTTGCCCCTGAGCATGGTTTTCGAGGAAATGCTGATGCAGGCGAAAAAGTTACAGATGGAAAAGATAGCAAAACAGGCTTGCCTATTTTGTCCCTGTACGGCAGGAAAAATAGAAAACCAAGTATTGAAAAATTATTGGATGTAGATGTTGTGATATTCGATATTCAAGATGTGGGTGCGCGTTTTTATACCTATATAAGTACAATGCATTATGTAATGGAGGCATGCGCTGAACAGCACAAAAAAATGATTATTTTGGATCGACCTAATCCAAATGGATTTTATGTAGATGGACCAATACTTAAAAACGGAAATGAATCTTTTGTTGGGATGCATCCAGTGCCAATTGTGCATGGAATGACGATTGGAGAATACGGGCAAATGATTAATGGTGAAAAGTGGTTAGCAAATGGTGTTCAATGTGACTTGATTGTTGTTAAGTGTCAGAACTATGAACATTCCGACTTTTACGAATTACCAATAAAACCTTCTCCTAACCTACCAAACATGGCAAGTATTTATTTGTATCCTTCATTATGTTTGTTTGAAGGTACTAATGTAAGTATTGGAAGAGGCACCCAGAAACCGTTCCAAATTATAGGCTCACCCTTAATAGGGGAAACGGATTTTTCTTTTATTCCTAAACCAACGCCCGGCGCAAAGCATCCAAAATTGAATGGCGAAAAATGCAACGGTTATGATTTGGAAGATTTTGGAGAGCACTACTTGCGGAGCCTTGGAAAATTATATTTACATTGGGTAGTAGCAATTTATCAGGAATCATCGAATAAAACAGATTTTTTCAGAAAGGACGGCTTTTTTAAACTATTGACTGGAGATAAAAAAATCCGGGAAATGATTGAAACTGGAAAAGATGCAAATGAAATTTGGGAAAGCTTCCAAGATGAGGTTAAGCTTTTTAAAACCAAGCGAAAGAAGTATTTACTCTATTCGGATTTTGAATGACTCGACATAAATTATTAAAATACTCTGTTGTTGGTTTCCTTTCCATAATGAATAGGTAAGTCAAATGTTTCTGTTGGTTGATTTGAATTTATTATCTAGGTTCTTCCGAATTCCTTGTGCTGACTTTTCAGTTTTTTTCCAACTTCCGAAACCTCCATTGTTTTTTCAAATTCCACCATTAAACTATGGTCCGTAAGAATTTTAAAACTTGTATTTAGTTTGAATATTTCTTTATAGACTTCCTTTTTAGTGGTCAAGTCGTAGTCGTTATTTTTTCGTAACCGTTTTTTATATGCTCGCCAATTGGAAAAATAGATGAAAGGGTAAAAGATGAACAATAGAAAAAAGGAAGTTGATTTCATTCTTGTAAAATGAACCTCTTTAATTTTGAATCCAGAAAGCTGACCAAGAACCCGTAGTTTTTGAATTCCAACTAAAAAAATATGTCCATAATAGACTTCGCTAGTAATATCTTGGTTAGACATCCATACACTGTCCAATTCATTCGGTGCCATCATCGATCCAAACCTTTCTGATTCTCCCGATAGATAACTCAATTTTGCTTTTAAATTAGAATAGTTAGGTGTTGTAATTAATAAGTTTCCACCTTTTTTTAATACGCGGTTAAAGTTTTTAAAAGCTAATAACTGATCTGAAAAATGTTCGATACCCTCTTGGCAAATAAGCATATCACCGAATTTATCATCCAATGGAATTCCTTCATTAATGTTCGCGCGATTGCAAGTTAATCCATCTATATTAAAGTATTCTGGGAATAAATCAAATGGGTATGGATCTGCCCCAAATTCTTTAATAATTCTTGATGTTACTCCATTGCCCGCAGGAAAATCGATAACTTTTTTATTTTTAAAGCGATCTTGATTCTTACTTAAGAACTTTTTCACATGGAACTTGATGCTTTTAGGATTGTCTTCAAAATTCATTTATCGCGTTTAAAATTATTGACAAAGATATCTTATTAAATGTCCCTTTTTCCTGTTTTTCTGTTATAATAGCAAAGTGAAACCAATCAAGACATATTTCCTGTTTTTACTATTGTTTATCTCACATTTTTTTTGGGGTCAAAATAGTATGCTTACCCCAGAAGAGAAAGCAATTTTACATCATGTGGTAATTAAAAGTCCTGCATTAAATAGAAACCTTGGTGAATACTTTAAATACGCGGGTGATACAATTTATTTTTTGTATAAAAGTAAAGGAGAGCCGCTGCCAGATTCAATAATTGATTATGACTCTATCGAGCAGATTATCGTTTATGAACCTTCGTTATTGGAGGTGAATTTTAATGAAATTAAAAAGACTTCTCAAGGACTACTTTCTGAATTAGCAACAAAAATGGCTCTTCAAACTACTTATCGAGAGCTTAACAGGAGAGATGAAATAAAAACAGAGGGAATATCGGATAGCGTATATGTCAATTTTTTAAGAGAATTATCTAATAGTCTTCCAGATAAAGCAGTTCGAATAAAAAATGGTCATCGGACACCAATTTCGACGATAATGAATGTTCTGGATCCAAATATAATATTTAACAATAGAGTGAAGGAATTAAATGAATTAAAGAATTTCAAGTTGGTTGAGCAACAAGAAATAGTCAACGTTATTTCCGAATCAATACGAAAATTTATTGAGAACAAATCATATGAATATTTTTTGAAAATAGGAGGTAAAAGTGGTTTTTACAAAAGTGTTTTATTAGCAGCTGGAGATGGAAGTGGAACAGCAGGTTTGCTGCATGAAAAAGAATTAATTAGAGGTAGAAGAAACCGTTTAGGGGTTCCAAAAGGTGTGGGGTTATTCACTTATGACACTAAAATAGTTTCTGGATATGAAAATATGCAATCAATTGTGGCAAATCAGACTGCGGTAAGGGAGTTTGAAGCTATGAAAAATGGCTATACAAATATTCACTTTAGCATATGGGGGTTTAATTCTCGGCAGCAATCAACAGTAGTTGTAACTAGAGAAGGACAATCTTATTTATTATATGCGTCTAAGCTTTCGAAAGAACTTTCTCCTGATTCAACATTTGGAGATGGTCAAACCTTACATACAAACATCAAAAGATTGGAGTTTAAAAGTATTCCATTTGTGGATAATGAAATTAATGGAGAGGAGGGATTGAGATACTGGGTAGAACACTACTCTAAAGCTCTGGAGGATAATTTATTGAAAATAAAGGAAACAGAATTTGAATTAGATAAAAATCGTTATGCGCAAAATAAAACTCAAAAGAAAACCAGTTTTTTACAAGATAGGCTGTCGGCGTTGTATAATCGTAAGCCACAAATTGAAAAACAACTGAAAAGAGCTAAAAAGGGATTAGCAATTGAAGAGGAAAAACTAAAGCGATTTAGGGTTAGGCTTGCAGAATTGAAAATGTTCACTGGAGATTTTCAGGTAAAATATTCAAATTTTGGCTATGTTTATACCTATGCAGATGGATGTACTTTTAATGCATTCACGCAAAATTTCGTAATTCCCGATTCATTAAAAGCGAAAAATTTCACGGTTCGTGTCATTACAATTGGCCCTGATGCCATAAGTCAACATGTAGACGAAGTTCAGTTACAAGTTGGTATTACAACTGGGGAGCCAGAAGATAAATTGCCAAATGATTTTTATTTAGAATTTGATGATGCATTTGCTTCAGATCAATTTGAATTGGGTAATTTTTCATTGAACCCTGTTGAATTGTATGAAGTGAGTAAACAATTACACAGTAGTTATCTTCATGGAGGAAGTGTTTATTTAGAGTTACTGGCAAATGGAATAGGAGAGATAAGAGGAGGAGAGATAATTTCATCTTCTAGAAAAGAATTAGATAATTATCCAGGAAATACGGATGAAGAAAGGGCTGGCGCAAGAGGGTGCCAGGAGTTTACTGAGCTAAGGCATGCATCTTTATCATTTACAATGGAGGAAAATGATTTAGTCTTAACAGTTAGCTCTTTTACTGACCCTATCAAATCAAACTTTTCCAAAAAATACACAAAGATTGAATCTTTAAAAGAGAAATATTCTAAATTATCGGAAAATGATTTATTAAGTGCATTTCGAACTTTCTTCATATGTGAAAGGTTTATGGGAGAATTGTTACTTGCTGTTTATTTTAATTTTGAAGGGAAAACAAAAACAAAAATGCTGTCTTTGTTAAGACGTAAATTAGAAAAATCTGTGGTCAAGGTTAAAAGCATAACGATTGATTATGCCGAATATTCAGGCATTGTTCATAATGATGTAGATTTTTATTCTCACCTCTTAGGAAAGTTTAAAAAACAAAAGGAGCTAGAAAGCGCTATCATGGGAATTTAAAAATAGATTGATTCTTATTTGGATTGTAAAAATAACTTGTTTTAAATTTGTAATCGAAATGAGAGCTGGAAACAAAAGATCAATTATTAATCCTAGGTTCTGGGATGGTAGGTAAATATATTTATGACTTAATGATTTGAATATTTAAATCAGACTTTTTATTTTATAAAATAATTAGTTGTGGGAAAAGCTTAAATAGTTTTTAAATTTGCAAACTGAAAATGAAACAGAAAATAAACACAATATCAATTACAGTCATTATTATTTCTGCGCCATGTTGGTGAGACAGGAAGGATATTGAATAAATATTAAAGCCTTTCTCAACAGAAAGGCTTTTTTTTTGAAAAATAAATTACTAAACAATAACAAAATGTATTACAACGACGAAACAATAATCTACTTAGATGGTAAATGGTTAAAAGCCAAAGAAACATCTACGAGCCTTTATTCGCAAACTTTACACTATGGATCAGGAGTTTTTGAAGGGATTAGATCGTATAAAACAGAAGATGGTGCGAGAGTTTTTAAAGCCAAAGAGCATTACGAAAGATTGCTCTATTCAGCAGAGAAAATGCACATAAAATTGCAATATTCAGTAGAGGAGTTAACGACCCTTACTTATCAACTGTTAGAAAGAAACAACTTGGAGAATGCTTATATCAGACCATTAGTTTACCTAGGGGAAAACATGGCCTTGCAGCCAACTGACGAGGTGCATGTAATGCTATCCGCTTGGGAATGGGGTAAATACTTAGGCGATTCTCAATTGCGTTTAATGACTTCTTCTTTTCAAAGACCAAACCCGAAATCATGTTTTGTTGAGGCAAAAGTGACGGGTCACTATACAAATTCGATTTTAGCAACCACTGAAGCAAAACAAAAAGGGTTTGATGAAGCTTTACTATTGGATATGCATGAAAACGTTGCTGAAGGTCCAGGAGCAAATTTCTTTTATGAAAAAGATGGTAAGCTTTTTACCGCTCCAGTGGGAAATATACTAAATGGAGTAACTAGACAAACTATATTTGAGCTTGCTGATGAGTTAGGTTTTGAATTGGAAGAGAAGTTTTTCACTCCGGAAGAAGTTCATGATGCTGACGGTGCTTTCTTTACGGGTACTGCAGCAGAAGTTGCCGGTGTGGAAAGTTTAGATGGTCATAAATTTAATTTTAGTTGGGAAGACACGATGGGATTCGATTTGGCAAATGCTTATCAAAACCGAGTAAGAAAGAAGGAATACAAACAATTTGAACTGGTCTAAAATGAATAGATTTAGCAAAAGAGTAACACAAGACGATTCTCAGCCAGCAGCTCAAGCTATGTTGCATGCAATAGGGCTGACTGAAGAAGATTTTTCGAAAGCTTTTGTTGGGATTGCAAGCACTGGGTATGAAGGAAATCCATGTAATATGCATTTAAATAATCTCGCCCAAAAGGTCAAGCAAGGCACGAAAAATGCTGATCTAGTAGGCTTGGTGTTTAATACAATTGGTGTTAGTGATGGAATTTCTATGGGAACTCCAGGTATGCGGTTTTCTCTTCCATCGAGAGATGTTATAGCAGATTCGATGGAGACAGTTGTTGAAGCAATGTCTTACGATGGTTTGGTAACGGTTGTTGGATGTGATAAAAATATGCCAGGAGCATTAATGGCAATGTTACGTTTAAATCGACCAAGTATACTGGTATATGGGGGAACAATTGCATCGGGTTGTCATAACGACAAGCCTCTAGATGTTGTTTCAGCATTTGAAGCATGGGGTCAAAAAGTTGCAGGAACGATTGATAATAAGGAATACAAAGAGGTAATAAAAAAAGCATGTCCGGGTGCTGGTGCTTGCGGAGGAATGTACACTGCAAATACAATGGCTTCTGCTATAGAAGCGCTTGGGATGTCATTGCCTTATAATTCTTCGAATCCAGCTTTGAGTGCGGAAAAGAAAAGAGAAAGTGTAAAGGCTGGAGAAGCTATGCGATTGTTGTTGGAGAAAGACATCAAACCAAGTGATATAGTAACTAGGGAATCATTAGAAAATGCAATAAGACTTGTGACAGTTTTGGGCGGGTCCACAAATGCTGTTTTGCACTTCCTCGCTATTGCTAAAGCTGCTGACATAGAATTTGAATTGGATGATTTTCAAAAAATATCTAACTCTACCCCTTTTTTAGCAGACTTAAAACCAAGTGGTGAATTTTTAATGGAGAATGTTCATCAAGTAGGAGGAATTCCTGCGGTATTAAAGTTCATGTTGGAAAAAGAGATGTTGCATGGTGATTGTTTAACGGTAACCGGAAAAACATTAGCAGAAAACCTCGATGATGTTCCTGGTTTGCTAGATGGTCAAAAAGTAATACGACCATTGGAAAGCCCAATAAAACCAACAGGTCATTTACGTGTATTAAAAGGAAATATTTCTCCTAAAGGAGCTGTAGCAAAAATAACTGGAAAAGAAGGGTTGGAGTTCACAGGAGCGGCGCGAGTTTTTAATTCCGAGTATGAAGCTACCGATGGAATTCGAAACGGTGCGGTTGAAAAAGGAGATGTTGTTGTCATAAGATATGAAGGCCCCAAAGGAGGACCTGGCATGCCGGAAATGTTAAAGCCAACTGCCGCTATAATAGGCGCTGGTCTGGGTAATCATGTTGCATTGATAACGGATGGTAGGTTTTCTGGTGGTTCGCATGGGTTTGTCGTTGGGCATGTATCTCCAGAAGCGCAAGATGGTGGTCCTATTGCATTGCTCGAAAATGGAGATACTATTACCATAAATGCTGTTGAAAACACAATAAATATGGACGTTTCTGTTGAAGAATTAAAAATAAGAAAGGGTAAATGGAAAGCTCCCAAACTAAAGTTTAATAAAGGAGTTATGTATAAATATGCCAAAACCGTTTCTTGTGCTTCAGAAGGTTGTGTTACGGATGAATTTTAAAATGAATAACATGGATACTATTGAAGTTAAAGATACAATGCCTAAACAAGGTTTAATGACTGGTTCACAAGCAGTAGTTCAATCAATAATTGCTGAAGGTGTGAATTTAATGTTTGGATATCCGGGCGGTGCTATTATGCCAGTTTATGATGCATTATATGATGTTCAACAGGAACTAACACATGTGTTAGCAAGACATGAACAAGGTGCCGTGCATGCGGCCCAAGGATATGCCAGAGCAACCGGGAAAGTTGGTGTTTGTATTGCTACTTCAGGTCCAGGAGCAACAAATTTGATAACTGGAATAGCGGATGCACAAATTGATTCAACTCCTCTTGTTTGCATAACAGGGCAAGTTGCGAGTCATTTATTAGGGACGGATGCTTTTCAAGAAACGGATGTGGTTGGAATTTCTATGCCCGTGACCAAATGGAATTTTCAAGTTACCAGGGCAGAAGAAATACCAATGGCAATAGCGAAGGCATTTTACATAGCACGTTCTGGAAAACCAGGTCCAGTATTGGTGGATATAACGAAAGATGCGCAGTTTGAAGAGGTAGATTTTAACTATGTTCCATTCACTGGTATGAGAAGCTACCGCCCTAAACCAAAGTTAAACTTGGATTCGGTTAAAGCAGCAGCGAATTTAATCAATAGTGCTAAACGTCCATTTATATTATTTGGTCAAGGAATAATCTTATCTAAAGCTGAGAAAGAATTTAAATCTTTTATCGAAAAAACTGGGATACCTGCTGCCTGGACAATATTGGGACTATCTGCCCTTGAATCGGATCACTATTTAAATGTTGGAATGTTAGGAATGCATGGAAACTATGCTCCTAATAAGCTCACCAACGAATGTGACGTTTTGATAGCGATTGGTATGCGTTTCGATGATAGAATAACAGGTGATTTAAGTCGGTATGCAAAGCAAGCAAAAGTTGTACATATAGAAATCGATCCATCAGAGGTTAGCAAAAATGTGCATGCAAATATCCCTGTTATTGCGGATGCCAAAGAAGCATTGTTGGAATTATGTAAAATAGTAGATCAAAAATCACATACAGATTGGTTGCAGAAATTTAGAGACTTAGAAAAGGAAGAGTATGAATTGGTAATAGAAAATGAGCTTTACCCATCAACAGAAAAACTTACGATGGGTGAAGTGATAAATGAAATAAATATTCAGTCCGATCATAATAATATTATAGTAACAGATGTAGGTCAGCATCAGATGATGTCTTGTAGATATTTTAAATTCCAACAAACCAAATCGATGATAACCTCTGGCGGTTTAGGAACTATGGGATTTTGTTTGCCAGCAGCGATTGGAGCAAAAATGGGTCAACCAAATAAACAAGTGGTTGCTGTTATTGGTGATGGTGGTTTTCAGATGACGCTGCAGGAGTTAGGAACTATGTTTCAATACGGTGTTGATGTCAAAATAGTAGTTCTAAATAATGAGTTTCTGGGGATGGTTAGGCAATGGCAAGAGATGTTTTTTGAAAAAAGATATGCATCAACAACTATGGTTAATCCAGATTTTCAGAGGATTGTTTCGGGTTATGGTATAGCGACTAAAAAGGTAGTAAAACGGGAGGAATTAGCTGATGCAATTAAGGAAATGTTAAATCATAAAGGAGCCTATTTTTTAGAGGCAATAGTTGGCAAAGAGAATAATGTTTTTCCAATGGTTCCAACGGGTGCTTCAGTGAGCGAGATAAGACTAAAGTAAAATGAAAAAAGAAAGATATACAATATCGGTTTTTACCGAAGATATAGTTGGTATGCTTAACAGAGTAACAATAATATTTACTCGAAGGAAAATAAATATTGAGAGTATTGCAGCATCAGAAAGCGAAATACCCAATATTCATCGCTATACACTTGTAATATGTGAAGCCGAAGATATGGTTAAGAAGGTTGTTCTTCAACTTGAAAAACAAGTTGAGGTGGTTAAGGCCGTTTATCACAAAGATTCGGAGGTGGTTTATCAGGAAATAGCCTTATATAAAGTGCCTACTGAAGTGCTTTTATCTGGTGGAGAGGCTGAGAAAATAGTGAGGGCGCATCATGCTAGAGTTTTGTCGGTTGAACCTGCATTTACGGTTATTGAAAAAACAGGTCATAAGGAAGAAACACAAGCACTTTTTGATCAGCTAGAGCCCTATGGGATGCTCGAGTTTGTTAGGTCTGGAAGAGTGGCTATTACCAAGCCGATGAAAACCCTAAAATCAATAGTTGAAGAATTAGAAAAAGTACAATATTAAAAAAAAATAGAAGCAATGGGAAATTATTACAATTCACTATCACGAGAAGACCAACTTTTGCAGCTGGGAAAATGTGATTTTATGGACAGTGCCGACTTTGTTACTGGAGTTGAAAAACTTAAAAACAAAAATGTGGTCATAGTTGGATGTGGAGCGCAGGGATTAAACCAAGGACTAAACATGAGAGATTCAGGATTGAAAGTTTCTTATGCATTGAGAAAAGAGGCAATTGATGCCAAGCGACAATCATACTTGAATGCGATTAATAATGAATTTGAACTTGGTACTTATCACGAAATGATTCCAACTGCAGATTTGGTGATTAATTTAACTCCGGATAAACAACACACTGATGTAGTCAAAAAAATAATGCCATTGATGAAATTAGGAGCTGCTTTATCTTATTCTCATGGCTTTAACATTGTTGAAGAAGGAATGAAGATTCGTGAAGATCTAACGGTTATTATGATGGCACCTAAATCTCCTGGTTCGGAGGTTAGAGAAGAGTATAAAAGAGGGTTTGGTGTACCTACTTTAATCGCAGTTCATCCAGAAAATAATCCAAATG
>Ga0315315_10005863_pt1 | contig 11345 bp, 10 predicted proteins | sample M140m3416metaG_FD_203699 | JGI IMG/M metagenome (GOLD analysis project Ga0315315, IMG submission 203699) | Ammonia-oxidizing marine archaeal communities from Monterey Bay, California, United States - M1 40m 3416 | ecosystem: Environmental > Aquatic > Marine > Intertidal zone | place: USA... | reverse complement strand
CAGAACTTTTTAAAATTCTAATTGCAACTTTTGCAATAAATCAGATCAAAAAAATTAAGAAATTAGTTTAAGTTTTATCTTGGAGATCTTTTAGAAAGAATTCTTTGAAGTGTCCTTCTATGCATTTTTAATCTTCTAGCCGTCTCGGAAACATTTCTATTACATAATTCAAACACGCGGTGAATATGTTCCCATTTAACTCTATCAGCAGACATTGGATTTTCTGGCGGTCTTGCTTTTGACTCTGGAGAAGCAAGCAAGGCCGATTCTACATCATCAGCATCTACAGGTTTTGATATATAGTCTATTGCCCCAGCCTTAACTGCTGCTACAGCTGTAGGTAGATTCCCGTATCCCGTTAGCATAACTATTCTGGAGTCTTTCTTGTTTGCAGCCAGCTCTTTTACAACGTCTAATCCGTTGCCATCTTCAAGTCTAAGATCTACACAAGCAAAGCCGGGAGGGGTTGTTTTTACGATATTTAGACCTTCGGATACCGTTTTGGCCTCTTTTACCTGAAATCCCTTCTTTTCCATTGCTCTTGCAAGTCTTCCTCTCAGAGGATCATCGTCATCAAGTATAAGCAAAGATTTGTCCTCAAAATCAGACAATTTTAGCTGCTCAGGGATATTTTTTTGTGATCTCATAATATGTCAATATGGGTACTGTGGACATAATTACAACAGTACAAAATGCCTTTTTTTTTCTTTACATAAAGTCAAAAAAACCTTAAACGCAAATTAATTAGGGTTTTTTTTATTAAATTTTTTAAAAAACCTTTGTGTAAACTAACGGGGGACACATGAAATGCGAAAATTTAAATCAGTTAACGAATTAGTTAACTTATTAAAACCAGATTATCCCGTATATTGTATACGGACTGAAGAGATTAAAAAATCTGTAAATTTTTTTAAAAACAATTTCCCAGGTAAAATACTTTACGCTGTAAAAACTAATCCTCATGAAAAAGTAATTAAACAAATTATAGCCAATGGGGTAAAAGATTTTGATGTTGCTTCTCTTAATGAAATCAAGCTAATTAAAAAAATTAATTCCGATGTTAAGCTTCATTTTATGCACACTATTAAAAGCAAAGAAAGTATCTCATCTGCTTACTTCAATTACGGCGTAAAAAGTTTTTCATTAGATAATAAGGACGAGCTTAGAAAAATTCTTGAAGCAACTAACCAGGCTAAAGATTTAAAATTATTTGTAAGAATAGCTATTTCTAATGAACATGCTGAGATTGACTTATCGAGAAAGTTTGGAGCTGTTCCTTCAGAAGCTTTGGGACTAGTAAGACTATGCAAAGAACATGCAAAGAAGTTGGGTATTAGTTTTCACGTAGGATCTCAGTGTATGGAAAAAATTTCATACTCAAAGGGCATAAGAGAAATAGGAAATATAATAAAAAAAACAAAAATTATTCCCGATATAATAAATGTGGGGGGAGGATTTCCAGCTGTTTATCCTGATCTTAAACCTGAACCATTAATTAATTATATGGATGAAATTAAGAAAGCTTTAAAAAATTTAAAATTAGATAAGCTACCCGAAGTTATATGCGAACCAGGTAGGGCAATCGTAGCTGAAAGTGGTTCAGCAATAGTGAAAGTTATTCTTCGAAAGAAACAAAATCTTTATATTAATGATGGAACTTATGGCTCTTTATTTGATGGTGGTGTTCCAAACTTTATTTTTCCTACTAAGATGATTACTGCTGGTAGAATACAGTCTAAAAAATTAACCTCTTTTAGTTTTTTTGGTCCAACCTGTGATAGCTTAGATTATATGAAAGGCCCTTTCCTAATGCCTAATAACATCAAAGAAGGTGATTATATTGAGTTAGGACAACTTGGAGCTTACGGTTTAACTTTTAGAACAAACTTTAACGGCTTTTACTCTAATGAAATATTTGAGGTGAATGACAAGCCGATTATGACTATTTATGAGGAGTCAAACGATAAAGTTGATTCTTTAGTAGCTTAATGGTTAAAGATAACGGTCCTAAAATTGGGCACAATAAAAAATCTCTTCTTAGTAATCCTGTAGAACACATTGACATAAAATCATTCGACGCAAGAAAAATTATAGACGGGATGAGCAAAATGTCTTTCACATCGAGAGATACTGCTCGTGCAGCGGGTATTTATAATGAGATGTTAGCAGATAAGAATTGTTCTATTTTCCTTACCTTAGCTGGCTCAACATCTGCGGGGGGATGTATGAATTTATACACTGACTTAGTGAAAAATAATATGGTTGATGCGATCGTAGCAACTGGAGCTTCAATTATTGACATGGATTTTTTTGAAGCACTTGGATTTAAACACTATCAAGGCTCTCAATTTCAAGATGATACAGAGCTTCGTAAAAATTATATTGATAGAATATATGATACTTATATTGATGAAGAGGAACTACAAGCTTGTGACCAAATAATTTGTGAAATAGCCAATACATTGAAACCGAAATCTTATACATCAAGAGAGTTTATTAAAGAGCTTGGTAAGTATTTAAAATCTAATAAAAAGAAAAAAGACTCTCTAATTGAAACTGCATTTGATAATAATGTTCCTATATTTTGTCCCGCTTTCACTGATAGTTCTGCCGGTTTTGGTTTAGTCATGCATCAAGAACAGAATCCCGATAATCACATTACAATTGACTCAATTCGTGAATTTAGAGAACTTACAGAAATTAAGTTACAATCAAAACAGTCTGGCTTGCTTATGATAGGTGGTGGTGTGCCTAAAAACTTTATCCAAGACACAGTTGTGTGCGCTGAACTACTTGGAAAAAAAGTTGATATGCATAAATATGCAATTCAAATAACTGTAGCAGATACACGAGATGGAGCTTGTAGCAGTTCCACTTTGAAAGAAGCTAGTTCATGGGGTAAAGTTGATGTTACTAAAGAGCAGATGGTTTTTGCAGAAGCTACCAGCGTGCTACCATTAATTGCTAGCGATGCATATCACCGTAAAAATTGGGAAAAAAGAGAGAAAAGAAACTTTTCAAAAATTTTTAATTCATAAATGGAATATTTAAGTCAAAAAAAAGGTTTTTTAGGATACGACGCTAATCAAAATTTGGACCCTAAAGTAATAGTCGTCCCTTTTGGTCTTGAGAAAACAGTAAGTTACGGTAGCGGTACAAAAAATGGACCCAAAGAGATAATTAAAGCTTCTCATCAAGTCGAGCTATTTGACGAGGAACTTAATAAAGAGCCATACAAAGAGATAGGTATTAAAACTTTAAAACCATTTACAATCAAAAAAAATATGAAACAAGCTTTAAATCAATTATCAAAGATTAATAAAAAGATAATTACTAGTAATAAATTTCCTCTAGTTTTCGGAGGAGAGCACTCTATTACCCCTGGTTCTATAGAACCAATAATAAATAAATTCGGAGATTTAACTCTTTTGCATTTTGATGCTCATGCAGACTTAAGAGAAAGTTATCAAGGAGAAAGATTTTCACATGCTTCAGCAATTAAAAGATGTTTAGATTACAAAAATTTAAAAGTTGTTTCATTCGGAGTCAGAAATCTATCAAAACCAGAAATGGATTTTTATAATAATAATAGAGATAGGGTTGAAATTTTTTGGGGCAAAGATAAAAAAAATTGGGACTTTTCTCTAATTAATAAATTTTTTAAGAATAAGACAGTTTATATAACCTTTGATGTAGATGGTTTTGATGCAAGCATAATGCCTGCTACGGGCACTCCTGAACCAGGAGGTCTACTTTGGGAGGATGTTTTGCCAATTATAAAAAGAGTTTGTCAAATTTCTAACGTTGTAGGTGCTGATATAAATGAATTAGCGCCTATTAAGAATTTTGATTCCTATAATTTTTTGGTAGCAAAACTTGCATACAAAATTCTTGCATACACTTTTGAATTTAAGAATTAATTAATCTTTTTGGATCCCAACTGATAATTACTAGCGCACCCCCTAGTTCACTATTCCTTCTAAATAATAATTTTGCATTTTGTCTCTCTAATAAAGTTTTTCCTAAAAAAGTTCCTAAGCCAAGACCGGAATTAGAACTCAGATCTCTAGATTTTGATTTAATATAGGGCTCTCCTATTTTGTTAATGATATCTTCTGGAATCCCTGGACCATCATCATTAATTTTTATTTCAATTATTTTTTGATCACTCGTTAATTCAATCTTAACTTTGCTTTTAGAAAATTTAACCGCATTACCTATAAAATTTCTTAAACCATAAATTATTTCAGGTGTCCTTTGTATTGCTATTTTATTTTTATCGCTAACTGTTAAAAGATTTATCTCTTTTGATGACGTTTCTTTAAATGAGTTTATAATTTCCTCGAGAAGATCTTCAAATTTTATTGAACTCAAAAAAATATCTTCTTCTATTTGTTTTTTAGAAATTTGCTTTAAAATTTCACTACATCTTTTTGTTTGACTTATTAAAAGATCAATATCTTTTGAAAATTCTTTATTATCTCCTATTTCTTTCTTTAGTTCTTTTGCTACAACACTTATTGTTGCTAGAGGTGTCCCAAGAGAATGAGCCGCTGCTGCTGCCTGCCCCCCAAGAGACTCTAATTCGTATTCTTTTGAAATTACTTCTTGTAATTTATTTAACGCTTCAGATCTTTTTTTTGTTTCTCCTGCAAATCGTATTCCAAAATAACTTAAAAAAATTAAGCCAATTAAAACAGATATTATAATTCCTGTTTTGTAAAAATCTGGGAAATGTAACAAAGACATTTGTTCTCCTGGTAAAGGTAGATATACAAATGAAATAATTAATAAAAGTAATGAGGTAGTAATTCCTAAAATTATAGTGGAACCCATACTCAGGAATGTAGAAGATACGATTGCTGGTATAATAAGTAAAAAACAGAATGGGTTAAATATTCCTCCAGTCAAATAAAGCAATATGCTTAATTGTATTAAGTCATATATTAAAAATATGAGAGAATAAAAATCTTTAAGTTGGTTGATTTTGATTCCAAATTGAAGATATATATTTGTTAATAAACCAAGAAATATTACAGCGTAACTTAATTTAATTGGAAATGGCAATTCTAAGTAAAAATATACAATGTTAATAGCAAAAAATTGACCAAAAATAGCTATATATCTAAGAATTGTGAGAGTATTTTTATCTAAATTAAGGTTCTCTTTAATTCGAAAAAGAGTTGAAAAATTCATTTTAAAGTTAAATGTCTAGATTTGCGACATCTAAAGCATTGTTTGTAATAAATTCTTTTCTTGGCGCAACTTCATCACCCATTAATACTTTGATCATTTTCTGGTCTTCTTTTGACTTATCTTTAGTTCCTTTAGAGTATTGAACCCTAAGCATAGTTCTGTTTTCTGGATTCAAAGTGGTTTCCCAAAGTTCCTCGGGGTTCATTTCTCCTAATCCTTTGAAACGTTGTATAGACAATTTCTCTCTTTGATCTTGCAATATTTTTTTATATTCTGCAGATCCTTTTTTAATTTTCTTGTCAAATTTTCCTGCTTCTAAAATATAGCTCTCTAAAGCTTTTTCATCTTTTATATAAATGCTTTTATTAGCTTTTGTAACTTTGAATAATGGTGGCTGCGCGAGATAAACGTGTCCGTTTTCAATTAATTGATTAAATGGAGCATTATTAAAAAAAGTTAATAAAAGTGTTCTAATGTGCGATCCGTCTACATCAGCGTCGGTCATAATCACAATCTTATCATAGCGCAAATTTTCAATATTAAAGTCTTTGGATCCAGTTCCTAAAGCATTAATAAGAGTAACAATTTCGTTTGAGGACATCATTTTAGATAAGGCTTTAGTTGTTTGATCCTCTCCATTTGATTTACCGTTCACATATGTATTTAAAATTTTTCCTCTTAGAGGTAGTACAGCTTGGTACTCTCTAACTCTTCCTTGTTTTGCAGATCCACCAGCTGAGTCTCCCTCTACTATAAATAATTCCGTTCCTTCTCGTTTTTGAATTTGGCAGTCAGCAAGTTTTCCTGGTAAACCTGATAATTCAAATGTGCCTTTTCTTCTTACATTATCTCTAGCTTTTCTTGCAACATCTCGAGCCATTGCAGCCTGAGTAATTTTTTCTAAGACTACTTTTGCAATAGCCGGATTCTGATCAAACCATGTTGAAACTTTTTCACTAATTATATGTTCTACGATATTTCTTATCTCTGAAGAAACCAATTTATCTTTTGTTTGAGATGAAAATTTTGGATCAGGCATTTTAATAGATAGAACGGCGGTTAAACCTTCTTTAATATCCTCACCTGATAAAGAAATTTTATTTTTCTTATTATTTCTATCTGAGGTATATTTGTTAATGACTCTTGTCAAAGCTGTTCTAAATCCAAGTAAGTGCGTACCCCCGTCCTTTTGAGGAATATTATTTGTAAAAGGTAATACCTCTTCTGAATAACCAGCGTTCCACTCAAAAGAACATTCAACGATAACGTTATTTTTTGCAGCAGTTACATAAACTGGTTTTTTAAATACTTCTTTCTCGTTTTTATTTACTAAAATTGGCTTCTTATTATTGATAAATTTAACAAATTCTAAAATTCCTCCATCATATTTATGGGGGAATTCTTTCATTTTTTTTGAAGTATTATCTACTAATTTAATTGACACTCCTTTATTAAGAAATGCTAATTCTCTAATCCGTTTTTCTAGAATTGAAGAGCTAAATTTGATTGATGAAAAAATTTGTTTTGAAGGTAGAAAAGTAATTTTTGTACCATTTTTTTTTGTTTTTCCAATTTTTTTCAAAGGCTTTATTGAATTTCCATCTTTAAATTTTATTTCATATTCATTTCCATCTCTATAGATATTTAAATCTAATTTTTCAGATAGTGCATTAACTACAGAAACCCCCACGCCATGCAAACCACCTGAAACTTTATAAGAATCATGATCAAATTTTCCACCAGCATGTAGTTGAGTCATTATCACTTCAGCAGCTGACATTTTTTCACCTTTATGCATATCCACAGGTATGCCTCTTCCATCATCTTCAACGGTGATAGTATTATCTGAATTTATTGTAACATTAATATTTTTACAATGACCGGCTAAAGCTTCGTCGATAGAATTGTCGACAACCTCAAAAACCATGTGATGTAATCCGGAGCCATCGTCTGTGTCTCCAATATACATGCCTGGTCTTTTCCTTACAGCATCAAGTCCTTTTAAGACTTTAATAGAATCTGCACCGTAAGAAGGTGATTTTTTAAGCTCAGAGTTTTTAGACATTATTTTTTGAAATTAAACAATCATATCATTTTTTTAGGTGAATATAAAATCGATCATGACCATAGTGACTTAAAACTATTTAGTATCAACAATTATAGAGCGAAAAATAAAAAAAATCCTAAAAACCAACAAAACTAGATTTTCATTGGCATTATAACGTAATAACTGTTTTTATCCGACATGTCCTCGATAAGCACCGGAGATACAGAGTCTCTAAGATTTATCTTTAAATTTTTGTCTTCCACCTCAGAAGCTATATCGATCAAATATTTAGAATTAAAACTTATATTTAAATTTTCAGAACTAAAATCAGCTTTTATTTTTTCGTTACCTTCACCTGAATTAGCGCTATTTACTGAAAGTTGAATATTATCTTTATTAATGACTAATTTGACACCCTCTTTTCTATCCAGCGACACACTAGCAACTCTTTCAATTGAACTAATAAAATCTTTTGAGGATACTACTAAAGTTTTATCATTAGTGGTGGGTACGACTTTTTTATAATCGGGAAACTTTCCATCAATTACTTTAGATATCAGTTTCATATTTCCAAGAATAAACTTAATTTTATTATCACTTACTTGCATTGAGAGCTGATCAGGCGTTTCAGCTAATAAAGAACATAATTGAAATACTGTTTTTCTTGGTAATATCAATGGATTAAAATTGGTATTATTATCGATTTCCAGACTACTTGAGGATAGCCTGTGGCTGTCTGTAGCAACACCGGTCAAAAAGTTTCTTCCATGAGCCTCTGTTAAGTGAAGAAATACTCCATTTAAATAGTGTCTAGTATCATCACTAGATATAGAGATTCTTGTTTTATTTAAGATTTTTAAAAATCTACTATTATTGAGAATTATTTCTTGACCTTCAAATTCGTCTGCAAAAGTTGGAAAATTATCTGTTGGCAGACATAAAAGATTGAAATCCACGTTTTCACTTTTTAAATTTAGTTTATTTTCTGATTTTAGATTAAAGTTTAATTCTGAGTTTGACGAAATTTTCCTTAAAATATCATACAATACCGCTGCGGATGTAGTTGTACTTCCTTCTTCAGTTATTTTTACTTCGCTAATTTCATCATAAAAAATAATGTCAAGATCAGTTGCAACTATTGTTAATTTATTATTTTTAAGTTGTAATAAAACATTAGAAAGTATTGGAAGTGTATTTTTCTTTTCTACAACTCCTTGAACAAAATTTAATGATTTTAATAAAATGTCCCTTTTTACAATAAATTGCATTTATTTAATGTTCTAATAATAAACTTTTAATCTGAATAATATTTTTTTTCATTTCATCATCTTGTTCGGATAATCTTGTGATGGTTTTAACGGCGTGTATAACAGTTGTATGGTCTCTATTTGCAAATCTTCTTCCAATTTCCGGTAAAGATCTTGTGGTCATTTTCTTTGCCAAAAACATTGCTATTTGCCTAGGTCTAGCTAAAGGTCTTGATCTTCGTTGGGAAAGCATCTCGCTTAATGCAATATTGAAATAATTCGAGACGACGTTTTGTATTTTATCAACTGTTATAACTCTTATTTGATTGAAGACATCTTTTAGAATATTTTTACAATCACTTATATTTAAGTCTTTATTATGAACTCTACTAAATGCAATTACTCTATTTAAAACCCCGATAAGTTCTCTTATATTAGTTTTGCTTTCACTGGCTATATAATTAATAACTTCATCACTAAGATTTATATTTTCCTTAAATTGATTTTGAATTTCCTCTATTTTCTTTTTAATAATTTTAATTTTAAGTTCTAAATCGGGTGTATCGATGTCTACTACAAGTCCTCCTGCCAACCTTGATTTAATTCTATCTTGCACCCTGTCCAATTTCATAGGTGAGCGATCAGCAGATATAATAATTTGAGAACCTTTGTCTATGAGACTATTGAATGTATGAAAAAACTCTTCTTGCAAGCTTTCTTTGCCACTTATAAATTGGATATCATCTATGATAAAGACTGAAGATTTTCTAAAAAAATCCTTGAAATTTACCATATCATTTTTTTTTATAGATTTAATAAAATGATACATAAACCTTTCTGCTGATATAAACATTACATTATTGTTATTTTGTAACTCTAATCCAATGGCATTAAGCAAATGCGTTTTTCCAAGCCCTACACCGCCACAAATATATAAGGGGTTATAGCGAGAAATGTGCTCACAAACTTTTTTTGAATACGATAAGGCAATATCGTTACTTTTACCTTGAATAAAACTATCAAAACTCAAATTTGGATTTAATCTATTGTAATTTAGAATTGAGTCCTTTATTTCCGTTACTTTGCTCAATTCATCTATTTTCAAAAATTCCTGGTTTTGTCTATTTTCTTCAATGATTTTAAATTCAATTCTATTTAAGCTTAATTTAAAGCTTTTTACTTGCTCTAGAATTTTGTCTAGATATCTTGATACAATCCAATCTCTAAAAAAACGTGTTGGAACACCTAGAATCAAATAATCATTGTATTCTTTTACAAGAGAAATTTTTTGCAACCAACTTTCATAAACTTCACTACCAAAAGTTTTTTTAAAAGCGCTTTGAATGTCATCCCAATTTAAAGTTTTTTCCTCTTCTGAAATGAAAGCGTTTTGTTTTTTTGAGTTATTATTTTCCATGTAGATTAATTAGTAGAAATTCTATAAACGACCTTTTAAAAAAATTTGCAACAATTTTTTTTTAAAAATAAAAAATAATTTGATTTAGGTTGTACAATGATCGTTCAGATAGAATTAAAAAAAATTTGCAACTGCATGATTGAACTTTCTATATTTGGTTGGTCGACTCTAAATGTAGAATCGCTTTTTACTCTAATCAACTTAAAATTGATTATTTAGTAGAAATTTTTTTTGATATTCTGGAAATTTTTCTTGCGGCTGTGTTTTTATTTATAATACCAGATTTAGCAACCTGCATTAGAATTGACTGGAATTTTGAAAAGTATTTTCTTGCTTTTTCTATTTCTTTTTTTTTTAAATGTAATTCCATTTGTTTAACTGCATTTTTAAACTTGCTTTTTCTTATTCTATTGACCTGGGTTTGTTTTTTAACCCGTCTAACTCTTCTGATTGCTGATTTGGTATTAGGCATTTTCAGGATTGTATATATGTGCAATTTATTTCGGTCAACTTTATTATTTTTGACATTTGTAGCAATAAAATGACGCTCGGTTTGATATAACAATTTTATCTATTAAGTTATTGCAGTTCTTATTCGAACATTTTTCACCTTTTTTTCCATAAACGCAAAAATGTTGCTGAAATGAACCTTTTTTTCCACTAACACTAGAAAAATCTTTTATAGATGATCCTCCATATATAATAGCTTTTGAAATAATCTTTTTAGTAAATTTTATAATTTTTTTAATTTCAACAACTGAAAGATTTTTAGTTTTTTTTGTAGGTTTTACACCGCTAAAAAATAGAATTTCATTTACATAAATATTACCAAGTCCAGATATGAATTTTTGATCCATTAAAATATCTTTTATGGTTCTTTTTTTTCCTTTTATATAACCTTTAAAGTATTTAAAATTAAATTTAGTGCTTAACGGTTCTGGTCCTAAATATTTAAGGTGAACATTTTGGTCTAAACTGACTTGATTAATAATCTTTATAAAACCAAATTTTCTAATATCATTATATATTAGTTGTTGTTTATTTGATAATTCAAAGATTATTCGATCATGTTTTTTATCTTTATCTTCATTTAAATCATAATAAAAACTTGTTTTATATTTTTTTTTCTTTTTGTTGATGAAAAAAAATTTACCTGTCATACCCAAATGCACCAACATTACGATATCTTTATTAAAAAAAAATAATAAATATTTTGATCTTCTAGAAATTTTTTTAAATTTTAATCCAATAATTTTTTTGACTTTTTTTCTATTGATTTTGTATCTTAATTTACCATCGTTAATTTTGACTGCTTTTACAATTAAATTTAAAGTTTTATTTATTAAAGACCTTTTAACAACTTCAACTTCTGGTAATTCTGGCATATAATTAAATTATGAAAAACACTATTCAAGATAAAACAAAATTAGTCAATTCC